>Ga0272444_10001897_pt1 | contig 19668 bp, 22 predicted proteins | sample SSMForm13_FD_201033 | JGI IMG/M metagenome (GOLD analysis project Ga0272444, IMG submission 201033) | Marine sediment archaeal communities from Little Sippewissett salt marsh, Falmouth, MA, United States - SSM-Form-13 | ecosystem: Environmental > Aquatic > Marine > Wetlands > Sediment ... | reverse complement strand
GTGGTGGGCGGCCTGACGCGCGAGGACACCGGCGAGACCGTCTCGAAGATCCCCCTTCTTGGGGACATCCCGATCATCCAGCACCTGTTCCGCAGCGTCACCGACAACAAGGCCGAAAGCACGCTGTACGTGTTCATCCGCCCGGTCGTCCTGCGCGACGACCGGTTCGAGGACCTGAAGTACCTGTCGGACCTCGACCGGGACCTCGCCGGCCTGCCGGCCGACTTCCCGGTCAGTGAACCGCTCGTGACGTGGTAGACGCTGCGATCGTCGTAAGTACTGGCCGTCGAACGGCCTGGAGGCTTGGGGTTATCTGACATGGCGACCGTCAACGACACCTTCGCCGCGGCGCTTCGCGACCTGACGGCCGGGGAAGCTTCGCCCGCGGGCGGGCCTGAGACCGTTGCCGCCGCGTCGCCGGCGCAGGCCCGCCAGGCCGAGGTGGACGAGAAGCTCATCGGCCGGGCTGCGGCTGCCGCGCTCGGCGTGGCCTGGGAGGAGAGCCTCGCGCGGCTGCCTGTGAGCCACGCGTTCCTCCAGGCGGTGCCGATTGCCTTCGCCCGCCGCCACGCCCTGGTGGGCCTGGCCGGAGAGAACGGCTCGCTGACCGTCGCCCTGGCCGACGTGCGTGCGTGGCCGCAGCTCGGGACACTCGCCAAGCTGCTCGGCCGGCCCGTCGCGCCGCTGGTGGCCCCGCGTGAGGAGATCCTCCGGACCATCAACGCGGCCTACCAGGAACAGTCGGGCCAGGCCCAGCGGGTGATCCAGGAACTCGACCAGGACGAGCTGGGCCGCGAACTGGCCTCGGCCGCCGCGCGGAGCGAGGACCTCCTGGACGTGGCGGCGCGGGCGCCGGTGATCAAGCTCGTCAACTCGCTCCTCTTTGAGGCCGTGAAGCGCCGGGCCTCCGACGTCCACGTTCAGCCCACGGAGGACCGGCTGATGGTCCGGCTCCGCGTCGACGGCGTCCTGTACGACGTCTTCGAGCCGCCCAAGGCCCTCCAGGAGGAGGTCATCAGCCGCATCAAGGTCATGGGCGGGATGAACATCGCCGAGCGGCGCCTCGCCCAGGACGGCCGCGCGACCGTCCAGGTGGGCGACCGCGTGATCGACCTCCGGATCGCCACGCTCCCGACCAGCTTCGGCGAGCGGGCGGTGATCCGCCTCCTGGACAAGAGCGCGCGGCTCTACCGCCTGGGCGAACTGGGCATGCCGCCGGGGGTGCTGGAGGCCACGCGGCGGCTCATTCATCACGACCACGGCATCATCCTCGTCACCGGTCCCACCGGCAGCGGCAAGTCGACGACCCTCTACGCGGCCCTCCAGGAGGTCAACTCCAAGGCCCTCAACGCCCTGACGCTGGAGGACCCCATCGAGTACCGCCTGGAGGGCATCAGCCAGACGCAGGTCAACGAGCGCAAGGGGATGACCTTCGCCGGCGGCCTGCGGCACGTCCTGCGGCAGGACCCCGACATCATCATGGTCGGCGAGATCCGCGACGGCGAGACGGCCCGCATGGCCATCCAGTCTGCCCTCACGGGGCACCTGGTGCTGTCGACGCTGCACACGAACGATGCCGCGGGGGCCGTCTCGCGGATGCTCGACCTGGGCGTGGAACCGTACCTGCTGGCGAGCTGCCTGCTGGGGGTGCTCGCCCAGCGCCTGGTGCGGCGCGTGTGCGTGGCGTGCCGCGAGCAGTACGTCCCGACGAGCGAGGACCGACAGCGGTGGAACCTGAGCGACGCTGAACAGTTCGCCCCACTGCTCTTCCGCGGCGCGGGGTGCGACGCGTGCATGGACACGGGCTACCGCGAGCGGATCGGCGTCTTCGAACTGCTGACGGTCACAGAGCCCGTCCGGGAGCTGATCCTCGCGCGGGCGAAGTCCTCGACCATCAAGGCCGAGGCCGCCGCGCACGGGATGACGACCCTGCGCGGCGACGGTTTGGCCAAGGCCGCCGACGGCGTGACGACCATGGACGAGGTCGTCCGCGTCACGGCCCGCCAGGAGTTCTGACGGCCCTGCCGCCGCGCCGGCGGCAAGAGGGGCGGCAGGAGCCGACTGGAACGCATGTGGGCGTTTCGGAGTTGACAGCGCCAACGTGCCGGTGTATGTGGGCTGTCAATGCGCTTGCTTCGGCTGGGGGCTGATCATGGGCCGCAAGGGCAGGAGTCGATCTGGATCGTCGTCGCCGAGAGAGGCCCGGTCCTGGCTGCGCCGCCACGGCTTCTGGCTTTCCCTGGGCTTGGCCGTGATCGCGGCTATCGCTTGTGCTTATTCCTTCTCGCACGGGCCGGGTCGACCCGCAGCGACAGGTCAGCGGTTTGTGGATGCTGCTCCCACCGGCCAGCCGCCCATGGCTGCCACCGTCCGCAAGGCGGTTTCCCTCGACGCGCTCCTCGCCATGACGCCCGAACAGTTGGCCGACGTTGACATCGCCGAGATGAACCTCCTCTGCGCCACGGACCTCCCGGGCGCGGAAAAGCTTGACATAACCTCCTGCCTGGCCACGCTCGACAAATGGGCCCAGCGTGTACGGCACTGGACCGACAGGAGCTTGTGGGACTTCTACAAGCGACCCCAGGATTTCAAGAACTCCGAAGCCAAGTTCCGAGTGCTGCTGCTGATCTCCGTGCTTCAGCAGGATTTCGGGGTTCACTATAACGATCGCGGCGAGCGCAACTGCGACTTCTCCAGCGCCAAGAACCCCTTCATCCACGGAATGATCGATGACCCGAACGGCGGCACCTGCGCCTCCATGCCGGTCATGTACGTGGCAGTGGGCCGCCGCCTCGGGTATCCTATGAAGCTGGTGTTGGCGAAGACGCACGTCTTGGCCCGCTGGGAGGACCCACGGGCCAGCGAGAGGTTCAACATCGAGGGCACCAACGCGCAGTTCGCGGATCATCCGGACTCCTACTACCAAGACTGGCCACACAGGATCACCGACGCGGAACTCAAGCGCGGCTGGTATCTCAAGTCGCTGAGACCGGCCGAAGAGCTTGCCGTGTTCCTCCAGAACCGCGCCTGCTGCCTCATGGATAATGGGCGCTTCGCGGACGCAAAGGTCGCTTTCGCCGCAAGCTATCGGCTTGCGCCACAGAACCCGCTCGGCCGAGCCCAGATCGCCAGCGCTGCCGCAGCCGGAATGCCACATGATGCCCCCGTGCCCCGCAGCATGCGCGGGCGTGCGTTTGTCGACGAATTCGGAGTGCCAACCGTCTATCCCGACTTGGTGCCCGATGTTGAGCGAATCAACGCCATCAACCGGGCGAACATGGAACGCATGATGCCGCCGCAGGCGCCTCGTCCGCCGAACCAGTATGACTCTCAGCCGCCGCGTCAGCCGGGAACACGATGACCGTCCGCAATCTGAAAGGGGTGCCACAATGAAAGGGATGCTACTGCTGACCGCTGTCTCGCTGACTGTCCTCCTCCTCGTAGGGGCCAACCCGGCTCTCGCCATGCGAGATACACAAGCAGGTTACTCGGATGGGATGAGTCTGTACCAGTACGCACGGAGTCAGCCTGCCCGTTACGTGGACCCATCCGGTCTGAAGATCGAATGCGAGTGCATCGACGACTACCTGCATCGGGCCGGAATCGATGATTTCAACAGAAGCCCGAAGAATGGGCACTATGTCTATTCCGGCCCGGCGAGCTTCTCCCCAATGTCCGTCGGCACCGCAGGATGGGACCTGATTGAGGTCCTTCATACGATGATCGATTCTGAGTACACCTTCGCCATAAAGGAGTTCCGGCAGGCAGAGCTCGATAAGCACATAGAGGCACGCCTTGCTGTGCTGAAAAGAGCAACCGCATATGCTGCCGGATTCGGGACCACAAATGTAGCACCGGCCGGCAACAGAGACTGGGAAGACTTCCCAGGAAGCATGGAGAGAACACGCCCCGGAACAAGCCTGTACAGCGCCGAGCGACGCATCGGCCGCGGCTACCAGACAGGCTGTCTGCGGGGAGCACTGGATTCAATGCTTCAGGGAATATCTGATGTCCTCACACAGGATGAATTTGACAAACAAGCCAGGTCCAACCCGGCAGTCATAGACCCTGCCACGGGAGAGCGGTTCGAGGCGTACCTGTCCACCGGCCAGTACAATGTCGGCCCCGCCTCGATGAACCTTATAGGTTATCGAAGGGACGACATGTGGATTCCGGGCGATTGGGGCAGACTGATAAACAATAACCGTGATCTCCCGGCAGATGAGTCTCTGCACGGATTGCACATTATCTACCTTGGCCGGGGGGATTACAGGGGACACGGCCTAGGGATCGATACTCTTGCCGGACTAATGGGCAAGATTCAGAAGAACTGGGGCCAGGGCAATGTACCCCCGACACCAGACGCATGGCGGAGGTTTCCGAATGTGGGACTCCAAAAGTGAAGAGCGGTGCGGGTACAGTGCCGCGATCCTGTGCGCCCTCGCCAGTCTCGCCCTGATTGGCCTGGGCACTGGGTGCAACCGGCATCGCGGGGATGCAGGCCACCAGGCCCTCTCCGGTGAGCTGAAAGCCCGCGCCGATTCAACTGAGGTCCACCGACATTGGGTCCGTCTCGACGACCACTACGAAAGAGTGGAACTCCCGGCACCATGGGACGCATACCTGACGTGGAAGGGCTATGACGGCCTGGGCGACAAACAGCGGGCAGTGTACCTCTGGAACGGAAAGGAAATGGGCCGCGGCGATGAGGGCTTTCTCGCCGTCTTGGGGGAATGGGAGAAGCTCCCGCCATACTCGGTGATCCTCATCTTCCCGGCCTATCACCCCGTAACCACTGGAGCGGATTTCAAATCCATGCCTTTCGGGAACAGCATATTCGAGCGAGAGACGAGGTCCTGGACACCACGGCTTCAGGACATCATTGTCCGCCGACATCTGCTCCTTGTGCTGTCCGATCGCAACCTGGAGGGCAACCCGGCAGGCCAATAGCTTGCTGTCCGTTGCACGGCACCCGTGAGGCCTCAGGCGCTTGACCGGCGGCGGTCCCGGCGCCCCTATGGACGACCGCTGGTTAGAACAGAAGGTGGCTGAAGTGGATGAGGAGGCAACGGCTGTGGACGAAGGATTTCTATACTCCCCTTTACTTCAACTGCCCGACGTACGCCCAATAGGAAGGAAGAAGATCCATGAAGCGTGTTTCGCGGTGTCGTGAGGCTCTTGCCCTCGCTTGGCTGGCCTGCATGTTTGGCTGTCAGGCAAATCAAAGGGGCCGCGGCATGACTCAGCCGCCGCCGGACTGGTGGATTCGATCATGGGTTGAACGGGACATCCGGCGCCGGGCAACCTCTGCCAATCCCGATGACCACTGGGCACCTCTGCCCCTCAATTGCAGGCTGGCCGCGGTCAACGTCCAGCCAACCGCCCATATGACGTGGACCGGCTATGAGAGCGACGCCGACGCGTACAAGGCCATGTATGTGTGGAACGGCAAGGAGTTGGCCCAGGGCGACAGAGGGTTTGGCCAGGTCTTGGGAGAGTTTGAGCGTCTCCCGGAGGGTTCCCTAATACTCGTGTATCCTGCGTATCTGTCGAGCCTCTCAGGTAGCGGTGCCACGCCGAGCTATCCTTGGCGAGCCACCGCCACGGAGTGGCCCGTTCCCGCGGAGAGACAACTGGACGAGATTCTCGTCAAGCGTCAGTTGGTGATCTATCTATCGGACCGTGACCACAAAGGGCGGCGCATCTGGCCAAGCAGTGCTTCTGAAATTAAGGAGGTGGTAACCCCATAAGGGATATGGGCAACGGACACTCGTCTTTGTGCCGCCATGATCCACTGCCGCGCAGTCATGAGCAGTAGCATATAGCGGACCGACAACCGCAGATGTGCTTCAACGGTGCGGCGACCAGACAAATGGGGTAACTCGGGTGGCGGTGTTTGAATACAGGGCGGTGGACCTGGACGCCTCGGCGGTGGCGGGGACGGTGACGGCCGACACGCCGCGCCAGGCCCGCGACCGGCTGCGCGAGCGCGGCCTCACGGTGACGCAGGTCGAGCCGCTGGCCGACGCGCCGCGGCCGGGCCGCCTGGCCCGCCGGCGCGGCCGGGCCGCGCGGCACGAGGTGGTGGCCTTCATTCGCGAGATGGCGACGCTCCTGCGGGCGGGCATTCCGCTGCACGCGGCGCTCGAGACCCTGGGCCGCCAGCACCGCCGGGGCTTCAAGGCGGTCGTCGAGCAGCTCGCCGACCAGGTGGCCCGCGGGACGAGCCTGGCCGAGGCGATGGCCGCGCGGCCCGCCTACTTCGACGAGATGTGCACCAGCGTGGTCCGCGTGGGCGAGAGCACCGGGTCGCTGGAATCGGCGCTGGAACGGCTGGCCGAGTTCAAGGAGAAGGCCCACGGGCTGCGAAGCCGCGTGACCACCGCGCTGCTGTACCCCGCCGTGGTCATGGTGGTCGGCGTCGCCGTGGCGATGTTCCTGATGACCTATGTCGTGCCGAACCTGCTGGCCACGCTCGACGAGGCCGGGAAGGACCTGCCCGCGGTGACCCGCGTGGTCAAGTCGGCCAGCGACTTCCTGGTGACCTGGTGGTGGCTGCTGGCGGCGGTGGTTGTCGGGCTGGTGGCGCTCGTCCGGGTAGTCCTCTCGACGGAGCGCGGGCACGCCCTGGCGGACCGGCTCGTGCTGGCCCTTCCGGTGGTGGGCGACCTGGTTCGCAAGGAGACCACGAGCCGCATGGCGGTCGTGATGGCGGCGCTACTGAGGAGCGGCCTGGACTTCGTCGAGGCGGTCCGCATCACGCGGCGGACCTTGCGCAACCGGGTGTTCCGCCGGGCGATGGACCGCTACGAGGCGGCGGTCGAGGCGGGCCGCGATGTGGCCGGGCCCCTGGAGGCCACCGGCGTCTTCCCCCCGATGGTCGTCCAGATGCTGGCCGTGGGCCAGCAGAGCGGCGAGCTGGAGACGATGCTGGAACAGTTGGCCCGGGGCTACGACCAGGAGGTCCAGGTGGCCGCGCAGCGGCTGACGGCCCTGCTGGAGCCGCTCTTGATTGTCCTGCTGGCGATCCTGATCGGCGCGATCGCCTTCGCCACCGTCCTGCCGATCCTGGAGATGAGCAATGTCTTGTGAGACCGGACGTGCACGCGGCCCCCGCAGTCACCACAATCCCCGGCGGCGCGGGTTCTCCTTGGTCGAGCTCATGGTCGTGATCGTCATCATCGGCCTCCTGGCCGGGGCGACGACGCTGGTGATGCGCAGTTACCTGCACAGGGCCAAGAAGACCGTGGCCCGCAAGGAGATCGCCACCATCGTCGAGGCCCTGGAGACGTTCTACTCGGTCTGCGACCGGTTCCCGACGAACGAGGAGGGCCTGGCCCTGCTGGCCGGGCCCTCGGAGAAGTTCCCGGACGCGATCCTGAAGACGGAGCCGAAGGATCCCTGGGGCCGGCCGTACCAGTACAACTGCCCGGGCCGCAGCGCCGCCTATGACGTCATCTGCTACGGTGCCGACGGGCGCGAGGGCGGCGACGGCATCGACGCCGACATCTCGAGCGCCAACCTGAAGGAGTGACCCTGGACCCATGAGGCCGAAGGGCGACGCATTCTCGCTGGTGGAGCTGATCGCGGTGCTGGTGATCGTGTCGCTGGTCGCCGCGTCGGTCTCGCTCCGCCTGTCGGGGCCCGTGCGGCAGGCGGCGCTGGACGACCTGGCGGGACGGATCGCCGCCTTCGACCGCCGCGCACGGGTCTCCGCCCGCCGGCACGACCGCGACATGCAGATGGTGGTCGACCTGTCGCGCGGCGAGATCGCCTGCGCAGCCGTCGGGGAAGCCGAGCGGCGCGGGGTGCCGGTCACGATGCCGCGCGGCTGTCGCCTAACGGCCGTCGTCGTGGCCGGCGGCACCGGCACAGGGGGCCAGAAGACCAGCGTCGGCCGGGCGGTCGTCCGCGTGAGCCGCAGGGGGCTCTCGCCCACCTACGCGGCGTGTATCGAGACGCAGCGCGGCGAGCGGACGTGGCTCCTCGCGGCGGGGCTGACGGGCAAGGTGACGAGGTTCGACGATGACGCGGCGGTACGCGAGGTGTTCGCGGCGCTCGGCGGCCGGGCTGACGCTCGTTGAGGCCGCCTGCGGGATGGCTCTGCTGGGCAGCCTGCTGGTCGGGATCATCCTGGCCGGCGCGCGGCTCGCACGCCAGCAGGGCCGGGCCGAGCGGCGCATTGAGGCCGCCGGGATCGCCGACGCGCTGCTGGCCGGGTGGTGGGCGAACCGTGACGAGTTCCCCCGCGCGGACGCCGGCGACATCCCCGGCCGCGACGGCTGGCGATGGCGGACGCAGGTCGTCGTCCGCGACGAGACGAGCGCCCTGGACGCCGAGGTGGTCGCCTTGGAGGTCTTTGCGCCGCAGGGAGCGCCCGAGGACGCAGCGGCGATTCGCGTGGAGATCCTCCTGCCGAAGGAGGAGCGAGAAGGCCAAGGTCGCGACGGTCCCGACGGCGGTGCGAGCCGAGAGAACGGGGAGACGCGATGAGGTCGTGCCGGGGAATGACGCTCGTCGAGGTCGCCGCCGCGCTGGCCATCGCGGCCCTGCTGGCGGTCGCGGCGATGCAGACCGTGACGCGCCTCGCCCGCGCCTCGGCGCGGAATCGGGACCTGGCGAGCGGGCCCTCGCGCACGCTGGCCCTGCGCGAACTGCTGGCGACGGACCTCGGTCATGCCCAGCGGGTGCGGCTTACCCGCACGGGCTTCGAGCTTCAGACCTTCGCCCGCCTGGCGCCGGGATCGATGGCCCTGGAGCACCTGCGGGCAACCGTGGCCTACGAGGTCCGGACGGTCGGTCCGGCGACGTGGCTGCTTCGAACCCAGACGGCCGACGGCGCGAGGCCGCTCGTGGAACTCGTGGCGCGGGACGTCCGCGCCGTGGCGCTCAAGGCCGACGGCCGGACGCAGCCGCGAAAGGATCGCTGGTGCGGCGTCCCGGACGCAATGACGGTGACCGTGACGCCGGCGGACAGCGACGTGGAATCCCTGACGTTCCACAGGAGGTGACGGCGATGGCGCAGCGCGGCCACAGACAGGCTCGACGCGGGTTCGCCCTGGTGATGGTGCTCCTGGTGCTGGTGCTCGCGGGGGCAGCTTTGGCGGCGTCGGCCCGCCGGTCGTGCGACCGGGCCCTGGCGGCCGTCGAGGCGACCGAGCAGGTCCAGCTCAAGTGGGCCATGTTGAGCGCCCGGGCCGTCGGCATGGCCGGCGCGGAGACGTGGCTGACCGAGACGGCCGAGGAGGCGGAGGCCCCCGTTACCGTGGCGCGGCGGCGGGTCACGCTGGGCGGACTGCAACTCGACCTTGTCGCCGCCGACGAGCAGGCCAAGGCCAACGTCAACCTCCTGTCGGCCCGCGGCGGGGACGGAGGCGGCCGAGGCAACTCCGGCGGCGACGCCGACCTGGCCGACGCCCTGCGAGGGCTCCAGGGCCGCGAGCGCCGCGCCCTGTTGGTGCAGCTCAGGCCGCAGACGCCGAGGGAAGGCGTCATCAGCGCTCTTGCGCGCCGCTACGAGAGTTTCGACCAGGTGTTCGCCGCGGCCGAACCGTCGGCCCTCGTGGACGCTGGCGGTGAAGACCCGTGCCCGACGGACCGGATCACCTGCTGGGGCAACGGCCGGGTGAACGTCCGCCGCGCCGACCGCGAGGTTATGCGGTACGCCCTGGCGGGCCTCGTGACGGAGACCGAACTCGACGCGATGTGCCGCCTCCGCCTCGAGCGCCCGGGCTGCGCCGCCGACGAGATGCTCGCCGCACTGGAGCTGCCCGACGCGCGGCTCGCGCCGCTGGCGAAGGCGGTGACCGACACGTCGCTTTGCCACAGCCTGTGGATCGTGGCCCGCCCGGTTCCGGGGACCGGGGCGGCAGGGGCAAACCGGAGGTCGGGCAGAGCGTGGCATCGGCTCTTCGTCGTCCAGCGGGGCGACGCCGAGAACGATGCCGGGGAGTGGACGTTCCAGTGGTGACCGTGAGCCTTCGAACCTCGAAACGGTTGCTGACGGCCTTGTCGGTCGCCCTGGCGGCGGCCACGGCGGCCGTGGTCTGGGCACTGCTCTGCCTGCCCTTGGCCGTCGAGGATCCGCGGACCCAGGCAGCGAGCCCCGCGACGGACGAGACGCCGACCGCGAAGGCACCGCGCCGCCACCTGAGCGACTACGCCGTCGTCTACGAGCGGAACCTTCTCGCGCCGCTCCACGATCCGGCCCCCGCCCCGGTCGCCAAGCGCGAAGCACCGCCGCCCAAGCTGGAGGCGACCCTCGAAGGCACCGCCGTCGAGCCGGGGTTCACCTACGCCCTGGTGCGTACCAAGGACGGTAAGACCCGGTTCGTCTCGGTCGGCCAGACCGTCGCGGGGGCCGAGGTCGTCGCCATCGGCAACGGTCAGGCCACCTTCAGCCTCGGCGGCCGCCGTGTCGTCCTGAAGGTCGAGAAGAAGGAGGGCCGACGATGACGCGTCCCGCCTTCTTCGTCTCCGTCGAGGACGGCCGCTGGACCGTCGCACGAATCGCCGACGACGCCGTCGAGACACGCGAGATCACCGTGGCCGAAGCCGACGCCACCGAGCCGTCCGCCGTTCCAGACCCCACGCCTCAGGCCTCAGGCCCGCCGTTCGCTGTCGCGGCGGCGCTCGGGGAGCTCGGCTACGACGGCCGCGGCGTCTGCCTGGGTCTGCCCTCGGAGATGGTCTACACTGGCCAGGTCGACTGCACCGGCCTACCTCGGCGACCCCGCCGCAGCCGCCGGACGGCGATGCTCTACCGACTGGAGGACCATCTGCCCCTGGACGCCGAACGCCTGACGGCCGACTTCCTGCCACCCGTGGGCGGCCGCAGCCTGGGCTTGGCCGTCGAGACCGAACACGTCCAGGCCATCCTCGACTCCTTGGCCGCCGCCGGCGTCGAGACCGCCTGCGTGTGCGCGACGGCGCTCCTGGCAGCCTGGTCCGCGGCACGCGATGTGCCGGACGACTGCCGGTACCTGGTGACGGCCGACGACCGGCGCGCGGACCTGTTGTATCTGGCCGACGGCCGGCCCGTGGCGTGGTACACGGCACCGAGCGGCGGGACGCTGCTAGTCCAGTCGCTCCGCGCGGACTTGCTGAGCGCCGGTGCCGACGACGAGGAGAACGGCAGTCTGCCGCACCTTGCCGTCGCGGGTCGGCTCGGCGACGAGATGGCCGCCCAACTGGCCCGTGAGGTGCGCGTCAGGACGACGTCGGCCGACGCGCCGCCCGTCTTCGATCTGGCCGCACAGGCGGCGGCGATTCGCTTGACGGGACGCCCCGCAGGCTGGGTCGACTTCCGCCGCGACGCCCTGGCCGCCGGCAGTCTCCTCGAACGTCTCGGCGCGCCGCTCAAGGTGGCGGCGCTGCTCGCCCTGGTGCTCCTGGCCACGGTGGCGGCGCTCTGCTCGTGGCGCGCGACGCGGTACGACGCACAGGCCGCCCGCTACGAGCGGCTCCAGGCCGACCTCTACCAGGAACTGTTCCCCAGCGGCGAGGTGCCGCTCGGCATCCGCAGCCGCCTGGAAAGCCAGCGGTCGCGCCTGGCTGCGCTGCGCGGCGAGGGCAACGAGACCCCCGGCGAGGTCTCCGCGCTGGAATCGCTCCGGGCCGTCGCGGCGGGACTGCCTGCCAAGGTGCGGCTCCGCGTCACCGAGCTTCACCTAGCCCCGTCGTCGGTCCGCATCGAGGGACAGGCCCGGTCGCACGGCGACGCCGAGGCCGTGGCCCGAAGCCTCCGCGCCGGAGGAACCGACGGGCGCGGGCCGTTCGAGATCGATCCGCCGACGACTGAGCACCTGGTGCGCGGTGGCGTGGCGTTCACCCTGACGGGCAGGCCCGCCTCGCCGCAACCCAAGCCCGCGCCGGCCGGCCCCAGGCCGCAACCCGCCGCGGCGGGAGGGCAGACGCCATGACACGACGCATGGTCACCCTGCTCGCTGTCCTCGCGGTCCTCCTGGCCGCCCTCGCACTTTGGAGCTACGAGTACCTCGGCTCCCGGCGGGCCATGGCCGCGGCCGCGCGAGACGATCTGGCCGCCTGCCGCCAGCTCGCCGCCGAGGTCGCACGGCTCCGCCAGGGACCGGCCCTGGCCTGCGACAGCGAACGCATCGCCTCGGAGGTGAACAGCCTCGTCGAGACGGCCGCCCGCGAGGCAGGGCTGCCCGCGAGGAGCCTCGTCCGCATCATGCCCGCGCCCGCCCAGCGGCTCGGTGATACGGTCTACAAGGAGAAGCCCACCCAGGTCATTCTGAAACGGGCGTCGCTCAAACAGATCGTGCGGCTGTTGTGGAAACTGGCTTCGGGCGAGTCGCCGCTCGGCGTCAAGGCCCTCACGCTCCGCGCGGTGCAGCCTCAGGACGAGGCCGATCTGTGGAACGCCGACGTGACGCTGACGTACCTCGTCTACGAGCCGCCGAAGTGAACGGCAGGCCTGAGACGTGAACAGCGGAAACAGCAGGCTTGAGGCTTGGAGCGTGAGACATGAACAGCAACCGCGAAGCGGCGAGCGTGCGACGGCAGGCCTCAGGTCCGTCACGCAAGCCTCAGGCCTCATGCCCCGGGCCTCAGGCCCGTCGTCCAGGCCTCACGCCTCAAGCCCGCTTCTTTCAAGGAGTGCCGCGATGAGACACCATGCCCGACTCGTCCTGTTGATGCTGGTCTCCCTGGCCGCCTGCGGATGCCGCGCCTCGCGAGGGGGTCCCGGCGACGACTACATGACCGTCGCCGCCGATCCGCGCCGCGACACCGAGACCGCGCGCCGGCACAACGCCAGGGCCGTCGGGCTCATCGGCGACGACGAGCTCGACGAGGCCGAGCGGGAACTCAAGGCGGCTCTCAAGGCCGACCTCTTCTTCGGGCCCGCGCACAACAACCTCGGCAACATCTACTACCGCACCCGGCGGTACTACCTCGCCGCGTGGGAGTTCCAGTACGCCGCCAAGCTGATGCCCGGCAAGAGCGAGCCGCGCAACAACCTGGGCCTGGTGTTGGAGGCCGTCGGCCGGCTCGACGACGCGGCCCGATGGTACGACACCGCCCTGGAGCTGTCGCCCGGCTCGGTCGAGGCCACGGCCAACCTGGCCCGCGTCCGCGTTCGCCAGGGCGACAAGGACGACACGACGCGCGAGCTTCTCTCAGCCGTCGTCATGAGAGACCCCCGCCCCGAATGGACCGCCTGGGCCCGAAAACAACTCGCCCTCCTCGGCGGACCCGCCCCATCTGACACCGGCCCATCCGAGAATGCCGCGCCGGAACGACCCGAGCCCTAGTGCCCAACCGCCGCCTTCCAGCCCGGGCCCCTCGTGACACGCGATCAACCTACGGGTTGTGACCCCGACGAACTCAGCGGCTCGTCAGGAGCGCATCGACAGAGTGTTGTCGATAGCCTTTGGCTCGCCAGGCTGCCGCGAAGCGGCCACGCCTGCTGGGCGCAGTCCCAGCCGGCGGCTAGGTACTTCCTGGCACGAATCTCTTCGATGCCACGGGAACGCGTCGAGCTGTCAGACACAGTTTGTTTGTGCTGTCCGGTTTTTTTCAGGCCGGCGCGGCCGACGGTGTCGGGGCCGTTTCCAGAAACACACCCCCCGGTATCAAGGTATCAAAAGTACCAAAAGCCCCCCGAAGGGACCCTTTTGATACTTCTGATACTGCGCGCCCTAGGGGTGCGCTTTCAGAATGCATGGCGGGGCTGGCCAACAACTGTGCCTCGGAGGCGGCAGAGGGGTGGCCAGGGACTGCGTTGACGTGCCCTAATAGAGGACCTCATCACCTTCGAGGTCCTCGTAGCCCAGGAACTTGCCCAGAAACAGCACGGCGTCAACGAACAGGTTCCTGGCGATCTCCGGCGAGGGGTCCTCAGCAATGGTGGTGAAGTATTCAGGCTGAATGTTGAACCGCTCCGCCATAGCCCTGGCCTTGTCGGCGGGCATGTCGATGAACGTCTCATACATTTCCCAGTCTTGGTCCTTGAGAATCGCCCACTCCAACTCATCGAGCAGGAACTCCCACTCCGACTTGTCTTCGCACAATCTGGCCGGCCAATAGCGGAGCCCCGCGACAAGATCGTCTTCGGTCAGTTGGATCCGGCCTTTCTCGTGCCTACTGCCGAATACCTCATCGCAAAGCGGAGGCTCCTTGGCCGCCCGCAACACCATGTCACGCCAACAGTAGTCCGCCTCCGTCGATACCTTCTTGGCTTGCGCCATGTCGATTTCGACGGCGATGTTGGCCTTGATCCTCTGAAACACGACATCTATCACAGAATCATATGCCGCACTCCGGGGCGGCTCGGCAATGTCTTCCATGAACAGTGCCTGCAAGGCTGTGTGCAGTCCGTGCACTTTCTGCTCGCGGGTGAGGCTGCAGAACACGAGGTTCACGTTGTCGTACTCATCTTCGGCAGAAATGTCGATCTCGAGGAGGTCGAGCATGCCCTTTGCAAACAGTGTCGCCTCGGCTCCGCGCAGCACTCGACTGCCGATCGTCGTGTTGAACACCCCTGGCACCTCCCTTCGGCCGGACTGAACGAGTAACGCGCCCCGCCGGGATGGCCCTGACGGACGGGGGCGTTCCTGACACCCAAGTGGACAGATGGTACTGTTGCCCCCCTTGGCTGTCAAATACCGGCGTCCTGTGGTCGAAGCCGCCTTGCCGAGTCAGTGTGAGGGCGATTGAAATCGGAGACGTCATTGCGCGCCGGGAGTCAATGGCCCGGCTCGCCAGCACCGCCCAAGCGCCGCCGTGTCATATGCGGCCAGCCTCCCGCTTTCCAGAAACACACCCCCGGTATCAGGGGATCAAAAGTGCCAAAAGCCCCCAGGAGGGACCCTTTTGATACTTTTGACACTGCGCGCCCTGGGGGTGTGTTTTCAAAACGCGCGATCGGCTGGGCCATTCAGGCCGGTTCCCCGCCACCGACGGTCAGGCGCGTACAGGGCATGACACAGGACGCAGCCCGTGACTACGGGTGCCAACGGTTGACAGCGCGACGGCTGGCTGATGAAGGTCTACCAACGCTATGGGGCCGGAGAGCACCCCGACCTGGGGGCCGGGGCGCGGTGGCAGGGATGGTGATTTGAATCAGCGCTTCAGGCTCAGGGCGAAGCGGCCGCGCTCAACCTTGTCGAAGCGCGAGTCCTCGCCCTTGGTCTTTATCTCTCTGAGCAGGGCCGAATACAACGTATTCGACGGCGTCAGCCCGCCCTTGCGTGGTTCCCAGTATCCCTTGGCCTGCATGCGTTCGACCATCGCTGTGCAGGACAGCGGCCCGTCGGCGGGGTCGCGCTCGCCGAGCACTTTGGCCGCCGCGTCGAGGATGCTGAGCCGCTTGGGCTTGGCCCCTGTGGCCCCACGTTTGCCCGTGTCGCGTCCGGACTTGGTGGTGGTAGTCTTGGCCGCCTTGCAGGCCTTCTTGACCACGGGTGTCGACTCGGCCATCGCCCGCTCGCTGGCCGTCTGTCCATCGGGCGACTTGCCGCGCTCCTCGGCCAGCCGGGCGTTCTCCTGGTCCGCCTTGTGCATGGCCCGCATCTGCTCGGCGTCGGCCAGGCGCTTCCGTAGTCGCTGGGGGCTCTTGATGCGGATGGTCTTGCCGCTCTTCTGGCTGGTGCCCTCCCAACCGCCGTGGCGGTGCTCACGGTCGATCTTCACCGGCACCAGGTTCCCGGCCACCTTCGTGAGGTACGTCGCGCCCAACTTCACATCTGCCTTCTTCATCGTCCGTCTCCTTTCGCAAAGGGTCTCCACATGGATCTCATCCGAGTTCTGCCTCCGTGTCTCGGCCCACGTTACACGGACATTCAGACGTGAGTCTTGGCCCTCATCAAGGCGATTCCGGCACTATTCCGAGATATCTGCTGCCGGACAGCGGGCGCTCGAGAATGGTCCCTCAGGCCGGGTTTTCGCGCCCAACAAACAAAAACAGGCACGCCGGCTGTTCCCCGTGCCAACGGGTGGTTACCTCACCAGGAAGGAACCAAGGGCCCAGCCCGGTCCATAAGTGTCTGCTTTTGACACCCGCCGCCCCGGCGGGTATCATCGTCGTCGCTTCCAAGCTGCGGCAGCACAACAGGCTTCAATCGTGCACTATCGATGACCGGAGGCGGGAAGTGACATCAGGAGAGGCCGATGACATGAGCCACACAGGATTCCAGTCCGAGTTCCAGATCACCAACACCGTGACCGCTGCGCTGACACGGATCGAGCGGGCACGCGGGTTCCTGGAGGCAGCGCGGCTGTCGGAAGACTGGCTGACCGCCATGCGCTCGCGGGCCCTGATCCTGGAAGCCCACCACACGACACACATCGAGGGGACACACCTGTCGCTGGACCAGGCCGAGCGGCTGCTGGCCGGTCAGACCGTGGCCGATGTCGATCCTGACGATGCCAGGGAGTTGCTGAACTACCGCGAGGCGTTCGACTTCGTCAGCGGCTACCTCAACGATGGCGGGCCGGTGACCGAGGGGCTGATCCGCGAGATTCATCAGCGGCTGGTCGCTGGAGTGCGGGGTGGAGCCGGAGCGCCGGGGCAGTACCGCACGGTGCAGAACTACGTGGTCAACTCCGCAACGGGACAGGTGGTCTATACTCCGCCAGCGCCCGGGGACGTGCCGGCCATGATGGCGGACCTGGCGGCGTGGCTGAACCGGCCGACGCAGATCCACCCCGTGCTGGTGGCGGGCCTGGCGCAGTTCCAACTGGTGCATGTCCACCCGTTCGTGGACGGCAATGGACGAACGTCGCGACTCCTCTCGACGCTCTGCCTGTACCGGGCCGGGTACGACTTCAAGCGGCTGTTCTCGATCAGCGAATACTATGACCGGGATCGGGCGGCGTTCTACGCAGCCATCCAGGGCGTGCGCGACAGCGGAATGGATCACACTGGCTGGCTGGAGTTCTTCGTGACCGGGCTGTCGACGCAGATGGACGAAGTGACCCTGAGGGGCCGCAGGGCTATCCGCGCGGATGTTCTGGCCAAGGAGCATGGTCTGAATCAACGGCAGGCGGCTGCGGCCCGCTTCCTGCTGGAGCACGGCCAGATGGCCATCCGGGACTATGAGGAGCTCTGCCCCGAGGTCAATCGCCGCAGCCTGCAGCGGGATCTCAAGGACCTGCTGGATAAGGGGATCCTCTCGGAGTCCGGGGTAGCCACCACCGACCCCAACCGGGCCTACAAGGCAGGGCCCGTGCTGCTCGACGCCGAGCTATGACAAGCTGTGACATCGAGCTGTGACAGAACTGCGACATCCGCTGTGACGGATTCTCTCCAGGTACAGCCATAGGAGGCCAGTGCCGTGGCAGCATCGGCCATATACGAGCTTCGCATCACGCTCAAAGGCACCAAGCCGCCCATCTGGCGGCGCGTGGCCGTGCCGGCGGCCATCACGCTTGGGCAGTTGCACCAAGTGATCCAGATTGCCATGGGCTGGACCGACAGCCACCTCCACCACTTCGTTCTGCGGGACGAGAGCCTGAAGCCGAGCAAGGATGAAATGGCCCGGGCCATGCGCTCGATGCTGGAGGGCGACGATGATGCCGCCGATGCTGTCTTCAGCCGGGTGCGCGGTGAGCGCTACTTCGTGCCCAAGCGGACTCCCTTCGGCGACGACACCGAATTGGATGGCGAGGACGAGGACGCGGTGACGCTAGCCGAACTCTGTCCGAAGCCGAAGAGCAAGCTGACCTACGAGTACGACTTCGGCGACGGCTGGGAGCACGTCATGGAGGTCCAGAAGATCGTCGAAGCCGAGGGCAGCGTGGAGTATCCCGTCTGTCTGGCTGGAAAGGGCGCCTGCCCCCCGGAGGATTGCGGCGGCGTGTGGGGCTACTATGACCTGCTTGACGCCCTGGCCGACCCCAAGCACGAGCGGCACGACGAGTTGCTCGAGTGGCTCGGCGGCCCGTTCGATCCCAAGCTATTCGACCTCGACGAGGTAAACCAGGTACTGGCCCAACTGCGCGAATAGGCAGCCCGATGGACGACAGCAGCAAACGACATGTTCCGCCGTTGGACGCCGTATATGAATCCCTGGCCGAGGAGATCGAGGGCTGGGCGAAAGGTCTCGGCACCCAGACCGAGTACTTCGACCCCGTGCTCGAAGAGGGCGGGCGACACGAATGGGCCGCCTCACTTCGCCGCAGCACCGACTGGTCGGTGCGGACAGCCCTCTCGCTCCTGTCGGCCCGTGGCGGCACAAGCCAAGCCGATGACCTGAAGCGGCGGATGGAGGCCCTGTACGAGGCGGCCGAGGGTTACGAGCAGCGGCTCGACGCCCTGGAGGACCAGCGGCGCGTCCACGTCGAGGGGCTTCTTGCTCAGTACCGTAAGGGTTTTGGGGACGAGGACCCGGGTGGGGCCCGCCTTGGGCAACTCTGCCAGGGCCCCAACCGACTCTGGACCCTGAGGGCGGACGGCCATTCCCCCGAGACGCCTGAGGAATTCGCCGAGGCCATCGACCGGGTGTGGTTCGACGAGGACGGCGCCAAGCGCCGGGCACAGGCGGAGGTGAAGCGCCAGGCCATGGACCTGGTCGAGCATTTCCAACTGCTGGCGGCGGTCGAGGCGAACCAGGCCGACGCCACGGGTAACAAGAAAGCAGAGCCGCCTCCCGCAACCGAGGAGACAGACAGCAACGACGAGGACCTGGACGTCGGCCTGCCCGAGCAGGACCCGTTCGACGACCGCGTCGTCAACTGGATCGGCAAGCGTCTGTACCTGGGCCGGGACACGCAGGTCAGCCGCCTGTTCTGGTTGCTGGTCAAGCGACTCGGGGCCCCGCGGAGCCTTGCCGAGGTGCAGCTGGCCGTGGACGGCGTGGAGACGCTGGAGGATGCACCGAAGGATGAATTCAAGAAGGCCATGAACCGCGTCGCCAAGGCCCTGTCGAAGCTCCGCAGGCACCTGCGAGAGAACGAGCTCGACACCCACGTCTTCATCCTCAAAGAAGGCCCCAGCAACTATCCCACCTACACGATGTTCTGCCGTTTCGGCAAGTACTGACCCCTCCTGACGCCCCTGCAGTCCATCAGACAGACTTCTTCCACTGATTCTCCGGGATTCCCGCGAGAAGGTCAGCCCATTCCCTGATTCCGGTCAGAGAATCGCCTCCTTTACTAATAGCAGGCCGCTGCGGTGGCGGCCACCAACACGCCCCTGTTTGGGAGGCACTCGTGATGAAGCACCTGTCTGTTTCGGAGGCGGCTCGGCGTCTGGGCGCCCGGCCGCGGGACATCTCGGACCTGTTCTATCGCCGGCGATTGCGGGACGACCTCTGTCCCATCGTCGCCGGGCGACGGCACATCCCCGAGAACTACCTGGACATGGTCGCCTCGGCCCTGAAGCGGGCCGGGCGGCTCGTCACCTGGCACCAGCGGAAGGAGACCTGCCTATGAAGCGACCCCACGCCTCGCACCCTCGCCGCGGCGATGACCGGTTGGAGGCCAGCCATCGCGATGATCGCACCCCGATGCTGACGGTCCACGACGTGGCACGCATGTTGTGCTGCTCGGCCCGAACGGTTTACCGGTTGACCGACTCGGGCCGGGTGCCTCGCCCGGTCAAGCTCGGCAGCCTGGTCCGCTGGCCGCGGGAGACCATCGAAGACTGGATCGCCCAGGGATGCCCCCGGGCCCAAACCATGGAAGTGGTGTAATGAACATGAA
>Ga0272444_10001896_pt1 | contig 19682 bp, 15 predicted proteins | sample SSMForm13_FD_201033 | JGI IMG/M metagenome (GOLD analysis project Ga0272444, IMG submission 201033) | Marine sediment archaeal communities from Little Sippewissett salt marsh, Falmouth, MA, United States - SSM-Form-13 | ecosystem: Environmental > Aquatic > Marine > Wetlands > Sediment ... | reverse complement strand
TCCCCCAGCCTCGGAGAACTCCTCGCCCAGGGCAAGGCGAACCTGCAGGCTCCCTGGCTCGGTATATCCGCCTTCGTGGTCCTGGCATCCATGCTGACCATGCTGGTCTTCATCGGCGAGGCGGTTCGCGACGCCTTCGATCCGAGGAGGGCCGGATGAAAACGACAAGTACAGGAAAACCCCGTAAGGCGCCGGCCCCGCTGATCTCCATCCGGGATCTCCATGTGGCCTTCCGGCAGGGCGAAAAGGAGAACGAGGTGGTTCACGGCGCCGATCTGGATATTTTTCCCAACGAGACCTTAGCCCTCGTGGGAGAAAGCGGTTCAGGGAAAACGGTGACCGCCTCCTCGATCCTCCGGCTTCTGCCGGAATCCAACGTCACATATTCCCGTGGCCGGATTCACTTCCGTTCCGGAGCCGGCTATGTTCACGACTCCGGCCAAATTCCCGCATCCAGCAAGGCTCCAGACGCCGGTCATAGTCCCGGCCCGGAACGGGACTCGATTCCGAGCAGGAACTCGAGCCCGGAACCGATAGACCTTCTCTCGGCCCCCGACAGTATCCTCATGACCGTCCGGGGCAATGAAATCGGGATGATCTTCCAGGAGCCCATGAGCTCCCTCAATCCCCTCCACACCATCGAGAAACAGATCGCCGAGACCCTCTTCATCCACCGGGGTCTCTCCCTCGAACAGTCCCGGCCGGTGGTCCTCGAATGGCTGCAGAAAGTCGGCATTCGTGACCCGGAGCAGCGGCTCAAAGCCTACCCTCACCAGCTCTCAGGGGGCGAACGCCAGCGGGTCATGATCGCCATGGCATTGATCAACGAACCCGGGCTGCTGATCGCGGACGAACCGACCACCAGCCTGGACGTGACCATCCAGGCCCAGATCCTGGATCTGCTGAAAAAACTGCGTGAAGAGATGCACCTCGCGGTCCTCTTCATCACCCACGACCTCTCCATCGTGCGCAGGATCGCCGACAGAGTTGCGGTGATGCAGGATGGGAATATTATCGAGACCGCTGCGACAGAGGAGATCTTCCGCAGCCCGCAGCACGAGTACACGAAGGCCCTCATCGCCGCCGAACCCGGCGAAGCGCCCAAGGCTTCCGGCGTCGGATCCGATGAGATCGTCAAAATTGAGAACCTCAAGGTCTGGTTCCCCATCCAGCGGGGCTTCCTGCGGCTCACCAAGGGATACATCAAGGCCGTGGACGGGGTCAGCCTCTCGGTCCGAAGGGGACAAACACTCGGCATCGTCGGCGAGAGCGGCAGCGGCAAGACCACCCTCGGCAAGGCCATCCTCCGCCTGGAACACAGCGAGGGTGAAATATTCTTCGGCTCCACCGCCCTGCACCAGCTCAGCGACAAGGAGGTCCGTCCCCTGCGCCGCTCCATGCAGGTCATCTTCCAGGACCCCTACGGCAGCCTCAGCCCCCGCCTGACCGTGGAGCGCATCATCGGCGAGGGGATGGAAGTACACAATATCGGGGAAAAAGGAGACCGGGAGGAACGGATCATCGCCGCAATGCGGGAGGTCGGACTCGACCCGGAGACCCGCCACCGCTTCCCCAACGAGTTCTCCGGCGGCCAGAGACAGCGCATCGCCCTCGCCCGGGCCCTCGTCCTCAAACCCGACCTCATCATCCTCGACGAGCCGACCTCATCCCTGGACCGCTCCATCCAGTTCCAGGTCATCGAACTCCTGAAAGAACTCCAGCAGCGCCACCGCCTGACCTACCTCTTCATCAGCCACGACCTCAAAGTGGTCAAGAGCCTGGCTCACGAACTGGCCATCATGAAAGACGGCAAGGTAGTCGAACACGGCCCCGCGGCGGAGATCTTCCGCAACCCGCAGAACGACTACACCCGGGAACTCCTCAGGACGGCCTTCGAGTAAATTCTGCAGCGGAAGCTCATATCCTCAATTTTTCTCCATCTGCTTGCGGATTCAAGTTTTGTGGTGTATCATTTGACTTGGTAAAAAAGGAGAAAGCAATGGAAAAGAGAATGCTCATTGTCTTTTCACTTGTCTTGATCCAGATATACAGCCTTGCAGCCCAGGAAGTAGAAAAACCTATTATATCCGTGTTGGATTTCAAGACCAGTGGTATTTCCGAATCTGAAGCAGTAATCTTCGTAGATTTTCTATCATCCCATATCATAGACACGGGAATGTTCCGCGTCATCGACAGAATGCAGCGGGAAGCAATCCTTCAGGAGATGAATTTTTCGTATGCGGGATGTACTGATGAAACCTGTCAGCTTGAAATTGGAAAAATGCTGGCGGCCAACAGGATCGTAGTCGGGAGTATCGGCAGAGTCGGAGACCGGTATCTGCTCACCATACGCATGATCGCTGTAGAGACGGGCGAAGCCATCAAGTCGGGATCCGAGAAATATACAAGCCTGAACGATTTAATTGACGACAGTGAACGTCTTGCAAAGGACTTCGTGATCATGGAGTCCGATGATACAGTCGCAGCGGTGGCAGCAGCGCCCGCCAGAGCTGCTGCGGTTCCAAGGGCGGTTCCGGCTGGTGCCGAGCGGAAGGGCGGTTCCATCGGAGCGAGAGTCGGAATTTCGAAGCTCAGTGACGCCTATTCTCCGGATGATGTTGTCATTGTAGGCAGCGTGAGCGGTACCTTCATGTATCAGTTCAACAACTCCTTTTCCTTCGGCGCCTATCTTGGAGCCGGTACGGGAATTATAGTACCTCCCGATACTGTTAATGAGACTTTACCGCTATTCGGACTCATACTGATAATTGGAAATAAAGTCGATGATCTCGCCCTGTCAGTTAATCTCGGAATACCCTTCGGTGTGGGCTTATATTTCAGGAATCTCTATTTCGGACTCGGCTACCTGAAGATAGAAGATGTATCTATCTTTGGTGCGGAACTCGGCTACTCATTCTACATGGGCCAGTAGCGTCTGATGCAGGGGGGAGCGGAACAGCCGGCCCCGGCGCCCGGCGGAGCGGAGGAACAGGCCCTTTTCCCCATTTCTGAGACAGAAGCTTCCAATCGTCCATTTTACTTCCTCGCGTCCTTGAGCCCTTCGATTATTGATCTTCCTATGAGATACGTTCAATCTGGATTTCGTGTTCTTTTTAAAACAGCTTGATATACTCCTCGAATGCGAAAACACGGTTTCTCCGGTATCCGGTGATTTCTTTGAGGATACGGCATTCAATGAAGAGCTGAACAAGATCATTGGCTGCTTTTGCAGAAAGCCCCGTAATGGCCTGAACTCCCTTCACGGTTGTTACCGGATTTTTGAAAAGTTGATGAAGAAGATTCATGGCATTGCGGGAACGCTTTCCCATTCCCAAAATCCTTTCTTTTTCAATAAATGCTTTTAAATCAATAATCTTCTGAAGAGTTGCTGCCGAGTTTTCCGCAGTTTCAATTACACCAGTCAGGAAAAACCGTATCCACTGATTCATATCGTTTTTGGTACGCACAAAAGTCAGATTGTCATAGTACAGAGTCTTATTTCTCTCGAAGAAATCCGAGAGATACAGCAGAGGTTGGTCCAGAACCCCGCTTGAAACCAGGTAAAGAGTTATAAGAAGGCGTCCAATCCTCCCGTTTCCGTCCAGAAACGGATGAATGGTTTCAAACTGATAATGAGCAATGGCGATACGTATGAGATTGGGTATGGATAAATGTTCGTTGTTAAGAAACATCTCGAAGTCTGACATCAGTTCCGGAAGTTCATTGTGCGCCGGCGGGATGAATACGGCATCTGAAATCCCGGCTCCGCCTATCCAGTTCTGGGAATGCCTGAACTCTCCCGGGCTCTTGTGTTCTCCCCTGCCGCTTGAGAGAAGGATCTTATGAGCATTCCTGATGAGCCGCGAGGACAGAGGAAGAGTTTTTAGCTCCTCTATTGCGGAGTTCATTGCTCTCACATAGTTATTGACTTCCTTCCAATCGTCCCTTCTTTCAGGATCGATATCCTGTTCCTCTATGAGCGCTTCTTCTATATTCGTTCTGGTCCCTTCTATTCTGCTGGAGACCACGGCTTCCTTGAAGATATGCATGAGTATGAACATTCCAGTGTCTGGAACAAGTCTGGAAAAAGAATTGAGCTCACCGAGTTTCAGAGATGCCTTTTCCATACTTTTGTTGATCACCGGGTCTGAACACACGAAGGGGTGGTTGATTTTTTCAGGTAAAAAATAGGTATATTGGTAGCCCTTTCTATAAGATCCGGAAATAAAGTTCCTGATATCCACTCTTTCATACCCCTATGGTAAAATATAGAACATCTTATTTTACTTTACAAGCTAAAAGTAAAATAAATGGATGCATATTTTACTTTCCCGCACATATGCACGCGACGTGTGCGCAGCCATGTAAACATGCCCGCCGATAATGCGGTGACCAAGCAGGGCAAGCGGTCAGGGGATTAATCAGTGCCCGCCCTGAGGAGGGAGCGGAACAGCCGGCCCCGGCGCCCGGCGGAGCGGAGGAGCGGAGCCGGAGAGAGCGCCGGGGTGGGTGCCATGGCTGTAAGCGCGTGGAAGGCGGCTGGTGGCCCGGGGATCGGCAGGGGCCGGGCAGGTCTGCGGCTGTGGAGCGCGGGGGCGCCCCCCCGCACAGCGCTTGAGTAATATAGACTGTCCCGAAGCTTTGGGCATTTTTCCAGGACAGCGGCTATTCCAGCCAGATAGGACTCGACCAGGCCATCTGGCCGTTTCTCTGCCGGACCCGAATCCGGTAGGTGTGCGGTTTTCCGTCGAAGAGAGCGTCGGTAAAGGCGACGTCCTTTTTGTAGACTACCGCCGGCAGCGCCTGATATATCCGTGTCTTGTAGGCCATACCGAACAGGACATCCTTCCGCATCAGAGCTTCCGCATCGGTACCGAACTCCGAATGAATCAGATCAACGGAAGCGGTTCTATTCCAGAGTACGGAACTTCCCGTACTCAGCTCCCTCACGGTGGCCTGATGCTCGATCCCGTCGATAGTGAAGGTCAGAACGGTATCAGACGAACCCTTCACGGTCAGGACGTAGCCGTTCTGTACTTCCCGGCCCACGGTATCCTGCGCCGTTTCACCAGTGAAGGTGAAAGTATTCTGCTGTTGGGCAAAATCCTGACCCGTCCCTATCCAGCACGGAACGACACGGCTTATTTCGCCTCCGGCCACTCGCACTTCACCGTTCCACTGCTTCGGGGGAAGCGAGATAACATTGGCCGCCGGACCCCACCCATACTCAAACCGCAGAACGAACTCGTCGGCCAATTCAACGCTCGAAGCACCTTCTCCGATCACGCTGACACGGTCGAGAAGAACTTCATCACGTACGAAATCGATGTAATCGATCCGATCGAATGCTTCCACCTGCACTCTGAAAACTGGTCGTCGGGAGGGAAGCGGAAGAATACTCCCCATGGGAGCTTCGTTCAGATGGAAGTGCAGCCTGATCCGGTCCCCCGTCACGCCATATACACGACGGGAGGTGAAAGCATCCCAGAGAGCATCCCGGGTGAGCTCCGTTGCCCACACCGCAGCAAGACCGCGTCCGTAGTTGCCTGCCAGTGCTCCCCAGTTATCGGTCGAAGCGATAACGCCGATTTTCAGCCCCCGTTCCATCGCCCTGGTAAAGCTTCCCGCGTCGGTATCGGGTCCCATGAAAGGATTGCTGCGCAGTCTTCCGCCGAATTTCTCTCCCTCCGAGCTGCCGTGTATTGAAAAAATTTCCATGAACGGCGAAAGCCCGTCATTCTGCACATCCCACTGCTTGCCCCGGAAACCGGTGATATAGGCGGTGTGATGGGGTATCGCCAGCGCCCGGCGGGAATGTATACGTGAGTACAGCTCCTTCAGTGTTTCCACCTGGAAGAGAGGAGCATCATCTTCATTGAAAAAAACATTATGATCACCCCACGTACCATCGCCCTGCCATTCGTATCCGGGAAAGATTACAAACTCTCCTTCCCGATGGTTGCGCTGAACAGCCTCCTTCACCGATCTCCACTCCGCATCGAGCTGTTCCGCCGGTTTCCACGTCTCGACATTCAAGGGCTGTTCCGACCTGTCTTCCGAGGGGTGGCCGCCTTTGCGGAAGGCGGGAGAGGTATAGGGGTAATAGGCGCCGCAGTAGAAATCCAGGTGCCCCGCCGCTGCTTTCAGATGGCGGTCCATGGAAAATTCGGGATCCGGAGCCTGATAGGTATTATCGTGGGTGTCTCCCCAGTACAAGTTATACATCTTTGCCGTATCTACCCCTTCAGTCCGGAAGCCGCAATCGAGCGGACGATATGTTTCTGTGCGATCAAAAACGCAGCGATCAGGGGAATCATTCCGAGAACCAGGATCGGGAGCGCCATATCCCACTGCGCCTTATACACCCCGAAGAAGCTGTTGATGCCCAGCGGGATCGTGAAGTAATCGCGATCGTGCTGCAGGATCAACAGGGGCAGGAGAAAATCGTTCCAGACCCAGAGGCTCTGCAGAATCACAATCGTCGTGGTCATCGTGCGCAGCTGTGGAAAGAGAATCTGCCAGAAGAGGGTGAAGTCGTTACACCCGTCGAGCATGCCGCTCTCGTCGAGCTCCCGGGGGACGTAGTTGAAGTATCCGCGATAGAGGAAGATCGTCAGTGGCATGCCGAATCCCCAGTAGATCACGCCGAGGCCGACCGGGTGCAGCATTTGCAGCTTGCTCGAGACAACGACCAGGGGTATCATGATCGACTGAAAGGGTATGATCATCGCCAGGATGTAGGTGGAGTACATAAACATACTGACTTTGGACTTGACCCGCGCCAGTTTCCACGCTGCCATGGAACCGAAAAGAACCATTCCTCCGATTCCCAGCACCGTTACGAGGATGGAATTATAAAAGATCTGCCAGAAGTTCACCTTCTCGATACCGACCTGGTAATTACTCAGCGTGACCTCCTTCGGCAGCGCCGCGGCATCGAGAATGATCTCGCTGTAGGATTTTACCGAATTCGTAAGGACGAAGTAAAACGGGGACAGTACGACGATTGCCAGGAGAAGGGTAAAGAAGTAGAACAGGAGTCTTGAAGGATGAATCGGTTTCATCAGAGGCTTACCTCCCGTTTCTGGGTGAATCGCACCTGCAGGTACGAGAGAATCGCTACGAAGACGAAGAAAATAACCGCTTTTGCCGATCCGGTACCGTAGTTGCCGTAGACAAAGGCTTCGTTGTAGATGTTGAGCGCCAGCGATTCGGTGGAACCGAAGGGACCGCCGCCGGTGAGGGCGAAGATGAGACCGAATATCTTGAATGAGTACGCCAGGACGATGAAGATGCTCACCGTGAAGGCAGGAACGATAAGCGGCAGGGTTATATCGGTGAACTGTCTGAAGGATGACGCGCCGTCTATCCGTGCCGCTTCAAAGAGCTGTTCGTCGATGCTGTTCATGGAGGCGATGTAGATGAGCATCACGTAGCCCGCCTGCTGCCACACCAGGACGATCAGTATTGCGTAGAACGCCATATCGGGCTGACCGAACCAAGACAGATTCTCGAAGATCCCGCCGATAGCCGGAAGCGCCTGTGCGAAGATAAAACGCCATACGAAGCCGAGGATGATTCCGCCGATCACATTGGGTAATACAAGAATCACCCGGAGCGCGGAGTTCCATCGGGTACTGTTGTGAAACATGACCGCGTAGAAAAGCCCCAGAAGATTTACGGAAACACAGGCAGCAAGGGTAAACTTGAATGTGAAGACGGTGGAAACGATAAATCCCTCGTCCTCCCTGAACACCTCCAGGTAGTTCCGCAAGCCCACGAAATCTATATTCCTCGAGACTCCGTTCCACTCCGTCAGGGAGTAGTAACCGCCGATAAAAAACGGTACGAGGACAAAGACCAGAAAGACCGCGTACGGAAAAAAGGTATACAGCGCGAAGTTGTTCAGGATTCCTTTTTTGAGTTTTTGTAACACCTGAATTCTCCATTAGAACGAGGCGGCGGACCCAGCCCGTCCGCCGCCTGAACGTTTGATACAGTGCCGTTTATTTCGCCAGATTCTGCCATGCCTTGTCGAGCCGCATGAGGGCCTCGTCGAAGGAGATCCGGTCGGCGATGTACTCCTGCAGGATATTGGCCGCCTCCTGAGAGTATCCCTGCGGCCAGAGACCGAACATCCAGGGCATCGTCTTCCCTTCCAGCGAGTAAGCGAGTATGTCGCTGCTGATCCCTCCGGCGAAGTCTACGTCGAAGTGATCGTATGCGGGGATCGAGTTGAGGGTCACCGCGAGTTCCTGCTGTCCGGCGGGCTCGTTGAGCAGCCAGTTGAGGAAAATCCGTGCCTCCTTGTTCACCTCGGAGTCCTCGGTTACCACAAAGTACCAGGGGATGCCGACAGGGATACGGCCGCTCCGCGCTGCATCCTCGGTGAGGGCCAGCGGCACGAGCCCCATGTCAATGCCCGGATTGGCGTCGAGGATCGCCGCTTCTTTCCAGTTCCCCTGCTGGATCATCGCCGCGTCTTCGCTTGCGAAGAGCGATACCTGCATATGGTGGTCCTGTGAGAGGGGGTCGCCCTTCGTGTTGGAACGTACCAGATCGATAAGCTGCTGAAGATCCTGGAAGTACTCGTTGTCAGCCATTGATCCGCGGCCGGCGTTGAGGGACTCCACAAAACCCTTCGGATCGTCCTGCGACGCAAAGGGAACATTGAGCTGATGGTTGGAAGTTACCCACCAGGTGCCGTAGCCCGACACGAAGGGGGTGATTCCCGCTGCAGCCAGTTTTTCAACAGCTGCTTCCAGTTCACTGAAGGTCTCCGGGACCTTGGAGATACCCGCCTGGGCAAAAAGGTCCTTGTTGTAGATGTAACCGTACCCCTCGATAGAGGTGGGCAGGCCCATCAGGCGACCGTCGAGGTAGGCGCTTTCCTTCGCAACCGGAAGAAAGTGGTCCACCACGTCCATGTCGGACAGGTCGTCGAGATATTCGCCATAGGTCGCGAAGTCACTCGCACCATCGATCATGAAGATGTCCGGCAGATTGCCGGTACGCGCGCGGGTAGCAAGGACGGGCCGCCAGTCGACGCCGCCGCCTACAACCTCGTATTCCACGGTGATGTTGGGATAGTCCTCGTTGAACCGGGCTACCACGTCCTCCATCGGTTCACCCCAGACCGATTTACCGCTGATAAAGAAGTTCACTGTTTTCTGCTCGACAACTTCTTCGCCGCCGCCCGCGGCCGGCGCGGCTTCCCGTTGACCACCGGCAAAGACAGGCATCACTATCAACATTACCAGCAATCCAATAATTACCCCTTTTTTCATTTTCAATCTCCTCCTGAATAAATATCTAATCAATCCCGATATTCACGGGATGACCGCTTTTTTGAATCGACTCCTGCGCCGCCAGTACCATCTCCAGCGAGACAAATCCGTCCCGGGCTGTGGCTACCGGATCCTTTCCATCATAAAAAGACTGCAATGCACGAACGAGATCACGATCGGCGCCGAAATGGCTTGTATCGAACTCTGCGCCACGGCAATCGAAAGACTCCACGGTACGGCCGAAATCGGAATGGAGTGTTACCTTTCCCTCGTGTCTGTTCACAAGGATCTTGCCCTTCCCGCCCACAAGCAGAAGCGTCTCCTGGTCCTGTGAATCCGAACCGAAGATCGAGAAGAAGAGCGCCGCCTTCACTCCCGACGGATAGGCGACAGACACCAGAGCGTGATCGACGATATCGGCTCCCGGTGCGTATACGCACGTATCGATCCGGTCGACCTCGTTATCCGCTTTATTCCAGGAATCGAATTGCAGCACAAAGGCCCCGTCGCTGATTTTGTACGGATCCCTGCGATAGGGACACTCCCGGTCACATACCCGGCACGACTCAGGGGCATTTTTATCCACCGGAAAAACGGAGCTGCGTCCGCCGATGGCCGTCAGGAATCGCGGGTATTCCCCGGCCATCCAGTTGAAGACATCGAAGTGGTGAGAGCTCTTGTCATTGAGAGCGCCGCCCGACAATTCCCTGCGTCGGTGCCAGGTCTGCAGGTAGCGATGGTAGGGAATAACGGAGTTGATCTGCATCATCTGAAGAGGACCGATACTACCGCTATCGAGAAGATCCTTCGCCTTGATCCAGCTCTTTTCATACCGGCGGGTGAAGCCCATGATAAGGGGGTTACCCCGTGCCGCATCGACGATTTTCACGGCATCTTCACGTGTAACCGAGATCGGTTTGTCCAGGTATACTTTCTTTCCGGCGGCAAGCGCCTCCACAGCATATGAACGGTGCTGATTGGTGAAATTGGTAACCAGTACCATACGGCACCGTTCGTCCTCAAGCATCTCCCGGTACTTCTGATGCACACGGACCGTTCTGTTTTGGCCCTGATCGGAGTAGAGTTTCTCCAGATACTGCCGGGCTTCCTCCGCCCGACCCTCCAGGATATCATGAACACCTGAAACGAAGAGCTTTGTTTCACCGCTCAGCATCGCAATCGCCTGTCCCAGACAGTACACACCGCGAACGCCTGCTCCGACTATCCCTACGCCGATTTCTTCCATTGCTTCACTCTTTTCTTTATATGTTGATTGTACCCTTGTTCTCCCGTAAACAACAAATATTAATTATTGATGCAGGGTATAAGAAAATATGATACCATAGAGGGGTGATTGATAACCTGCTGCGCTTCAAAAAAATCGTCGAGGCGGGAAGCATAAGCAAGGCAAGCAGGCTCCTCTTTGTCAGCCAGCCCGCATTGTCTCAATCGATCAAACTCCTTGAACAGCAGTACGGGGTTGAGATCCTCGAACGTCATTATTCAGGAATCAAGCCTACGGCCTACGGCGACATACTCTATAGAACGGCATGTGAAATTGAACGGTGCTTTCTGAACATCGACAGGCAGATGCTGGAAGAGAAGAAGACGGCAGAACCCGATACCGGTGAAAATGAAATAAATATCGGCTGCAGCACCATCTGGAACGATTTTCTCCTGCCCGATGTCATGCGGTCTCTTGATATACTGGATTCGTATGCAATCAACGTCACACACGGAACGTCTGAAGGGCTTCTCGCGGATCTGATGGAAGAGCAGAAATACGATTTCGTCCTCTGCCGCATACTGGAGGATAAAAAATACCGAAGCCTGGAATCGATTCCGCTGTTTCAGAACCAGGAGGCCATTTTCATCCAGAAGCACCATCCTATTTTCAGCACTGAATTCGTAAAAGAAGACCTCCAGGATTTTAAGTGGATAAAGCTCAAGAGCATGCCCGTACTGCGCCGCTCGGACCTAACCCCTGCCGGACTCTCGTATTTTCCGGAGAATTTCTTTACTCCGAAGATCTCCTACGAGGTTGAGGACCTGATGGCGGCTATCCAGCTCATCAGAAACAACTACGTTATCCTTCTCCCCCTGGCGCTGGCCGATCTGCTGGAGAAATACGAGATCAAGCCGCTTCCCTTTCCCAGAGCACTGATGAACACTTACTGGCTCGGTATCGTCCACTCCCGGGACCGGGAAATACCGCTCCATGTCAGAGAACTGATGACGAGGATCCGTCTTTTTTTCGCTTATCAGAGAAAATAGCCTGCATTGATTCTAGACTGTCCCGAAGCTTTGCGTTTCCAGGGGAGATAATATTTTACTTTCTTCGCAGATCTTCCCGCGATGTATGCGCAGCCATGTAAACATGCCCGCCGATAATGCGGTGACCAAGCCGGACAAGCGGTCAGGGGATTAATCAGTGCCCGCCCTGAGGGGGGAGCGGAACAGCCGGCTCCGGCGCCCGGCGGAGCGGAGGAGCGGAGCCGGAGAGAGCGCCGGGGTGGGTGCCGCTGAGTGAGGCGTGTTGGATATGGTCGGGAGCGCGGGGGATCGGCAGGGGCCGGGCCGGATTGAGGCTGTGAAGCGCGGGGGCGCTCCCCCGCACATAGATTTCTCTCGTATCAGGTCAGCACGCTTAAGGACCCGCCGGCGGGATCCGATCAGCTTTCCGGGATCTGGAGGTCGCCCTGCCAGCGCATGATGCCGCCGAAGTCGACGACCCGGGTGTAACCGAGGTCGCGGAGGGTGCCGGCGGCGCGGCTCGATCGGTTCCCGCTGCGGCAGTACACTACCACGAGGCGGTCTTTCGGGACCTCCGGCGGGGCGGCTGCAATGCTGTCGACAGGGATGTTTACCGCGGTGGGGATGAAGCCTCCGCTGTACTCGGCGGGTGTGCGGACGTCGATCAGGACGTGTTCGGGTGACCCTGTCTCTATAAGAGCAGCCAGTTCGGCCGGGTCCGCGTAGCGCTGGATACCGGTCGGGGCGGGGCCTGTCTCGAATTTCTCGCGGGCAGGCATGGCTGAAAGGCTGGTGAGGGCTGCGGCGGCGATGAAGAGTACCGTTATCAGTATTGTGAGAGTGATTCTGCGCTTCATTCTTTTGTTCTCCTATTACTAGTAAAATAGTAATTAATAGCGCAGGAGGCAAGGGACCGTCCATTCTCTATCTACGAACCGTAAAAGCATCGCATTGCCGCGGATTGAGGCTTTTGACCTTGTGACCGCGCTCCATCATTGAAGGCCCCGCCGGGCCGCAAGAGAAAAAAAAGCCCCGCAGCACTTCCGCACCGCGGGGAAAAAAAGTGTATCGGGGGTTTATCGGGTCACCACCTTATTCATTGCCTGTGCAAGCCGCTCTATGGCGGCGGTTATGGTCGCTTCATCCGCCATGGTGAAGTTCAGCCGCATTGTCTCTTCGCCGGCACCTTTATCGGTGTAGAAATACTTGCCGGGAACGAAGGCGACATGGTTTTCGATCGCTTCGTTGTAGAGCTCCAGTATGTTCATGCCCTTCGGTCCCTCGGCCCAGATGAACATTCCGCCTTCCGGTTTGGACCAGGTGAAGGAGTCAGGAAAAAATTTCTCCATCGCGTTGAGCATCGCTTCCTGCCTCGGACGGTAGAGCTCGATGATCTTCGGCAGATGGTTCTCGAGGTATCCGCCGTTGAGGAACTCGGTAGCGAGAGTCTGGGAGAGGGAACTGGTGTGGAGGTCCACGCCCTGCTTGGCCTTAACGAGCCACTCCCTTACGAACTTCGGCGCCAGGTAGAATCCCAGACGGAGTCCCGGGGCGAAGATCTTCGAAAAGGTACCGCAGTAGATCACGTGATCGGGGGCGAAGACCTTGATCGGCGTCTGGAACTCGCCGCGGTAGCGGAGCTGGCCGTAGGGATCGTCCTCGATTACCAGTGTGTCGGTAGCCTTGGCGATCTCAGCGATCTTCTTGCGTCTCTCAACGGGGATGGTCCTGCCGGTGGGATTCTGGAAGGTCGGGATGAGGTAGACCATCTTGGGATGATGCTTTTTGATAACCTCTTCCATCGATTCGGGAATCAGACCGTCTTCATCGGTCTCCATCTGCACGTAGTTCGGCTCGTACGGGTTGAAGGCCTGGATGGCTCCGAGGTACGTGGGGGCTTCCACTGCCAGTGGATCTCCCGGAGAGATGAAGATCTTCGCCAGGGAATCCAGTACGCCCTGAGAGCCGGTGGTAATGTTGATCTCCTCGGCGGTCGATGTGATGCCGAGTCCCTTGAAGTACTCTACCAGGGCTTCCCGGAGTGGCATGAACCCTTCGGTGGTGCCGTACTGCAGAGCGGTACTGCCGTATTTTTCCAGCACCTGCTGGGTGAGCTTATTGATGTGCTGCATGGGGAAAGCCTCTGGGGCGGGGATTCCACCTGCAAGCGATACAATACCTGGCTTTGCAACGACCTTTAAAATTTCGCGGATCGCGCTGGATCCCATGTTGTTCGTTCGTGTAGCAAGCAAACTTTCTGAAAGCATTACTGTCTCCTTTTCGTATTTCCTGTCATGAAGCTTGTCGCCCTGCTGTTGCAGACGCGGTATGTTGATGATGTAGTAGAGCGGTGATTATTCTATATTCGTCGCATTCATACAATGCGGGATCGCAACAATCTTAATGACACTTTCATTCTACCAAATTATTTTAAATTTTGCAAAATTTTTTTAAGCAAATTTTTGTTTTTTGATCTTCTGGAAGTTTGGAAGCGGCCTGGAGGAATCTCTTCTGCGCTTCCGGCTAATCCCGGCCGGGCCTTCAAGAGCCTTGCCGGGCTTTGACGGACCCATCCCGGCCCGGCACTGCATCAAAAGGCTTCCATCAATGTGATATATACCCCGAAGGAATCCGGCGTCAGGCCCACATCGAAGCGTATGTGGGCTTCGCTGGGGGGACTCACTGCAAATCGGACTCCGGCCCCTATGCCTGGTTTGATCTCTTCGAGGGAAAAATCAGCCGCCTCCGCCGCGACTTCACCTGCTTCGGCGAACAGGGTCAAACCCCAGCGCGGGGTCATTTTCCAGCGGACCTCCCCCTGTACGGCCGCCAGGTTGCTGTCCTGGTACCTGCCGTATGGGTATCCCCGGCCGACGAAGAGTCCGCCAAGCTGAGGCAGGTACATAAAAGGAAGCTCTCCGAAGCCCGCCACCGCGTATCCTCTCAGAGCCAGGGTAACCTCATCGTTGAGCGCGAAAAAACTGCGGACATCGAGCTCGATCCTCTGAAAGGCCGGTCCCGAATTCCAGTCCTGCGGGAACAAAAGAGGCTTCACCAGAAGCAGCATCCCTGAGTCCGGATAGAGGGGATCGGAACGGCTGTCCCACATGAAGGTGCATCCCGCTCCGACGGAATGCTCGCTCGATCCCTCCTGCCCCGTGTACAGCTCGATCAGGCTGCCGGTTTCGATTCCGGTATAGGTACCGGCCTTGAAATCGAAGGCCGGCCCTGCAAACAGGGACCGGTAGAGTCTGAAGAAGGCCGTTCCGCGCCCTTCGACCTTCTGAACAGTGTAGGTCTCTTCAACGCCGTCCACCTGTCCGACTCCATAGAAAACGGAGGGCGTGTTGAAAAAGCCTCCTTCCATCTCCACCCGGTTGCGGTCCTCCCGCCATGCGTAATCGGCGCCGAAGGATAACTCGGCCTGCCGCATCCAGGTGTAGGTGGCGCTGCCGAACAGCTGCAGGGAGTCGCCTTCCTGCGACCTCCTGCGGTCCCAAACCGACATGCAGCCCACGGCAATCCCGGTGTCACTGGTGTAGAAACCAAAGGGAAGCACCGAGAAAGAACTGATGTCGGCGGGCCGGGCGGCTGCCCCCGCATCTGTGTCGGTTTCTGATAAACGGCCGGCCTCAATCTCTCCAGCGTAGAGCGGCATGACAGACGTGAGCATGAACAGCGCTGCTATTACGGCGGCCGTACTCTTAAGCGAATTTGTAACTTTTGCCAATGTACTTATCATTTTACTCCTTCTGCGCTTCTGTTCATTGTATAGATAGTTGTATGATACCGAAGGAAAGGGGCTAAAGAACATAGGGATTATTACGTATCTTGCCTTTTCTGTGGAAAAAATAGCCCCGGATAGTACATCGCAGCAGCTATACTGTCAATGCCCTGAGAGCTCCGTTACCGCGCCGAGGAAGACGTCGGCGCTCACATTCCGCCCTGTGAGTATGAAGACCACCTTCCGCCCGCTGACATCGATCTTCCCCTGCAGGGCCGCCGCAAGACCGACCGATGCCGAACCTTCCACCATGATCTGCTCCTGTTCGAAGAGGGTCCGCATGGCCTGCCTGATCTCATCCTCCTCCACTGTTTCGATCCCCTCCACCAGCCGGGAGGAAATTGCGTAGGTGAGCGGAGTGAGCGTACCCAGTAATCCGTCCGCAAGGGATGGCTTGATCTCAACGCTTTCGTGGCAGCAGCCGTCTCTGAATGAGAGATAGGCTCCCGGCGCGGCAGCCGCTTCCACTCCGTACACCCGGACGTCCGGTTTTCCGGCTTTGACCGCAGTCGCGATTCCCGAAATGAGCCCGCCGCCTCCAACCGGAACGATCACCGCATCGGCCTCGGGCAGCTCCTCGAGAATTTCCAGACCGATGGTCCCCTGTCCGGCTATGACGAGGGGCTCCCCGTGTGAGTGGACATACCGGCGCCCCGTCTCCTCCCGGTACCGCTGGGCGATTCCGAAGGTCTCCAGGAAATCCCGTCCTTCTTCCCGGACCTCCGCTCCGTATGACAGAATGCGGGCCTTCTTGGTCTCTTCGGCGCCGGAAGGAACGAATACAGTGGTGCTGGGATTGCCGAAGCGTGAAGCCGCGTATGAGAGGGCCGCCCCGTGGTTGCCGCTGGAACAGGTGAGCAGGCCCAGCTTCTTTTCCTCTTCGGAGAGTGAAGCCAGAACGTTGCAGGCTCCCCGGACCTTGAAGCTGCCGGTGACCTGAAAGCACTCGGGCTTGAGATAGACCTCGGCCTTCAGGAGCCGGCTCAGGTTCGCCGAATAGATCAGCGGGGTCGGCTTGATGCTGGATGCTATCCGCCGGCGGGCCATCCATATCCGGTCCGGTCCGATGGAGTCCTCATGTGTATGAAGTATCTCTCTATCCCTGTTTTTTCCCATTCTATCCCCCGTATCTCTGCTTCCGAATGGTGTCATGTAACAGGATAATTGTCCATACGAAGTTGATTCGTCAACTCATATATGAGATAGTATGCCGTATAGGGAAACGCATTCGTCAGGAGGAACAATGAAACCATCCCCCGGGTCCGCCCGTCTGGGAATCGAACCGGTACTGCCGCTGCTGTTCAAACTGTCCATCCCGAGTATCATCGGAATGGCGGTACAGGCACTCTACAACGTAGTGGACAGCATCTACATCGGTCATGTAAGCAAGGAAGCCCTTTCGGCTCTGACGCTCGCCTTTCCCATCCAGATGGTGCTCATCGCACTGGCGGTCGGCACGGGCGTAGGAGCGACCTCACTCATCTCACGGACTCTTGGAAAAGGGGACCGCGAGACTGCCGGCCGGATAGCCGAACATGTGGTGATAATCGCCCTCATTCTAGGGGGCCTGGTTGCACTGACAGGTGCCCTTTTTGCCCGGCAGCTGATAGGTGTTTTCACCGATGTACCTGAGTTGATCCAGATGGGAGCGGACTACATCCGGATCATCATGGTCGGGTCCGTTGCACTGTTCGTGCCCATGCTGTTCAACGGTATTCTGCGGGGCGAGGGGAACACTTTCATTCCAATGCTGACGATGATCATCGGAGCGGTCCTGAACATCATACTCGATCCTTTTTTCATCTTCGGAATCGGATTCTTCCCGGAGCTCGGGGTCAAGGGGGCCGCGGTAGCAACCGTTTTGTCCAGGATCGTGTCCGGGACCTTCATCATCCGGATCCTCTTCAGCGATAAAAACGAGATCAAGATCAATATGCGAAAATTCCGCCTGCAGCTGGATATTTACCGCCGGCTCTACAGTGTCGGATTTCCGGTCATGCTCATGCAGCTCCTCGGAAGCGTCATGCTGGCTGGGGGCAACCTGATCCTGGGCAGCTTCAGCACCACTGCCATTGCCGTATTCGGGATATTCTTCCGTCTGCAGTCTTTCGTCTTCATGCCTATATTCGGGCTCGGCCAGGGGGTCATGCCGCTGATGGGCTACAACTTCGGAAGCGGTAATTCCAGCCGTATGAAGGAGACCGCCAGGATCGCATATATCACCGCCTTCTCCTTCACTCTGCTGGGATTCCTGATATTTCAGAGCTTCAGCCGGCAGCTGATCACCATGTTCAATAGAGACCCCGAACTGGTCCGTATCGGGATAGAAGCACTGAAGCGCATCAGTATCGGCTTTCTATTCGTCGGCCCCACCATTATGAGCGCCAGTATCTTCCAGGCAATCGGCCGGGGAACTCCCAGCCTGATCATCGGCTTTCTGAGGGCAATCGTTCTGCTCCTGCCGATCATGTATCTGCTCGGACGGTTTTTCGGCCTCTCGGCGGTCTGGTACGCCTTTCCGATCGCCGAAGTGCTGACCTTCTCATTTGCGTTTACCTGGATGTTAACGGTCCTTAGAAAGCTCCTTCATTCCATCGAGGGGGAACCGGCTTGAACAATCTGGAGCTCTGGGAGTGGATAGAACAGAATGCACAGCTCAGCTTCTCCCGTTCGGGGGGTCCCGGGGGCCAGTACGTGAACACCGCCGATACCAAGGTGACCCTGCATCTCCCGCTCAACGCAATCCCCCTCCCTGACATGCAGAAGCAGAAGCTCCTCGAAAGAATGGAAGGGCGGATCAACAGCTCCGGCGAACTCGTCATGCACTCCTCCGAAACCCGCAGCCAGGGCAGGAACCGGGAGCTTGTCCTCGAACGGACCTACCGAATGATCCTGGCGGCCCTGTTACCTGTTAAAAAACGGCGCCCCACCCGTCCTACCAGAGCTTCCCAGGAACGGCGTCTCAAGGGGAAGAAGACCCGGTCAGAGAAGAAGCGGCTGCGAAAGGATCCGCCGGTCTGAAGAGAGTTCTACAGGAGCGATGGACCGGAACGCTAGATAGAAGCGATGCCGGTTTTCAACTCCGCCAAACCTGCCGATAGACTGAATATGGACACTTCACGTTTTACCATTCTGGCCATCGACGACGATCCGACCCAGATAGAGCTGCTGCGGGTGTTCTGCTCCGGGATTGATTACCCGCAGACGGAATTCCTCGGCGCGGCAACCGCCGAAGAGGGATACAGACTGCTCGAAAGCAGGACCGTTGACCTCGTGCTGTCCGATTACCGGCTGCCGGACCACACCGGCCTCGAAGTACTCGAGCACATCAAGCAGTACAACCCGCTGATCAGGGTCGTCATCATGACCGCCTTCGAAAGCGTGAACGATGCGGTGGAGATCCTGCAGAGGGGCGGCGACGATTATCTGATCAAACCTACCCGCAAGCAGGAGATCGAACATGTTCTGGTAAGAATATTCGAACAGCAGAGCATCGAACGGGAAAATCAGGTAGTCGATGAGGAGATACATTCCCACTTCGAACATCTTCCTCTCGTGTACCGGAGCCAGGCTGTACAGAACGTGCTGAACGTTGTGGCCCGTTCGGCCCGCAGCAACGCCACTGTTCTGATCACCGGCGAGAGCGGTACGGGCAAGGAGCTCATCGCGCGGCTGATCCATCAGACCAGCTTGAGGAGCGATAAACCCTTCGTGACCGTCAATATCGCCGCGCTTCCTGAAAGTCTGATGGAAGGAGAGCTCTTCGGTCATGTCAAAGGAGCCTACACCGGTGCGGACCAGGACCGGATGGGCCGTTTCGAGGAAGCCGACGGCGGGACCCTCTTCATCGACGAAATCGGCGAGGTGCCCCCGCCGATCCAGGTCAAGCTTCTGCGGGCTATCCAGTTCGGCCAGGTCCAGCGGATCGGAGAGAATCTGACGAGAGAGCTGGATGTCCGCATCATAGGAGCCACCAACCGCGACCTCGAGCGTATGGTGGAGGAACACGAGTTCCGCTCCGACCTCTACTGGCGGATGAACGTGGTCCACATCCACATTCCGCCTCTGCGGGCCCGCAAATCGGACATTTCGGAGTTGACCCGCCATTTCATCGAAAGATTCAATGAAAAGAATGACCGCTCCATTGAGGGAATTTCACGGGAAGCTCTCGATCAGCTGATGCAGTACAACTTCCCCGGGAACGTTAGGGAACTGGAAAATATCATCGAGCGGGCTATCATCATGGCCAGGGGGAATCAGCTCATCCGTTCCGATCTTCAGCTGCCCGACGTCAGCCGGTCCGGAGCATTCGGCGACGGCCGTGATGCCCCTGACAGCCGCACCGCAGCGGAGTGTGG
>Ga0272444_10001895_pt1 | contig 19685 bp, 12 predicted proteins | sample SSMForm13_FD_201033 | JGI IMG/M metagenome (GOLD analysis project Ga0272444, IMG submission 201033) | Marine sediment archaeal communities from Little Sippewissett salt marsh, Falmouth, MA, United States - SSM-Form-13 | ecosystem: Environmental > Aquatic > Marine > Wetlands > Sediment ... | reverse complement strand
CGGTGCCGGATTCGGCTGTCACCAGCGGAATGTTGATTGAAGCTGCCGCGCCCATACTGTCGGATGACGGGACGCTGGTCGGCGTCCTGTACGGGGCGCGGATGTTGAATCGGAGTTTCGAGATAGTCGATGCCGTAAAGGATATTGTGTATCGCGGTGAGAAGTATGGAGATAAGGATGCCGGCACGGCGACCATCTTTCAGGATGACTTGAGGATTTCGACAAACGTGATCGGGTCCGGTGGCGAAAGGGCAGTTGGCACCAGGGTCTCCGCCGAGGTGTATGAGTGGGTGGTCGGCGGAGGAGAGACATGGGTTGGGCGCGCCTTTGTGGTCAATGACTGGTACATAACGGCCTATGAGCCTATACGGGACCTCAACGGCGAAGTCATAGGCATGCTCTACGTGGGTACCCTCGAGGCGCCGTATATCGACCTCCGCCGCAAGGTGGCCGTTACTTTTGCGGGCATAGCCGCAGCGGCGGTCATCGCAATGTCCATCGTCTCCGTCCTGCTCTCGGGCACAATCGTTAAACCAATCAGGGAGTTGCTGCGAGGCACGGAGGAAATCGGCGCAGGGTGTCTCGATCACCGGGTGAAGGTGAGCGGCAAAGACGAGGTCGGTCAGCTCGCGGCGTCATTCAATCTCATGGCAGCGGACCTCCAGAAAGCGCGGGCCGGCTATAACGAGCTCACGGCATCTCTTGAGGACAGGGTAAGAGAGAAGGCGAGGGAGCTCCAGGAAACCCAGGACCGCCTCATCCAGTCGGAGAAGCTGACTTCTCTGGGCAAGATGGCAGCGGGTATCGCCCACGAGATCAATAACCCGCTTACTTCGATCCTCATCAACGGCCATCTGGTGGCCGAGAGCCTCGCGCGCGATGAGGAGGTCGGTGAGAGCCTTGACCTCATAGTGAGCGAGACAGCGAGGTGTGGTGAAATCGTGAGGGGGCTGCTCGAGTTCTCCCGCCAGAGCCCTCCCGACATGGTCGTGGGTAGCCTGAACGATGTAGTGGAGAAGACCCTGGCGCTGCTCAGGACGCAGTTTCTGGCAGCCCGAGTCGAGGTCATTACGAGACTTGGAGACTCGATTCCGGATATGCCGATGGACGCGAACAAGATGGAGCAGGCGTTCACGAACCTCATGTTGAATGCCATTGATGCCATGCCCGGCGGAGGTTCACTTACCGTCGAGTCGGGGGTCTCCCCCGACGGAGAGATGGTCGAAATTATCTTTGCTGACACCGGGTGCGGGATGCCGGAAGAAGAGTTGTCCAGGATATTCGATCCGTTCTACACCACCAAGGGAACAAAAGGCACGGGCCTCGGCCTGTCGGTTACTTACGGGATCGTTCAGCAACACGGCGGGAAAATCGAAGTAGAGAGCTGGAGCGGCGAGGGTTCGGTATTCACCGTTTCCATCCCGCTCGGAGCCGGCGGGGAATCGGTTGACAGCCGATGACACCGTTTGATCTTGGTTTGCGGCGTTTGCCGAATAGAAGGGAGTTACGTCTATGAGCTGGCGTGACGGCTACAAGCGGAAGATCGCCTCTCTTGAGGAAGCTGTGTCGATGGTGAAGAGCGGGGACTGCATTTACGTGAGCGGGAATGCGGCGACGCCGTTTACTCTCCTGGAGGCGCTTGCAGACCGGAAGGAGGAACTCGAAAGTGTCGAGGTGACTCACGTACTGCTTGTCGGCGACGATCCTATCTCCGCTCCGGGGACCGAGGGGCACTTCAGACATAATTCCTTCTTCGTCGGTCCGGCGGACCGCAAAGCGGTGAACGAGGGCCGGGCAGATTACATTCCTGTATTCCTCTACGAGATACCCGGACTATTCTACTCCAATCTCATAGAGCTTGATGTCGCCCTGCTTCATCTCTCTCCGCCCGACGAGTTCGGTTATATGAGTTTCGGCGCAGAGTGCCTGGCGTCCAAGGCGGCTGCGGAGACGGCCAGGACTGTGGTAGCCGAAGTGAACGACAAGATGCCCAGGGCTCTTGGCAACTGCTTCATACATGTCTCGCAGGTAGACCGGATCGTTGAGAGCTCCAGGGAACTGCCGGAGCTGTCGGTCAGGACAATCACCGATACAGAGGAGAAGATAGGCCACAATATCGCGGACATGGTCGAGGACGGCTCGACCATACAACTGGGAATCGGGGGAATACCGAATGCCGCTCTACGCGCGATGTCGGACAAAACGGATCTCGGCATCCATACCGAAATGGTCTCCGATGGCATAGTCCAGGCTATGGAGGATGGATATGTGACCGGCGCAAAGAAAACGCTGCACCCGCACAAGGCGGTGACGACCTTCCTCTTCGGCACGAAGAGGGTATACGAATTCGCCGATAACAATCCGGCTTTCGAAGTCCACCCGGTCGATTACACCAATCATCCGGCCGTGGTCGCCAGGAACGACAGGATGGTTGCCATAAACTCCGCAGTGGAAGTGGATCTCACGGGCCAGGTCTGCTCGGACTCAATAGGGACGCGCATATATTCAGGCTTCGGCGGTCAGGTGGATTTCATTCGGGGCGCGGCCCAGTCGAAGGGGGGCAAACCCGTGATAGCCCTGCCGGCGACCACAAAGGACGGGAAATCTTCGAAGATCGTACCGTTCCTCAAGCCGGGGGCCGGTGTGGTTACCACGCGGGCTGATGTTCACTACGTGGTGACGGAGAACGGTGTCGCGTACTTGCACGGCAAGAACCTCAGGCAGCGGGCGCTGGCCCTCATCGAAATAGCGGATCCCAAGTTTCAGGATGAGCTGGAGCGGGAAGCAGCCAAGCGGAACCTGCTCTAGTGTGAGCAATGGACTTTCCCAATCGGAGGGCGGACGCAGCAGCGAAAGGAAGCACAAGATGGACGAGAAACAGAGGGTACTCGTAGTCGATGACGAACTCCCGGTATGCAAGAGCGTCGCCAAGGCTATCGCCGGGGAATACGAGGTCGATACGGCGCTCAGCGCGGAAGAGGCGCTTGAGATGCAGGCTGAGGCCGAATACGACCTGATAGTCACTGACCTTATGATGCCCGGCCTGAGCGGCATGGATCTTCTGAGAACGCTCGGCGAGACGGGGTCGGCGACGAAAGTGGTGATGATAACCGGATATCCATCGGTGAGGACGGCTGTAATGTCCATAAAACTGGGCGCCTTCGACTATATTCCCAAACCATTTACGCCGGGTGAGATCAGGAACCCTGTCAGGCGGGCACTTGCGAGCAGGCAAGCGGCGGGCGGCGACGAAGCCGGTATGGCCAAGAAGCAGGAGCCGCCCCAGGACGTCTACACCATTTCAGATAACTCGTGGGCGAGAGTGGAAGACAGTGGAATGGTGCGGATCGGCGTTCATGGCTCTCTCCTGGGGGCCGTCAGGGGTCCGGTTTCCGTCGAGATGCCCGAAATCGGCGATATGAGATACCAGGGTGAGGTCTGCGCCAGGCTCGCGGATTTAGCGGGGAACGTCCACAGGGTGTGGACTCCTGTAAGCGGCAGGGTAAAGGCTGTGAACAAGCGGGTCGGCGAAAATATCTCGCATCTCGTGGGCGACCCGTACGGCGATGGGTGGGTCATCGTGCTTGAACCCACCCACCTTGACGAGGACCTCGAGAGGCTCACGCCCCGGGCGGACGGTAAATGAACCGGCGAAACGCCGGGAGCGTGCCATCACTGGATACGCTCCAGAATATGCTCGAGAAGGCGCTTGGAGATTTCAATCCCGACGGATTGGTGTACCTCGACCCCGGCGGCATATGGCGCAGCGGCCTCCATTCTATGTGGCAGCGCTCCTCGAACGAGCTGTGGTATCGGCTCTGGCAGGTTCGCGACACTCCCGCCCTTAGCGCCCGATGCATCCAGCTGTTCTCTCCGTTAATCAGTGACACCTCAGTTTGGGACTGTACCGTGTCCGCCTTCTCGGGAATGCGGGGCCACGGGCCGGCCACAGCCGGCCTGCCTGTCGTGACCTCCGTGCTTACTTCACTCATAGAACTGAAAGCATGCGATATGAACGCGTCGGCCCATGTTGCCGACTGGGACTATCGCGGCAAGACGTTACGTGACGGGTTCATGAAGCGCGGCGAGGACCTGTCCGGTGAATTCAGGGCGAGGCTGGGGGAGAGAGGAGGGGAATACCTCGATGATGTTATGACTCGCCTCGGGTCGGACGGAAGCAGCATGTTTACGGGGCTTTCGAAGGTCGTCGCTCGCGAGGAACGGCTCGATGACACTCTCGCGATTCTGCTGGAAAATATGAAGAACCCGGAGAAAAGCGCGCTTGTGTCCGATCTGATTAGAGAACACATTAACCCGGCGGCTGCTATGAGAACAGGGCTCCCCGAGGCGTTCGTCCGGCCCTCTATCGAAATCGTTTCTAACCCCGGCATTGACATAGCCAGCGGTGTTCCATATGAAGCAGTCTCACTGCTCGGCAGGGTACGGGACAGGCGCGCCACCTGCGCTCTCGTCGATGCCCTGAGTAGAATTCCTCCCGAGTACGCGCTGCTACGCGCAAACATAGTTTTCGCCCTGGGCCGGTTGGGTCACCCCGCGGCGCTGGCTCCGATGAAGGAAGTACTCAAGGGGCCGCGAGCGGCGCGCGGGCGTTCAGGCGGGACAGAGTCCGGGTTCACTCAGTCCCTCGACCTTGAGAAACGTGAGGCGGTTTGGGCTCTCGGCAACCGGCCTGAGAGCTCGGAGGGACTGCTTTCCGACCTGGCCCGGGTCGCGGCGCTGCGGGATAAGTATATCCAGGCCTACCTGGCTTTCGCAGCGGGCAGAATAGGCAGGATGCAATGGGAGCGCGAGGGCCATGTGGACCCCGCGGTTTTGAAAACGCTGACCGGCCTGCTCGGGAGCGGGCATCTGGAAGTATTCGAAGAGGCGGCGGGAGCGCTGACGGGCTTTGGATACCGTGACGCGCTGGACAGGATGTACGGCATGGACTTCAGCACGATGCCGATTCTCGCCCTCAAGCCCAGCAGCGCGGGACTCTACGAACTGTCCGAGACGCTTCTGCATCTGATCTCCGTCAAGAAGCCGGTCGTCATGGCCGTGACCGGAGACTCGGGAACCGGCAAGACCTACTTCTGTGAAGCCATTGCCGGGGGCTTCTCGAGTATCGAACCCCGCGACATTCTCTACCTGATGAGGGACCGGCGCGAGAACAAGATATTCGATCGCATGCTGGGGCGGAAGTGGCTGAAGAGTCATGTCGACCCTGAGTACTACGACAGCCGCGAAATCAGTGAATCTGAGGACGACCCTGGAGGATTCTTCAACCGCTTCATGGCGAAACATGCGGAAAAGAAGCTCCTTATTCTGGACGGTTGGCGCGACAGGGCGTACTTCCATCAAGTGATAAAGACTTTTTACGATAACGGCTATCTCGACATAATCGTGAGGTTCAGAACCAGCGTCTCTACCAGGCGAAGCAATCTCGAAGAGCGTGAGGGGACCCTTGACGGCGTTGAGTCGCACTTGCCTCTCATAGAGGAACCATCTATTGAGAGTACCAGGTTCTACAGGGAGGGAACCGTCGTCGTCTACAACCTCGATAACTCGATGCCATCGAGGCTGAACCGGACTGAGACACTGGAGGTTTTCAGAAGGAAGAAGATCCCGAACTGGACGGACCAGGTGCGCCTGGGCCAGTTTTCGAGTGTTCCCGGGGCCATGTCGGTGGGAGGAGAGCGCCTAAAATCGGTAGAGGCGGCCCTGGACTGCGAAACAGTTGAGTATCCACCCGCAACTCACGCAAGAATCGAGGTTGCAAACGGCAGGCTCATGAGAGAGCTGAATGTCGATCCGGGCCGGGATCCCAACCTGCTCGAGGTAGTGCGTTGCAGGGAAATCGATGTTGCCGGCATCGAGTTCTACACGCAGGGCCAGCTGGCATTCCGGGGTTCGGGCGGGGAGGTGGGGGTAATGGTCGGGTTCGACGACCGCGTCTACTTCGCCAGAGCCCATGATGACCGCGTGCTGGGCCTTGCCGTTGTGGGAACCGACCTCGTTTCTTTTGACGGAGAAGGCGCGATCTCGGTGACGTCGCTTAAGGAGGAATCGGTGACGACCATATCCGCGGCGGATTCTCCGGTATCGGCAATTGCTCCCGGCGGCGGCGGCTGCTATGTGACGGGCCACAGGGACGGAACTGTTCGGCTCTGGGACCGGGCTTCGGGAGTGGTTCGGGTAGTGCAGGCGCACTCGCAAGGCGTCTCGCTGCTCGAAAAAGATCGCTACGGGCGCGTCTCCTCCGTGGGGGAAGATGGGTTGATTCGGATCGTGGACTTCTCTCGGTCCATGGGTTTGACCGTGGAGGGCCACGAGACTCCGGTGTCCGCCATCGCCTCCTATCCGGACGGCCGCCTGGTGACTGTCCTGAATCCGGTTTCCTCCCGCGGCCCGGGTGAGAAGCCGGCGATAAAGGTGAGACTGGTGAATATCGAAAGCGGTGAATGCGAAGTTCTGAACATTCCGGTTGACTGCCCGGTGAGCTCGCTTCGCACCTATTTCGACGGGCGCATCATCCTGGGGCTCCATTGTGAGCAAGCGGACGCGGTGGGCACGCTTGTTATCGCCGACCCCGGAATAGGTTCATCCCGGTACTGGCTGCTGCCGGGCCACAGGTCAGAAACGGCATCATGCGTGACTATGGGACCGACAATCGTCACAAGTGGGATGGACGGCCACGACCACTCCATAAGGGTCTGGGGCACCGAGCCCTATGTTCTCGCCGAACACGGCAAGCTGTCCCTTCTGGAGGGCGCCAGGACTAAACCCCCATACTACAGGTCCGTGTTTTAAGGCCCTGCTTCCGGCGCGGCAGGCGTTTGCGCTTTACAAGTACCCGCATGCATAGGACAATGATGGCATCCTACGAGGAACTCACTGAGAGCGACATTCTCAAGATAGTGTGCCTCTTCGGGTTCTCGGCCGAGTTTCTGAAGCGGTTTTGCTGAAAGGATGGTATCGATGAGATTAGCGGTATCCCGGTTCTGTTCTGTCCCCGTGTTCTGCCTCATTGCGCTTGCCCTGGCCGCGACGGCCGCGACCGGCGCGGGAGAGGTCGACCATTCTCCGTATGACGCTTTCCTCAAGACGTACACGCTGGACGGGCTCGTCAACTACAGCGCCATCGTCAAGGACAAGTCCGGGCTCGAAGCGTACCTCAAGACCCTCAGCGACTCGAGCGCAGTTCACTACAAGACCTGGGGCAGGGACACAAAGATAGCCTTCTGGATAAACGCTTACAATGCCCTGACGATTTACGCCGTCGTCACAAACTACCCCATCGATGGAAGCGGTATCGCACCCAAGAAGGGGTTTCCCCCGAACAGCATCAGGCAAATCAAGGATGTATGGGATACCGCGCATGTCAATCTCGCCGGCAGGCCGGTCACGCTGAATGAGATCGAAGACGACATCCTGCGCAAGCAGTTTGCCGACCCGCGCATTCACTTCTCGCTCGTCCGCGCCTCCAGGGGCTGTCCGCTGCTCTCCGATGACGCCTATGTCGCGGACACGCTCGAGGCCAGGCTCGAGGAGGATGCCGGCCGCTTCGTAAATGACGGCGACAAGGTGCGCGTCAATATCACAAGGGGGCGCCTCTATGCCTCCGAGATATTCGATGTGTATGCCGGGGACTTTGCGCTCGAGGGCGAGGAGATTCCCGAATGGCTCGAGGCCTATAAGAAAAAGACCCGCGGGTTTGTGAGTTTCATTGCGCCGAGGGTGGATGCCCAGACGCGGAAGGCCATCGAGACGCGGAGTCTAAAGGTAACCTATCTCGACTTTGACTGGTCGCTGAATGAGCTGGTGGAAGAGGATTGATGAAGATTCTCTTTCTCTGCAATCACAATGCAAACCGGAGCCAGATGGCCGAAGGTTGGGCCCGGCATCTCATGGCCGCGAAGTTCGAGGCCTATTCCGCGGGCGTAGAGCCTACGCGCGTAGATCCTTTTGCCATCGAGGCAATGAAGGAGGGGGGCGTCGACATTTCGGGGCAGGCCAGCAAGAGCTCTGACGACCTGGGCGGAATCGAGTTTGACTATGTAGTGACCCTCTGCTCGGGGGCCGCCGAGAACTGCCCGTACTTTCCCGCCGGGACAAAGGTCGCGCACCGCGGCTTCGACGACCCACCGCGGCAGGCTGCAGGGGAGACCACCGCGGAAGGGAAGCTCAGGCACTACAGGAGAATACGCGACGAGATAAGGGACTTTGTCGAGTCGCTGCCGGCATCGCTCGGATAAGAAAAGGCCCCCGACGAGCGGGGGCCATTTGAGCCCTTTCGTTACTTCCCTTCGTCACTTCCCGGTTTTCGATTTATCCATGCGGAACTCGACGGGTATGACTATATCCATATCAACCGGGACGCCGCCGCTCGTCGCCGGCTTGAACTTCCACTGCATCACGCTCTCAAGCGCGGCCTGGTCGAGCTCGGGATGTTCCGGTATGCCTTCCCTGACCTTCACGCCGGTGACGGTGCCATCGGCCTTGACCGTTACTTCCAGAAATACCCTGCCCTCGGCGCCGGCCTTCCGGGCGGCCTCCGGATACTCCGGGAGCGGGCAGAGATCATCTATGAGAGCAGGCGGCTCGGTGATTTCCGCCGGCTTGCTGCCATCGAGACTGAAGGCGACGGGTACGAGTACCTCGGCCTCGACGGGCTCGCCGTCGAGTGTGGCGGGGACAAAGGTCCACTCCTTCACCGCTTCGATTGCGCTCTCCCCAAGCTCGGGATAACCGGCGATACCCTCCGCGACCTTGACGTCCCGAACGCTACCGTCGTCGTTTATGAATACGTCAAGCAGCACCTCTCCCTCTATGCCGGCCTCCCTGGCGTTTTCGGGATACTCAGGTAGCAAGACCTCATCGGCGATGAGCCGGGGAGCGGTCTGAACCACTTCCGGTTCAAGAGGCGCAGCCGGCGGCGCGGGTGGCGCCGGAACTGCGGGCTCCGAATCGCCCACGGGTTGTGAATCCGCCAGGGGAGCCAGAGGAACGAAGGAAAGAAGCACTACCATGAGAACTGCCGCCGAAATAGCGAGGCGATGTCTGTTCATCGCAACATACCTCCTGTTCTTTTCAAGTCGATCCAGTCTTACCTGAATGCTGGAGGCGCTTCCGAAGCCGAGCATCGATACCGCCGGACTCTCCTCAAACCCCAGACCCAGCATCCTGGCGATGGCGGACGCATAAGTCCCGGCCCCCGTGCCGGTTTCCATAACGGCTTCGTCGCAGGCCATCTCCGCCGATGAGTTGAGCTCTTTTAAGAGAAGCCAGAGGGGCGGGTAGAAGAAGAACACGGTGAGCGCGAACCTCTGAAGGGCCAGGCGCAAGGGTTCGTATCTTCTCCGGTGAGCCTCTTCATGGAGGAGTACCGCCCTGAGTTCATCCGGGTCCATCTCCCGTGTGGATTGTTCGGGTATTACTATCCTGGGCCGCAGTACGCCGGCGACCGCCGGTACGCCGCCGCCCTCGAGCACGCGGACGTTCGCCGGATCTATAGCACCCTCGCGCGCGGCCGTCTCAAGCCGCAGGCGGATGTCCTCGCCGCAGCGCGGCAGCGGCCGGCCGCTCGGCAGGCGGCGGGTGACGGCCGTCCGGGTCCAACGGATGAGCATGAAAGCCGCACCCGTCGCCCAGAGGACGGTGATAACAATGAAAACGGGGTGAACCGGTGCTTCCCCGCCCGGAGCTGCCCCCACAACCAGGAGCCCGGGCTCCATTATGTAATACGCGCCCCCTGCCAGGGCGGCGAAGATCCTGGGGAACACGTACACATCAGCGGACGCACCCGCGAGCCAGTAAACCAGCAGTCGGCCCACGTGGCCGAGCAGCGCGAGCGGCATGAAGATCTTGGCAAAGCCGATCCACCATAGCGAATTGAGAAGGCGGGCCGGCGCATTTCGCATGGTGCGGGCTATGAGGACCAGAGCCAGGAGAACGAGAGTGGTCTGCCAGAGATGCGCGGCGACTTCTCGCCAGAACGTATCTAACGCGATACCGGCAATCATTTTCGTCCCCCTTTTCCCGGTTCCTTCCTGGCTCTTTTGGCGGCGCCGACATGTTTTTCGATTTCTCTGATGTCTTTGAGACTGAGCTCGTTCATGTCGGCCAGCTGGGCGACGAGGGGGGCGGCGGCGCCGTCGAAGGCGACTTCCAGGAAACGCCTGATTTCCTTCTTGAGCATGGCCGGCTTGGATATGGAGGGGGCGTAGACCCAGGCTTTGCCCTGCTTGCGGACGCGCGCGACTGCGCCCTTCTGTTCGAGACGCTCAACGATCTTCCTCACGGTCGAATAGGTCGGGGGATCGGCCAGGTCGCCGTGGATCTCGCCTACGGTGGCCTCGCGGCGGCTCCAGATCTTGCGGAGGCACTGGAGTTCGAAGCGCGACAGGTCCGGCAGTTTGGCCATTGTCTATCCTTTCTGCTACACTTGTCACATATAACATCGGACAAATGTCGCACTTCGTCAAGGGGTTTTCTTGAAGGTGGACGAAAAGCCGGCTCGCGCAGGGCGAACCCCCGCCGCCGAGAAGTCATCTAAATGTATAAGGTGGGGAAATAGGATGGGAGGTGAGGTAGATGAAGGTAGCATTTCACGTTGTGGAGATATTGGTGCTTTTCGGCCTTCTGGCGTGGGCCGGCAGTGGAAACAGCAGCTCTTCAGAGGCCGAGAAGACGCAGCATAAAGGTGAGACTGAGATGGAAAAGGCGACATTTGCAGCGGGTTGTTTCTGGGGAGTCGAAGCGACCTTCAGAGGCGTCGAAGGGGTTGTTTCAACACAGGTGGGGTATACGGGCGGCAGGACCGAGAACCCGGATTACCACGATGTATGCAGCAAAATGACCGGGCATGCGGAGGCCGTTGAGGTGACTTTCGACCCGGCCGTTGTGTCGTATGACGATTTGTTGAGGGTCTTCTGGGAGCTCCATGACCCGACGCAGGTGAACAGGCAGGGTCCGGACGTGGGCGGCCAGTACAGGTCGGCCATTTTCTTCCACAGCCCGGAGCAGGAGGCAGAGGCCCTGGCGTCGAAGCAGATGCTTGAGAGGTCGGGCCGCTACAAGAAGCCCATTGCCACCGAAATTGTCACGGCGTCGAAGTTTTACAGGGCGGAAGAGTATCATCAGCAGTACATCGAGAAGCGCGGCGGCAAGAGCTGCGGCTCACACTGAGGCCGCGCTTGAATAGACAAGATTGCCGGCACGTATGCGATTTGCCGGCCTGCCTACAGATACTTCAAGAGAGGTAGTGCCCGGGCAGGCCGGCTTTCGCTTTCCGGGATGTGCTGCGCCGCCAGGGAATGCGCCGGGGCTAGGTCTGCTGCACCCAGTCGAAGGCGCGCACTCCTATCGCGAAGAACAAGACTCCCACGCCGATGAGAATGCCGCAGGGCACAAGCATCTCCTGGAAAGAGAACTGCCTCCAGATGGCGCCCTCCATGGCGAGGATGGACCACTTGATGGGGCTCACATTGCTCAGCGTCTTCAGCCACGGCGGCAGGATGAAGAGGGGAATCATGCCTCCCCCGAGCATGGCCATCACTATGAGCACGGCCCAGCCGATGCCGCCGGCGGCCTGTTCGGTTTTGCCGAGAACCGAAAGCAGCATCATGATGCCCGCGAAAGCGATGGCCGATGAGACAATCGCAAAGGCCACCATGCCGACCGACGTCGGCCTCAAGCCGAAAAGTAGCCGCCCGACGATCACGAGAACGACCGATATGGTGACGGTGCATATGAAGCAGGCAAGCGCCTTGCCCGCGAGGATAGTGGTGCGGCTAATGGGCGCCGTCTGCAGGCGCACCAGGGTGCCGCGCGTGCGTTCGGTTACAAGTGAGATGCCGAAGGCGGCAGCCACTCCTATGAGACCCCAGGCGATTCCCTGCGGAAAGGATATGGCGTAGGCGTTGGTGGGCCAGCGCCGCTCGCGCGTGACCTGGGCGTGCTCGACCTTAAGAGGCGTGAAACCGCCGAGCCCGCCCCCGGCCGCAAAACCGGTGTCGGCCGCTTGAAGTTGCTGCTGCTCTGCGAGGAAGTCGTCGAGCGCGCCGAAGAAACCCTCGAAACGCTCGCGCGTGGCCGGGTCCATCCCGGCTGACGTCCGTATTGCCTCTTTGGCTTCGTCGACGTTCTTCATCTGAAGATCGGTGTTCGAAAAGACATTCTGCATCCGCTCGGCGGCATACTTCATGAGTATGCCCTCCACCATGGCCGCCTCGGCGCGGCGGGCCGGGTCCGTGCCGACCTCTACCGTGGGGGCGTCTCCCCAGAAGGGATTCTCGCTCGCCTTCCCGAAACCTGATTTAACGACGACGAAGGAGGTCTTCTTGCCGCGGCGAACGAGGTCGACCGCATCGTCCAGCGTAGCCCGCTCGACGTCGAGTTCTGACGAGGCCGCGAGCGTTGCGATGAAGTCCCCGGATACCTGGGTGCTGTCCTCGTCCACAACCACGATGGCAATGGCGCTCCCGCCGTCGCCGCCTCCTCCGAATATGGTGCCAAAGAAGATGGCTATGATGAGCGGCCACATGAGCGAAAAAAAGAACCCGGTCCTGTCCCTTAAGAGTATCCTCAAGTCCTTGCCCGCAAGAGCGAGTACCTTGTTCATCAGTTGTCCCTCAGGCGTCGGCCGGTGAGATTCAGGAAGACACATTCGAGGTCGGGCGCGTCGACCTTGAAGGTGCGGACATTTCCGCCCTCATGTATCTTCATGAGCTCCCTCATGGGTTCCACCGTCTCGATGCGTTCATCGCCCCTGCCGCGGTCGAGGTATATCACGCTCGTCCCGCCATGAGCCTTGATGAGGCCTTCGACTGTGTCCATGGCGAGAAGCTTGCCCTGGTCGATAATGCCGACGCGGTCGCATAGCCGCTGCGCCTCTTCAATGTAATGCGTGGTGTAGACCACGGTCCGCCCCTCGTTTCGCAAGGTCTCGATGTGCTGGAATATAGCATTCCTGGACTGCGGGTCCACCCCTACCGTGGGTTCGTCCAGGAGAAGGAGGGCGGGGTCGTGCACCAGGGCGACTGCCAGGTTGAGCCGGCGCTTCATGCCTCCCGAGTAGGTTTTCACGCGGTCCTTCTGCCTGTCGCTGAGGCCGACGAAGTCGAGTACCCATGTGACGCGCTCGGCCAGGCCTTTTCCCTTAAGGCCCTGCAGCGTGCCGAAGAATCTGAGGTTCTCCTCGCCGGAAAGGTCCCCGTAGATGGCGAGAGCCTGGGGGGCGACCCCTATCTGGGCGCGGACGGCGGGATCGGCAGGGGAGCCGGTGCCCCTGAGACTGACGGTGCCGCTGTCGGGCCTGAGGAGACCCACGGCCATGTTTACCACGGTGGTCTTGCCGGCGCCATTGGGCCCCAGGAGGCCGAAGATCTCGCCTTCCCGTATCTCGAGCGAGAGTTCGTCTACGGCGCAGATCGACCCGAAGCGCTTGCTCAGGTTCTCAATCTCCAGCATTAATGCGGTCGCCGGTCCGGTCATAGGCTGAAGCATGCTCCTAGCGTGAAAACTCCAGATTGGCCAAGAATCGAATAGGAGTATAGATGAGGGCCGGGCGGGTAACAAGCAAAAAGGGGCGGCCCCTTACGAGGCCGCCCCGCAAATAGACGTTGCGTTCTCTACCTGAGCACCACGAACTTCCTGACCTGGGATTCGCGGCCGGCAGAGAGCCTGACGAAGTAAATCCCGGGGCGTATGGGGCTGCCGTCTGCGAGACGACCGCTCCAGCTCACGCTGCCCGCCGGAGTGCCGGTATCGAGATCGACCGAACTCACCAGTCTTCCCGAGACGTCGAATATCTCCATGGCCGCATCCCCGGCGATCTCGCCGCCCGGCAGCGAGTAGAGTATGGTGGCGCTACCCTTTATGGGATTGGGCGTAACCCGGACCGAGAGCGCCCGAGGCTGGATGTCGCCTGAGCCGACCCCCGCCGACGGGTCCTCCACACTTATCGAGCCGGCATAGGGCAGGAACCCGACGCTTGTGGCCGTAACGCGGATCTCACCGGTGTCGGCCACGGTGAAGGTGAACTCTGCGTCACCCGTGGCGCCCGTCATTTCCACCTGGTAGACTTCGTCGTCCTTCCAGAGGCAGACCGTCGCCACGTCTATGGGCGACCCGCCGTCAAGGACGTTCACCGTAATCATGTGATTTCCGGGAAGCAGAGTCCCCGGATGCGTCACGGTCATGGTCTCGGGCGTGTCCAGCCAGATCTGCATCTCGGGGTCGCCGAAGAGGTTCATGGCGAACATGGTCCACCGGTTGGTGCCGATGGAGCCCGAATAGGGTATACGCGCTATCTTGCCCTGCGCGTGCGCCACGCCGAGCCTGTAGTAACCGCCGAAGACGGCTTCCCAGAACTCGCGTTCATACCTGTCGCCCGTGCCGTAGCCCGGGTTTCCGCTCGAGTACCAGCCGTTCCGGGAGTTTCCGACGAAGAAGCCCCCGCCGCTGTCGGCTTCGGTGAAAGACTTGGCGAAGCAGCCCGTGACATTGTCGAATGCGCCGGGCAGGCAGGCCAGCGTGTAGAACACGCTGTACCTGGGCGCGTTCGCGAGCGCCTCCATGTTGGTCGTCGTCAGGGTGGAGCCGCCGACCGAGAGTATGGAGATATTGCCGTGGCCGGCGTGGTTTACAAGGCCCTGGCCCGCGTTGAGGGCCGCCATTGCGGCGGCATGAGTCAGCGTGCCGTCGTCCTGGTAAAGCTTCAATATGGGATCGAATCTCGAAGGAACCGACTCGCTGTCCACCAGGTTCTTGAGAACCTTCATGTCCGTGTATTCGTCCACGTACTCGGCCAGGAACAGGAAGTCGAGCTGATAGTCAGTCGGAAGCGTGCAATAGCCTTCATAGGTGAGGAACTTGTGTACCAGCGTGGAGCACTTAAGACCTGTGTTGCCGCTGCTCCGCCCCACATAGACATCCGGGTAGAGATCGACATCGTCACCCAGCTCGCCCCAGACGGCGTCACTATCGGAGTTCCAGTCGCCGTCCATATCGGCGAAATAGAGGTCGCAGGGTATCTCATTGTCGGGTGAGCCGACCCGGCCGTAGCAACCTCTTATCCTGGCCTTGGGCGCGGTCATGGTCATGAGCACCCAGGCCGTGCTCTCATTGAGGTAGTAGTCCTCGATGCAGAGCCTCAGGCTCTCCTGATCGTCCCTCCCCGGGTAATTGGCATAGGCGTCCTGAACCGTGACTATGGTCGCGGGAACGCCCTTCCTGGTCTTCCATTCCCTCAGGGTCTCGTACTCGTCGGCGTGAGCGTCGAGACAGAGTATCAGGTACTCGGTGGCCGCCGCCGGGTCCAGGGTCTCGCCGCCCCCGAAGTCCGAAAGCAGGAGGTCGGGGTTTTCTACGATACTGGCGACATGAGCGTTCCGCATGTTTCTCACGTTCTCGGTCTCGCGCGGGACGCGCGGTTCGGCCCCGGCGTCCTCGAGCTCGATCTCAAACACGATCTCTTCGTTGAGGATCACCTTGTTCTCAGAGGGTACGTACTGCAGCGGATAAATCTCCAGCGCAACTATCTTCCTGCCGGCCATGCTTCCCGAAGAAACGGCATTCACGCAGGAAGGAGGGTAGGGCGTGTCCATGGCGTAGACTTCCCCGTGGGGCGCAACCGGGCGCGCCGGGCCCACGAACGAAAGCGGGATCTCTTCCTGGGCCGGAAGTATAACAAAGGCGCCGCCCAGATCGCGGGCGCCCGTGCTGAGTAACCGCACTTCCTTGACGCTCTTTCCGCGCGGAATATAGACGGACTTCGCCGTCACCGGCAGCATGGGTTTTCCCGGGTCTCTCGTAACGTCATAGTCCCGGAAAGTGAGAACATCATAAGTATCCGCCATGAGATGCTGGCGACTTGCCCTGATACCGGCCTCATCGGCGGTAATGGAGAAGGGACCGAGCACCTCGCCGGAGCTCGTTCCTGCGGCAATCAAGAGACTCAGAGCAACAAACAGAACAGGTGACAGACTCTTACGCATTTGAATCCTTCCTTCGTTTGCGCCGAATGTGGCTGTGACTGACTTCACTCCCTCTATATCATATCTTAAAAAACTACACTAAGTCAATGTGTTGCTAATCCCGGGCATTGATTATCTCTTTGATTCGCTGGGTCCCGGGAGGGTTCCTCATTATCCGAGCCACCTCGCCGGTCCGGCACGGCGCGCTTGAACCCGCGTGCAAAACCCGCTATTATGGGCGCTGGGAGAATTGAAATGGTCAGATATGCAATAACCCTCATCGCGGCGCTGCTCATCGCCTCGGGCCCCGCATCGGGCGAATCGGCGCGCATTCTCATCGATGGTCTATTTGAAGACTGGGACGCCATAGCGCCCGTCTACTGGGATTCGACGGCCGACCAGAGTTCCGGCGAGTTGGACTTCGGGAGACTCTGGATTGCTAATGATGAGAATTGGTTACACCTGTCACTTGAAGTAGGTAGTGAAGTCAATATCCAGGAGGGAAACCTCATAAGCATATTTCTGGACACCGATAACGACGCCGCCACGGGCCAGCCCCGGCACGGGATCGGGGCCGAGATGGGGTGGACCTTCGGAAACCGGGTCGGTTTCTTCGTTGCTGCGACTTACACCTACAACATCCGTCACGACCGCATCGGCCTCGTTGCTGCCCCGACTGTCACAGGGGCCCGGTTCGAGTTCTGCTTCGACAGGTCGGCGACGCCTTTAGACCAGGTTCCGCTATTTCAGGGCGATACCGTCCGCGTCGTGGTCGCTGACTCCGACGGGGGAGACGTCATGCCCGATGCGGGTGAGAGCATCGTCTACGTGTTCGACGACGGGCCGCTCATTCCGCGGGAGTCGGTCAGTATAAGGAAGCGAGAGGCGAACCAGGTCCGCTTCCTCTCCTACAACGTTCTCTTTGACGGCATATTCGAGAGCGGCAAGCGCAGGTCCTTCGACAGGGTATTCAACGCCGTGATCCCCGACATCGTAGGTTTCCAGGAGATATACAACCACACGGCGGAGGAGACGCGCGACCTGGTGGCAGGGTTCCTCCCGGCTTTCGGCCCGTGGTACGGGTCCAAGGTCGAGCCGGACATAATCGCCGTCAGCCGCTATCCTATTGTAGGGACGCATTCGATCGGCACTAACGGCGCGTTTCTCATTGACCTCGGGGACGAGCACGACAGCGAAGTTCTCTTCATCGCGGCGCATCCGCCGTGCTGCAGCAATGACGCGGGCCGCCAGCGCGAGATAGACGCCATCATGGCCTTCCTGCGCGAATCCAAGTCCTCCGGGGGACCGCTGGAGATCGCCCAGGAGACGCCTATCGTTATCGTCGGCGATATGAACCTGGTGGGTGACTGGCGCCAGCTCAATACGCTGGTTACCGGTGAGATCGTCGACACGGCTACCTATGGCCCGTGGTTCCGGCCGGACTGGGACGAGACCGACCTTGCCGACGTGAGGCCGCTACACACCGACGCCCCCATGGCCTTCACCTGGGAGGACTTCGAAAGCTCCTACTGGCCGGGGCGGCTCGACTTCACCATATATAGCAATGCCGTAATAGACCTTGCCGGGAACTTCGTGCTGTCGACCCGCGAAATGCACGAGGACACGCTCGCGACTTTCGGCCTGCTTGAGACCGACACCGCCATAGCCTCGGACCACCTGCCCGTCGTGTCCGATTTCATTTTCTACCCTGTCGACCCTGAGCCGGCCGCCAGGAGTTTCGTCTCGCCCAACCCGGCCCGGCGTGGTACGACCTCTATCACCTTCGGAACACAGTTTGCGGGCGGGCCCAAGCAAGTCACCTTCTACGACATAAGGGGAAGGAGGATAAACCAGGCGAGCGCGGGACCGGAGGATACTCTGGTGCTCTGGGAGGGCAAGAACTCGGACGGCTACACGGTTGCCCCCGGCATTTACCTGGCCGTCATCACAAACGCCTCGTCCACCGAAACTCTCAAGATCGTATACATGCGCTAGCGTCAATATGCTATTGACAACGGGCGGCGCAGGCGCTTATTTTATTCCCTGATACCCTTAGTAGGTGGCGCCATCGTCTAGGGGTTAGGATAGGTGGTTCTCAGCCATCAGACCGGGGTTCGAATCCCCGTGGCGCTACCATTTTCTCGTCCCGCTCATTCGTCTCGAGCATATACCCTGGTCGATCCGCTGGGTCCGGCGACGTCTCTAGCGCGCGAGCACCATCTTCTGCACGCGGTCCTCGCCGCCGAAGGTGAGCCTTGCGAAGTAGATTCCTGAAGATACGGGGATGGCGTCGCTGTCCTTGCCATCCCATTCCTGGTTGTGCGGCCCGGCTATGTAATCTCCGTCTGCAAGCATCCTGATCTCGCGGCCCCTTATGTCATAGATGGCTATGCGGGCGCGGCCCGCCGTGGGGAGCGTAAAGCTCAGGACGGTCTGAGGATTGAAAGGATTGGGGCTGTTGGGGGCCAGCTCGAGCGCCGTAACGCCGGTGGTGTCGCCCCCGGCTCCGCACGAGTCGGCCCGCACCGTCACCTGGGCGGAGGATGCGGCGAGAATGTCCACGCCCACGTAAACCCTGGCCGCGGTCTCAAGGGTCTCAACCGCGAGCAGCGTGCCGCCCGTTACTCTTACACTGTCGCATTCCAGGGGCATATTGAACTGCAGCATGGCGTGCTCGAAACGTTCGCTCAGGTTGTTGGTGATGTAGGCCGTCACCGAATCGCGCGTCCCGTTATTGGCCGGCTCGAAGTCGACCTCGAGGTTCCGCCCGGTGTTACCCGCGGAAACGGTACGCGTGGGCTCCAGCGTCCCGCCGGACACGCGTACGAGCCGGTATGACCGCGCGCCGTCACAGACGTTGTCCGTGGCCAGGTTGTAGGGCGGGTTCGTTATGCTGCCGGCGTCGTTGTGAATGTGTCCCCACAGGGCCATCTCGACGCCGAGGTTATAGAGGTTGATCTGGCGCGAGAAGTCATAATGGTAGAAGAGAACCTGGGCGGCACTTCCGGATGCCGCAGCGAGGTTCTCGGAGAGCCACTGCATTTGTCCCGAGGTGAAGCTGTCGCTGCCGTAGATTCCGTAGCGCCAGTAGTCGTAATTGTCATAGGCCTCGAGCGCGACATAATGCACGGGCCCGTAGTCGAAGCTGTAGTTCTGCGTGTACCATGGCGCCCCGGGTGGCGGCGAGTCGAGCCGCTTCCATCCGAAGAATCTCCACCAGTCGCGGCGCGCGGTCCCGTCCGGCGGCGGGGTCGAAGACCAGCCGCCGATATCATGATTGCCGGCGATGAGATAAGTTGGCACTTCGAACTCGGTGAGCATGCGCTGCGCCTTGCTGTAATAGCGCCGGTTCTGGAAATCCTCGAGCTCGCCTTCATTAACGAGGTCGCCCGTAATCAGGACGAACTCAGGGTTGATGATATTGATGTCCTCGATCACCTTGCGAAGATCAACCATCTCGGACGAGTCGGTATCGGCTCCCGTCTGGTAGTAGAACCGGTGCGTCGGCAGATGAGTGTCGGTTATATGAATGAAGTAATAGTCCCGCTTGAAATCCTCTATGACCTCGACTGCATGCCGCGTCGTATCCACTATGCCGCCGGCGGCGGTCACGGTGAGATCGTAGAGGCCGTATAGCGGCACTGCAGGGACCGTGGCCTCGAGCGCCCACCACAGGGTGGAGGGGTCATAGGCGCTCGACGTTATCTC
>Ga0272444_10001894_pt1 | contig 19700 bp, 19 predicted proteins | sample SSMForm13_FD_201033 | JGI IMG/M metagenome (GOLD analysis project Ga0272444, IMG submission 201033) | Marine sediment archaeal communities from Little Sippewissett salt marsh, Falmouth, MA, United States - SSM-Form-13 | ecosystem: Environmental > Aquatic > Marine > Wetlands > Sediment ... | reverse complement strand
GTCTACTTTCCTGACCACGAAACCCACCCCTTCCTCCCACCGCAACCGATTTTGCTCGAACCCCAGCTCCCGCAGCCACTCGGTCCGTGCCCGTTCCAGATAACGCAGGTAATTGGCGTAATAGACGACCCCTCCGGCGTCGGTGTCCTCAAAATAGACCCGCACCCGCAGTTCATAGCCGTTACCCGGCTCCGGCTTCATCCCCGTCGCTCCCCCTTTTCATTCAAAAACCTCCCGCCGCCAAAACAAGCATAGAGCAAAGCGGTGGGGGCATAGAAACAAAATTCGCGGAGTCAGGTGTGAGGCAAAGTCAAAAGCGTCACGCAAAGACGCGGGGAAAGGCAGTTCACATACGGGCGCGTGGAAAGGCGAAAAACGACTTGGAAAATCGGTATCGCTGTCGCCATCGAGTTTTGGGGCTTGGGGCGTGAGGTGTGAGGCAAGGCGAAAGGCAGGGCAAGTCTTGCACAGGGAGGACACAGAGAAAGGCAATGCAAAGTCAACGGCGAGAACAGACGATTGAATGTGATTTTATTGAACTCGGGGAAATATGCCGAGGTAGAAAACGAGCAGCCTTCATAAATCGGGCGTGGGAGTCTTAAGACAAAGCGAAAGGAAAAATTTACCGGGAAGGACCTGAAGATATTGAAGGAATCAAAACCTTCTCAATCGCTATCGCTGTCGCAATCGCAATCGAGTTTTGGGGCTTGAGGCGTGGGGTGTGCGGTTAGAGGCAAGGCAAAGTCAACTTGTCCGCCGTAGCTTTAGCGAAGGCGGAAGGCGAAATTTACCTTGAAGAAAAGGTTTAACAAGATCTCGCATCCAGATTTTACCCTTCAATGCCTTGATTAACTTCAAGGTTTATTGCTTTTGACTCGCCTTTTCTGGGCGGTGGTCAGGGCAGAACCGGACGGGGACGGGAGACGAGGGGAACCCTGGGGACCGAGCGCCACTGGGCATTGAGGGTCAGGCCGGCGGGCATCTCGGGGGTAAAACCTATCCCCCGAACCAGGGCGATCACGGCCCGGTCGTTGCGGAATTCCGCCTCGATCGAGCTGGTGCCCAGGACCGTCCCGTCGGCGGCCAGAACCTGGAAAGTGACGGTGTGCGGCCCTTCGGAAGGGTAGCAGCGCAAGGCCTGGATGTTCTTGGGCAACAGGAGCCAGCTGCGCAGGTCGGCCTGCTCCGAGGCCAGGTTGTAGATGTTGACGAAGAGGCCCAGCAGGGGGTCGGCGTCGTTGGCGGCGTCGGCGGCCACGCCCTTGATCACGGCCCGCACCACCTGCCGCGCCACCAGAACCGGGATGTCGTCCACCAGCGTCCGAATGGCCTTGGCCTCGACATCGCTCAGTTCCCCCGTCTTCCCCGCCGGCTCCCCGTCAATCCTTACCTGGAGCAAAGCCAGGCGGGTGGGGACCGTATCGTAAACGGGGAAGGCGATCCCGATCCAGGAATCGCTGATCAGGACGGGGATGGACACCTCCTTCTTGACCGGAGCCATCCCGCACTGGAAGAAGACGACCAGATCCCCCTTCCCCGCCAGGTTCAGGGGATCTCCGGCATAGCCGACGTCGGCGGCGCCGAGGGTGGCGGCATCGCGGCGGGCATACTCGAAGTCCGGATACTGTTCCAGGACCCGGCGGCAGTCCAGAGCCGCCTCGGGAAAATCCCCCTCGATGTCGTAGATGATGGAGGAAAGGTAGGAGCCGAAGGCCGAGAGGTAGAGGTTGGCCACCGAGGCCGCCCGGGAGCGCGCGGCCGGGCTGTACTGCTGAAGAACCTGGCCCCCCACGCCTTCGATTTCCTGATCGGATAAGTTGTTTTCCTCGGCCAGCTCCCGGGCCTCGGCGATCTCTTCGGAGTGTCGATCGAGCTCCTGCTTGCGGCGCTTGTCGAGGCGGAAACGTTCGACCCTGGCTCCCTCCACGTCCCCCTGCATCAAAAAGTTCAGGCCCTTGTAGCAATGCAAAAGGATGAGTTCGTAACCCTTCCCCTTGTAGGGCAGGATGGTTTCGTTGGTCAGGGCCGCCCCGGCTTCGTTGGCCGCGTCGCGAACGCTGACGTCGGCCCGGCGCTCGTACTCCCGGACCAACTGATAGACCGCTTCGAAATCGGCGTTGCTCCCGGTGAAGTCGCCAGCGGCCTGGCGGATCGTGGCGCGCTCGAGGAGACAGAGGACCTGGTCGGACCCCGATTCGCAGTCCCCCGGATCTATGTTGCCCAGGGCATTATCGTAGTTGCCCGCCACGAAGTCCCGACGGGCGGCGGCCATTCGGCTGGTATAACTGGCGCAACCGCTGGCCAGGACGATCACCGCCGACAGCGGCAAGATAATGAGTGCGTACGGCTTCTTCAAGCCTCCGCCTTTTTTTGCAATTCCACCCGGTCCGGCAAAACGGGTTGTCCGCGACCGCGACTTTCCTCTCCGCGGCCGCGGACCCCGTTCCGCCCAAGTCGGCTCCGGGGAGTTAGAACCAGTAGCCGATCTGGATTCCCGCCCCGATTCCGTCGTAATAGTTAAGCTCCACCGTCCCGTAGAGACCGCGGGGGGCGGCCTTGAAGACAAAACCGGCGTTGACGGCGGGCTTGGTGTCGTCCTCGGAATCTCCCTCTTCCGGATCCAGGTAAGTCCCCAGGACTCCGCCGCGCAGGTAGAAGTCGAAGTTGGTCGTCACCCGGCTCCTCAGGGCCAGCTGCGCCGCATAGCGATAGTGCTTCAGGCCGACCTCGACGCCGGTGGCCTCATACTCCACGTCGCCGAAATCGGTGTAGTAACCGCTGCCGTAAAGACCGATGTCCAGCACCCCGTAGCCGTACTCCTGCCGGACCAGCCAGAGGTAGGCCCCGATCCCGGCCGTAAGCGCGGTCTTGTCCTTGACCGGATCGAAGGAAAGGGTCTCGCCCCCCAGATCGATGAAGAGCTCGATCCAGCGCCGGTCGCGGAACTGGATCCGCCCCCCGTACTGGTGGAACGAAACGTTGTCCCCGTTGATCTCGTTCTCGGTCCGATACTCGTAGAAACCGCCCAGGCTGAAACCGGAAGGGGGGATGGTCTGGGCCGCTCCCCCGCCGGGGAGCGACCAGACCAGGACCGTGGCGGCCAGGATTGACAGTAAGAGTGAGCTTTTCATTTCATCAATACCCGAACCTCGGATCCTTTTCGAGTTTGCTTATCTCTTTCTCGTCGGACCATTCGAGGATTCCGGTCCTCAGGTTCTTCAGGTTCATCGTGAACTTGTAATAGACCGCCTTCTTCTTGTTCCAGAACTCTTCCTTGGATTGCGATATCTCGCTGAGGTTGGCAGTGAGCTGGAACTCGGCGGCCTCCTGGGTGCCGAACTGTTGGGCCGTGTCCTGACGGGTCAGGCCCTGCTCCTGCTGGCGCCGGATCTCGTCGATGGTCTGGGAGTCCGTACTCTTGTCCAGGAAGCGGAACTTCCCCGAGCGCAACAGCCGGGTCCGGATGGTGTCGGTGATCGACTCGGTGTCGATGTGCTGCGAGGTCTTGTTCTTCACCTTCTCGACCACGATGATCGGACGGCGCTGGTTGGTGATCTGCACAATCGGGGGAAAGGTGAGCAGCGAGGTCACCATCTTGTCGGCGACCGCCTGCAGGTCGGTCGCCCCGAAGTCGGTGTCGTAAACCGGCACGTCCCCGGCGTCCCCGTATTCGTAGGTGGTGCTGCAGCCGGCCGCCAGAATCAACGCGGCCCCCAGGAGCAACACCCGGCCAAAGATGCTCTGCTTCATTCCAAGCCTCCCTGCTATTCGGTTCTCAGTTTGATCTTGAACTTCTTGGCGCTGGGGTTGGGCGCGATGCCCTGGACCGTCTTGGTCTCGTTCCCGTACAGAACCAGGCTGAACCAGGGACGGGAGTCCATATCGATCTCCACCCCCTGTGAATCATACCACGAAAAGCTGTACTTCACGCTCTGCGTGTCGCTGTCCTTGGAAACCAGGGTCACGGTGGCCCGCATCAGGTCGCCGACGAAATCGGTATGGAGGCTGACGATCTGAATGTCGTCGGCCAGCGACGGATTGTTCACCACCAGATACTCGCTGTACTCGTAAACCCCGGGAGCTACCTCGGTTGCGGTCACGGATCCCTCGATCCCCGCGGTGGAGGAACACCCGCCCAGGATTCCGGCGGCCAGGGCCAGAACCGCCAGCAGGCTCAAGCAGTTGCGCATCCTCATCATAATTCCCTCCTGTTTGCCGCAGCGGTCTCTACCACTGCAGGGGTTGCTCGCTGGAACCCGGCGTATCCGGGCTGACCTTCACCGGGGCCACCCCGGTCCCCGAGCGCTCCTCGCCCCCGGCCCAGGTGGTCCGGGGAATGTCGGAGCCGGCCTGGGAAAAATCCAACTCCGCTATGCAGCCGGGGGTGACCCCCAGGTCCTCGCCCAGGGAAAGCGCGGTGCTCTGCTTGGGGTTCCCCCGGACAACCTTGGCCCGGGCCAGGGGAACCTTGTCCCGGTAGACTTCGCCGCTGTCCTCGTCCACCACTTCCTCGACGTGGTAGATCGTCACCATCCGCCCCACCTCGAAGCCGGCCTGGCTGCCCCGGTTGATCAGCATCTGGATCTTGCCCTCGCCCAGGGAGGTGACCTTGAGCACCTTGGCCGGACGGATCAGGCCCACGATTTCCTGGCTCATCTGCCCGGCGGCCTCCTTGGCCATCTCGACCAGAACCCGATCCCGGGCCGTGGCCTGGCCGGGGGCGGCCATCCCCGTGGCATCCACCCGACTGAGCTGGAAGGAGGGGGAATCGGGCAAAACCTCGCCCGTGCTGGTGTCGATCACCTGAACCAGGGCCGAGAGATAATACTCCCTGGTCACCGATTCCCGACCCACCGCCTGGTAAACGTCCCGGGAAGTCCTGATTTCAAAGCCGTCAATCTCGGGAAGGAAGGCATATTTCGCCCCGGTCATCTGGAACACCCGGGCCGCTCCCCGGCCCACGGCAACCTGTCCGAAGGCCTGTTCTTCCTGGATCTCGGCCACCCGCTTGCGGTCCACCAGCTGAAAGACGCGCAGGGCGTTGACGGAACTTATGAACTGGGTCTCCAGGGAATCGGCCACCCGCTGGAGCTGGATCTCGGAACCCTGCGAACGGGCCAGCTCTTCCACCGAGGGCTGGATCTTGACCTTCCCGATGAAGATGGTCTCCTTGGCCCCCGGCTCCGACTGGGCGGACGCCGGAAGGGGCAGGAATGCCAGCCCGACCAGGGCAATGCCCAATAAGCGGAATTTCTTCATCTTACTTCTCCTCCTTGATGATGACCCGGGGATCCCCCGGCGCATAGGTGCTGGCGCCGGAAGTGTCGATCCGCTCGTAGCTCTCCTCGAGGCGCTTTTTCTCCCCGTCGGCCAGCTGCTTGGTAGCGTAAGCCTCCGCCTCGCTCTGCTCGAGGGCGATGGCCTGGGCGGTCTTGAAGCCCTCCAGGTCCTTGTACTTGGCGAGCCCGGCTTCGCTCAGCTCCAGGGTTACGGTCAGATTCTGACCAGAATAAACGTTGACGGTGCGTTCCCAGGGCTGAAACCACTCGCGGGTGAGGCGGATGATATGGATCCCCGGAGAGGCGGCAAGCTGGGAAGGCTCCATACCGGTGGAGCCTATCGCGACGCCGTCCAATTCCACCGTTACCCCCTCCACTCCATTGGTCGCCACGCTGAAAGGCACCTGCCCCGGCTTGGCTTCCACCGCCTGGGCCAGACGGCTGGAAGCCGCCCCCATCGACCAGGCCAGGCGGCCGGCGGCATCATCCAGCAGGGAGTTCACGATCTCGGGGCTTTCCTCGACCGCAAGGTCGTCCATCCCGGGAATTTTCTCGGAAACGGTAGCGGTGTCCGACCAGGCCGAGCCGCCGCGGGAGGCATCCAGAACCTTGATCGAGGCGCGCAGGGTATACTCGGTAACGCTGTTGGTAACCCCGAAAGCCCGGGCGGTCCGACTGCGACGGCCCAGGGAGTTGAGGGTGGCTACCGCGATCAAGTCGGCATCCATCATCTGGGCCAGGCGCAGGGCGGAAGCATCGTCCAGGGTAGCGGCGCCCGCGCCTTCGGTCAGGGCTTCCACCACTTCCCTCAGCTGAGGATCCTTCTGGGACTGAAACCGGTCGATCACGTCCTGCCGGCTGATCACCCGGTAACCTTCCGCCCCCAGCCGCGCCTCCAGGAGCCCGGCGAAGTTATCCACTTGGTCGTCCAGACCTTCAGCCCGGTTCTGCACGAAAACCGCCACCGTGGGCTGAGGCGCATCCGCCGCCCCCCAGCTCAGCGCGGGCAGAACCGCGAGCAGGAATCCCACCAGCAATGCCGCTGTTCTCATCCTTTGTCCTCCTGTGTGAAGTTGCCCGTACGCCGGGGAATACCCCGGTTTCGTCTATTCTGACGATATCCGAAACGTTTTATTCATCTCAATGCCGCCGCTCAGGCCGCTATCCGGGTCCAGGACTTCCCGGAAAACTTGAGCGCCATGCTCAAGGAATAAATCACGGTCATCGCCCCGAAGGCGGCCCAGCCCCCGACCAGGCCCCATCCGGTCACCACGGTCCCCAGGTAGGCGACGGGAATCAGGAAAGCCCAATAAATCACGACCTCGGCACCCATCACCCAGTGGGTGGCTCCGGCCCCGTCCAGGCATTGGGAAAGAACGGCCCCCGCGCCCTGGAAGAACTGACTCGCCCCCAGGATGATCAGGGGCCAGCGGGCCAGCTCGATCACCCGCACCTGTTCGGTGAAGGCCGACAGGAGCAGGGTCGGGAAAAGAATGAAAATGAGTCCGACCAGGGTGGAAAAAGCCACGCCGAAACGGGTGGCGCCCCATCCGTAGAGACGGGCGGCGGCCGGATTGAGGCTTCCCAGGGATTGGCCGATCAGGATGCCCCCGGCCAGCCCGATTCCCACGGCGGGCATAAAGGAAAAGGAAAGGATCTGAACCAGGATGTTGGTGGCGGCCAGGGAGGCCACGTCCTCCTCGACCAGCCCCACGATCTTGAACAGGATGAGGAAGGCGCTGAAGGTCAGAAAATAGCGGACACCCCGGGGAAAGGCGAAAAAGATGATCCTCTGCATCCAGCGCACGTTAAGGTGGCGAAAGGCGAAAAAATGATGGTGGCGCAGAGCCCGGTCGCGCAGGGCGCAGACCAGGATGTACAGCGATCCGCAAACCACGCTCAGGGTAGAGGCCAGGGCGGCCCCCCTCACCTCCAGGCGAGGGAAGCCCCAGACCCCGAAGATCAGCAGGTAGTTGAGAAAGATGTTGAGAACCACGATCAGGATCATAGATTCCATCCTGATCCGGGTCTTGCCCTCCCCGTCGAAATATCCGCGGAAGGCGGCCATAACCAGGTAGAAGAAGAGGCTGAGAAAGCGGATCTGCACGTACTGGGTGGTCTGAATCTGCACCTGGAGATCCCGAACCAGCAGGTCGACGAAGGGGCGGGCCCCCCCCATCGCCAGCCCGGTGATCAACAAGCCGCCCACCCCGGTCAAGACCAGCGAGTTGAGCAGAACCGCACTGGCCTGTTCCCAGTTCTTTTCCCCGAACCGACGGCTGACCAAAATCTGGGTCCCCATCCCCAGGGACTCGAAGGTTACCGCCACCACCATAAATACCAGCGAACCCAGGCCCGTAGCCGCCAGGGCCGTAACCCCGTCGGGCAGGTGCCCCACCATCACGGCGTCGCAGATGTTGAGGATAACCTGGGACATCATCCCCAGCATCAGCGGCCAGGCCAGGAAAAAAACCCGGACCGGAATGATGTTCTGGGGGTTGATTTTTCGGCGGAAAAACATCATACGAGGGGATATTACCCGAGAACCCCGGATGGAACAATTAGTAATGAGGATGGCATCTCCCTGTGCTAGTATGATTTTCCAAATCGGTTCCTGAGACAAACCGGGAAACGGGACGGCGCCGATGAAATTGATTGTACAGATTCCCTGCCTTAATGAAGAAAAAACCGTCGGGGAAACCATCCGGGAGATCCCCCGCCGAATCGAGGGGATAGACCGGGTCGAGGTATTGGTGATCGACGACGGATCCACCGACCAAACCCGCCGGGAAGCTCAGGCGGCCGGGGCTGATCACCTGGTGGCTTTTGTCCAGCGCAAGGGGCTGGCCCGGGCCTTTATGGCCGGGATCGACGCTTCCCTGCGCCTGGGCGCCGACCTGATCGTCAACACCGATGCCGACAACCAGTACCGCGGGGAGTTCATTCCCGCCCTCATCGCCCCCATTCTGGAGAACAAGGCGGACATCGTGGTGGGCGACCGCCAAGTCGCCGACATCGAGCACTTTTCCCCCCTGAAGAAATCCCTGCAGAAGTTGGGCAGCTGGGTGGTGCGCAAGCTCTCGGGAACCTCGATCCCCGACGCCGCCAGCGGCTTTCGGGCTTACAATCGGGAAGCGGCGATGCGTCTCAACGTAGTCTCGAACTTTTCCTACACCCTGGAGACCCTGATTCAGGCCGGCAAGGGCAACATCTCGGTGGCTCACGTCCCGGTCCGCACCAACCTCCCCACCCGACCTTCCCGCCTGTTCCGGGGGATCTTCGATTACACCAAGCGTTCCTGCGCCACCCTGGTCCGGATCTACACGATGTACGAGCCCCTCAAGGTGTTCAGCGGGATCGGGAGCCTGATTATGCTGGCCGGCGGGGCGCTGGCTGCCCGCTTTCTTTATTTTTACGCCACCGGGCAGGGCAAGGGACACATCCAGTCCCTGATCTTTGCCGCCATCTTCCTCATCGTCGGCTTTCAGGTCCTCGTCATCGGCCTTCTGGCCGATACCATAGCCGCCAATCGCAAGCTTACCGAGGAAACCCTGTACCGAATCCGGAAGCTGGAGCTGGACCGGAAATAAGCGCTCAGCGGCCTGACAGGATGACCTCCCCCGCCCGGAAATCCCCGCCGCGCCTGGCTTACGTGGTCAAGTACTACCACCCGATGCCCCGGATCTCCGGGATAATCACCTTTACCCGGGATCTGATGGCCGAACTGGCCCGGCATTGGGAAATCCGGGTCATCACCTCCCGCTACGGCCCCCAGGCCCCGCCCCGGGAAAGCTGCGACGGCTACGAGATCGTCCGCCTGGAAGGCCCCTTTCCCTCCCGGGCCGGGAGGGAGGTCCGGCGGGCCGGGGTCGACCTGATCGTCTTCGGGTCCGGGTTCTGGCGCCCCTGGTATCTCCAACCCTACTGGGAGCTGTTCCGCGCCCAGCTGGGACGACAGGCCCCTCCGGTCGTCCTGACCCAGTACACCAGTATGTCAGACCGGGCCCGCTTCCTCCTCAAGTTCCTTTGCCCCCGACCCGCGGCCGTAGTGACCCTGACCGCGGAGGAGAAAGCAGCCTGGCGGCGCATCTTCCCGGGGAAAATTGCCTTCATTCCCCCCGGAGTCGGGCCTGCTTCGAAAAGTCCGCCCCCGGAAGATTTCATCCCTCCCGCCCCCGGGCGGATCCGGATCGGCTACTTCGGGCATCTTCAACCGCATAAGGGCCCGGACCGGATCCTGAGGCTGGTGCGGGAGATGAAAGAGCGCCCCGTCGAACTGCTCCTGCACGGCGAGGGCGAGATGGAGCCCCAACTGCGGGAGCTGGCCGCCGGGGACGAAAGGATAATCTTCCAGGGCTACGTCCCGAATCCCGAACCCTGGATCCGCTCCTGCCGCCTGGTCGTGCTGCCCTACCGCTCGGCGGTCTCCGTCCTCGGCTATTCCCGGGCCGCCCTGGAGGCCCTGGCCGCCGGGGTTCCCCTCCTCACCACCCCGACCCCCGCCGTGGCGCCGCTGGTTGAAGATGGCGTCAACGGCTATGTCTGCCGGAACGACAAAGAACTGAGGGGCCGCCTGAACGAGTTGATCGAGAACCCCGCGCGCCTGGAACGCCTGGGCGAGGGTGCGCGGTCCAGCGCCCGGGATTACGAAATAGCCCGGGTGGCGGGGGAATATCTCTCCCTGTTCCGGGACATCCGGGGGAAAGAATGAGCACGGCCCGGGGAACCGCGGCCCTGATGGCCGCCGAAGCCGTCTTCGTGCTCAGCGGCTGGGCCATCCATATCGGGTCCAAGCGGATCCTGGGCCTGGAGGCCTACGGGACCCTGGGCATCCTGCTCGGCCTGCTCACCCATTACCGCATCTTCCTGGCCACGGGGGTGAACCGGGCCGTCTCCCGCTACATTGCCGAGGAACCGCGGCGGCAGGGCTCGATCCGGCGGCGCGCGGTCCTGCTCCAGCTCGGGCTCGGCCTGGGGCTCGGGGCGGCCGTCTGGGTCGTCGCCCCCCGCCTGGCCGAGATCTGGCAAAGCCCGGGGATGACCGGCTACATCCGCCTGACCGGCTTTTTCCTCCCCGTCTTCGGGCTCTACTCGGTTTTTCGGGGAACCCTCAACGGCCTGCGCCTCTTCGAGAAGGAAGCGCTGGTCTCCATCCTCTACTCCCTGCTCAAGGTCGCCCTCCTCTTCGCCCTGATCGGCGCCTTCGGGATCTGGGGAGCGGTGGCCGGCTACCTGGGCGCCATCGTGGCCGCTACCGGACTGAGCCGCCGGGCCTGCCCCCCCGAGCCGCCCGGGCCGGCGTTTCCCCTGAAGCCGATCGTGGCCTTCGCCGTCCCCGTCGTCAGTTTCTCCTTCCTCCTCAGCCTCCTCCAGAGCCTGGATCTCTACGTCGTGCGCGCCCTGGCCCCCCAGGCCGCCCTGTCCGCCGGCTATTACACCTGCGCCCAGCAGGGCGCCCGGATCCCCTATATGCTGCTCTACGCCCTGGGCCTGGCTCTTTTTCCCAACGTGGCCGCCCGCGGCGGCGAGGAGGCCGAGACCGGGCGCGTGGTGGCCAAGGGGATGCGCTGGGGGCTCATCCTGGCCCTGCCCCTGGCCGCGATGATCAGCGCCGCCGCCCCGGCGTTGATGAACTGGGTCTACGGGGCCGACTCTGCCGGGGCCGGGGCCCCCCTGCGCATCCTGGTCTTCGGGCAGGCCTTTCTCGCCCTGCTCTATCTGGCCGTGGTCGCCCTGGCCGGGGCGGGACACCCCTGGCGCGCCACCGGCTTGATCGCCGCCACCCTGGTCCTGGACGGGTTCCTCAACCTGTTCCTGATCCCCCGCTACGGGATAATCGGCGCGGCGGCGGCGACGACCGCGGCCGGCCTCGCCGGACTGGCGGCGGGATTGGTTGCGCTGCGCGGCAGATTCCAGGCCGGGCTCAACCTGCTGGGGGCCGGCCGGGTCGTCGGCGTCTCGGCCTTGATTTATGGGGGAATCTTTTTCCTGCGCCCGGACGGGTGGCTTCTGCTTCCCGGCTTGACGGCGGCGGCGGGCGTCGCCGGGCTCCTCCTGCGAGCCGTCGGTGAAATTGACAGAAACGACGGCAAGATGCTAATGTCGGTTTTTTCATCCCGCAAAACCTGAACACTTTTGTCCGAATATGAATGTCAGCGTCGTCATCCCGATCTACAACGAAGAACGAACGGTCCTCGAAATCCTGGCCAAGGTCGGGGCACAGCCGTCGGTAACCGAGATCATCGCCGTCGATGACGGTTCCACCGACAAAACCCGGGACCTCCTGGCTTCGGTTACGGATGAACGGGTCAAGGTGGTCCTCCAACCGGTCAATATGGGCAAGGGCGCGGCCCTGCGCACCGGGTTCGCCCAGGCCACCGGGGATGTCGTCATCATCCAGGATGCCGACCTGGAATACGATCCCGGGGAATACGCCAAGCTCCTGGAGCCGATTCGGGAGGGGGTAGCCGACGTGGTCTACGGGGCGCGGTTCTTCGGCGGGCCCCACCGCGTTCTTTACTTCTGGCACTACTTCGGCAACAAGTTCCTCACCCTCCTGACCAATGTCCTGTTCAACATCAATCTCAACGATATGGAGACCTGTTACAAGGTCTTCCGCCGGGAGGCCCTGACCGGCCTCAATCTCCGCTCGAACCGGTTCGGCTTCGAGCCGGAAATCACGGCCAAGATGGTCAAGGGCCGGCAGCGGATGTACGAGGTGCCCATCTCCTACTTCGGACGCACCTACGAGGAAGGCAAGAAGATCACCTGGAAGGACGGCCTGGTGGCCGTTTGGTCGATAATCCGTTTTCGCTTTTCCGACTGAGACCCAGGGCGCTTCAGGGGCGACGGAGGCCGTATTTTTCCAACTTGCCGTACAGGGTGCTGCGGGCTATGCCCAGTTCGCGGGCGGCACGGGCCAGGTTGCCCCCGTGGAGTTCGAGGATATCCAGGATCTTTTGTCTTTCAATATCTTTCAGGGAATTGTTCCCGCGGGGGGTTGTCCCTGAAGTAGACCCGGGAAAGACGGTCCCCAGCGCGGGACAACCGAGGTCTTCCGGTTCAATCCTGTCGCCCGAGGCCACGATAGCCGCCCGTTCGAGGACGTTCCCCAATTCCCGGATGTTCCCGGGCCAGTCGTATCCGCTTAAGCGTTCCAGGGCCGCAGCCGAGATTGAAAGGGAATCGCGCTCATACTTGGCGCAGGCCCTCTCGAGCAGGTGTTTTGCGAGCTGGGGGATGTCCTGACGGCGATCCCGCAGGGGAGGAATTTCGACGATCAGCTTGTGAAGACGATAGTAAAGATCGGAACGGAACTGGCCGGCAGCCACCTTGTCTTCCAGGGACTCATTGCTGGCCGCAATTATTCTCACGTTGATCGAGACCGGCTCCTCGTCCCCCAGACGCTCCACCCGGCCTTCCTCGATGGCCCGCAGCAGCTTCTGTTGGGATGCCAGGGAGAGAGAGCTGAGTTCGTTGAGAAAGATGGTCCCGCCGTCGGCCTGCTCGAACTTGCCCCGCCGGGACTCGTCGGCACCCGTGAAGGCGCCCCGCTTGTGCCCGAAGAGGTCACTCTCGATCAACTTGTCACTGATTGCCGCGCAATCGGCGACCACCAACGGTTGCTTATGGCGAGGGGAATGGGCGTGAATCAACCTGGCCACCAGGTCCTTGCCCACCCCGGTTTCCCCGGTGAGCAGGACCGTGACGTCCAGCTGGGCAATCTTCTCGATCGTGGCCAGAAGCCGGCGGGCAGGCGGGCTGGTCCCGATGAACTCACGGCTGCCTGCCGCGGTAGCGATGATCCGGCGCAGTTCCTCGTTTTCGCGGCGGAGGGAGGAGGCGGCGCGGTTGCGGGAGACGATGGCCAGCAGCTCCTTGGGCCGAATCGGCTTGGTCAGGAAATTGGCCGCCCCGGCCTTGATCGACTGGACGGCGGCCTGGACGTCCTCGAGCCCGGTCACCACGATCACCTCGGCCCCGGGAAAGCACTTCTTGATTTTTTTCACCACCTCCAGGCCGGAGATGCTGGGAAGCTTGTAGTCTATGAAAGCCAGGTCCACGGCAGGAGAGGAATCGATCAGCTGAAAAGCCTCGGATCCATCCGCGGCAAAGGCCGTGGGAGAGCAATCACGGAATACCCTCTGATAAAGCCGGCGGGTGGCGGGATCGTCCTCCACCACCAGGATGAGACCTTCTTCCTGGGCTTTTCTCCCGTTATCAGACATAATTGTCATCCATAAGGACATACATTATGCTTCAGTTTTCCGAGGCATTCAACACCTGAATCGTCCGGGAACAAACAGTTGAAATGAAAACCTTCTTAACCTTCCTGGCCCTGTTGGCAGCCGTCTTCGTCCCCGGCCCCGCTCCGGAGAAAACGCCGGCGCCTGACCCCGCCCCGGCGCGGGCGGGCCGCGTCGAGGCCGTGGTCAATCGGGAATATCTCCCTCTTGTCCTGGAAATGATCGCGGGATCCCGGGAACGCATCGAGTTTCTCCAACTCGAATTCCATTACGATCCCGAGGTCAAGCAGCTCCAGGATGCCCTCCGGGCCGCCCTGGCTCGCGGGGTAAAGGTCCGCGGACTGCTGGAGGACAACATCTCGTTTAACCGAACCAGTGCCCGGTATCTCAATCAATTCGGGATCGAGACCAAGCTCGACACGCCCGAGAAGATGCTGCACAACAAGCTGTTCATTTTCGACCGCAACCGGGTCCTGCTCGGCTCGACCAATTTATCCGGCAATTCGCTGCGCAACAACAACGAGACCAACCTCCGCGTGGACGATCCTCGCATCGGGGCCTTCTTCGGCCGTTACTTCGACCAGCTCTGGGGGGACAGCAACCGGGAACCGCAGGAAGTCGCCCCGGTGGAGCTGCCGGAGATCAAGACCGTGGTAAACCGCCAGCATTTTCCGGAACTCATCTCCCTCCTGGACGGTGGCCGGCGAAGAATCTGGGTCGTTATGTATGGGATGAGTTACAACGAGCGCTATCCCGGTTCCCATCCCAACCGCCTGATCGAGGCCCTGGGTCAGGCTGCCCGGCGCGGAGTGGACGTCCGAGTGATTCTCGACCGCAGCGACTACAATGAGGGAATAAACCGGGTCAACGACGAAACCTCCGAGCGCCTGGGAAAAACCGGGGTCAAGGTCCGCTTCGATCGGGAAGACGTCACCACCCACGCCAAGCTGGTCATTGTTGACGAAAAGGCTATGGTCGGCAGCGCCAACTGGGGTTACCAGGCGATGGATGTGCGCAACGAGAGCAGCCTCCTGGTCCAGGACAAGGCAGTGGTCGAGGATCTGACCCGCTACTTCCTGGAGATGTGGGACGAGGGCACCTTCACGGGCACCCCTGCCCCGACGCCCTTCCCGACTCCGGGAACCTGAGCTTATGCCTGCCTCCCGGAAAAAAAAATACCTCGGCCTGGGCGCCGGGCTGCTGTTTCTCGCCCTGCTCTACCTGGCCTATAATTATTTCGGGATCGCCCGGGATTACATCTACGGCATACCCATCCTGTTCCGACAAAACCGCTATCTCGACCTGGACATCTATCCGCACGGCTTCGACTCGGCCACCGTCTTTACCTGCTGCAACGTGGAGGCCACCACGCCTCCGGGAGACATAGATTTCTTCCGGCTCTTCCTGAAAAAACACGGAATCCGCGGGGTATTCTTCGTCATCCCCGACTTCATCGACACCTATCCCCTGAAAAACTCCCCGGCGGTCATCGAGGAGCTGGAAAAACTCCGGGAAGACGGGCACGAAATAGCCCAGAACGGAACTTACCACACCTTCGGACCGGACCTGGCCCGGGGCTCCTCCGAGGGAGGCGAGCTGGAAAAGCTCGATTACGACGAACAGAAGGACCGGCTCCTGGAAGGGCGCAACCAGCTGGCCGAACTGGGATTTCTCCCGATGGGCTTCCGCGCGCCTGAGTTCATCACCAACCCCGACACCTTCCGGGTCCTGGAGACCTGCGACTATCTCTACAGCTCCAGCACCCTTACCCCGCCCCGGACCTTCGGCGCCTTGTTCCGGCGACCCCTGACCGAGGGGATCCTCTATCCTTACCACCCTTCCGGCTACAGCCTGCTGGAATTCACCGATCAGCTCAATCCCATCCAGAAATACGAAAAAGCCATCCGGATCTTCCGGCGGATACATTCCCTCAACGGGGTGTTCGTATATCACACCTACATCGGGACGGTCTCCCGCCCGGAGAACCTCCAGATCCTGGAAAAATTCCTGGCGGTAATTCTGGCCGAGAAAACCTGGTGCTGCACCCTGGACGAGTTGAGCCGCTGGTGGCTGGCCCGGGAAAAGCTGAGAGTGGAGACCAAGCGAACCGGGGACACGCTGGAGATCACGGTCGCCAACCACACCCCCTTTCCCCTCGTCGACCTGGGTGCCCGCTTTCTCAAGTACCCTTACGGAACCAAGCGGTATGTCATCAGGGACGGGGATGACCGGGTGCTGGCCCAGGGGCAGGTGCCCGCCACCGGCAAGATCTTCTTCAGCATCCCCGGCCACCGCCAGTAGGGGACAGCTCAATCCGCGGTAAAACCGAAGGCCAGCCAACAGCCGGCGGAGATCGCTGTTCCTCGGGCGGCTTCCCGGGCAAAAAGCTCGCCGATCCTTCCATCCTCCACCAGGATCACCTCAATCTCCTCCTCCGGCTCCAGCTCCTGGCGGGGATCACGGTTGTCCTCGGCTTCCTCCTCCACCTCCATCACCGCCACGTAAAAGTCGCAGTCGAGAACGGCCGGATTGATCTTGAGGCGGGGGCTGAGGGAAACCAGGCGGCCCCGGTAACCGGTTTCCTCCCGCAGTTCCCGCTCGGCGTGTTCCCCTATCTCCACCCCGGGCTCGACGCACCCGGCCGGGAGGGCAAGGACCGCTTCCCCTATTCCGGGGCGGAACTGGCGGATCAGGATCCAGCGGCCGGAGGGGACCAGGCGGGCCAGGACGACAACCACCGTCTCGCGGCGGCTGCGGACGATCACCTCCCAGTCCAGGTCGGTGCCGGCCTCGGTCAGGTAGCTGAGTTGCTTGAGGGAAAGCCAACTCCCCCGGCAAAGAAATTTCTCCCCGGTTTTTTTCATTCGTCTTTTTCCCTTTCCGGGGCAGCGGGTGGCGTTTAGCCCCGTCAGGGAGTATCATACCGTCGGGAACGTGAAGCGTGAAAGATAATCGGGACAAATCCCCGGTCGTGGTCGAACTTTCCGGCATCCGACTGGTCAGGAACCGGGTCGAGATCCTGCGGGGAATAACCTGGTCCATAGCCGCGGGCAGGCACTGGGCCCTCCTGGGCGCCAACGGCGCCGGCAAGACCAGCCTGCTCCGGGTGATTGCCGGCTATGCGGCCCCCACCGCCGGCTCCGTCCGGGTTCTGGGAGAAAAATTCGGCGCCTGCGACCTGCGCCGGCTGCGCCGGGCCATCGGCTGGGTCAGTCATAGCCTGGAACAGCGGGTGCGCGGCGAAGATTCCGCCCTGGAGACCGTGCTCTCCGGGTTCGACGCCAGTTTCGGAATCTACCGCGAGTTCGGCCCGGAGGAACGCCGGGCCGCCGAACGGGCCCTGTCGACAGTTGGGGCCGCACAAGTCGCTTCCCGCCTGACCGGGCGCCTGAGTCAGGGAGAACGGCAACGGGTAATCCTGGCGCGGGCCCTGGTCGGGCGCCCGCGCCTGCTCATCCTCGACGAACCCTGCCTTGGCCTCGACCCGGCCGCCCGGGCCGATTTTCTGGCGGACCTGGCCCGGCTGGCCGAATCCCCCCGCTGCCCCACCCTTCTGCTGGTAACCCACCACATCGAGGAAATCGGTCCCTGGGTCAAGCGGGTCCTCGTCCTGCAGGACGGGGTCATCCTGGCTGCCGGAAGACCAAGCGAGGTGCTCACCTCGTCCGTTCTCAGCTCGGCTTTCGGCCGCACTTTCTCGGTCGAAGAAGCCGCCGACGGCGGATTTCGGCTCCGCCGGGAGCCGTCGGCGTGACCCGGGCCGGCTGGCTCCTGGCCGCCGCCTTGACCGCGGCCGCCGTCGGCGCGGCCCGCTGGCGGGCACCCGTGCAGGTCACCGGGTACGATGCCGGTTTCTACCTGGCAATGACCGAAAATCCCCTGAGCAAAACCCCCCGGACCCTGACCGCACCTTATGCCTATCGGCTCGTTCCCTCCCTGCTCCTGCACTTCGTGCCCGGCCGCATCCCCAAGGTCTATGCCGCCTACACCGCCCTGGCTGCCTGGGCCACCGTCCTGGTTTTTCTCAAGGCCCTGAGGCGGCTGGGATTCAGGGCAAAGCCTATGTTGATGGCCGGGTTTCTGTTCGTCAGTTCCTGGGTCAGCCTCCGCTTTGCCTTCTACGACCCGGTACACGTCGACATCACCTATTCCCTGATTTTGGCCGGGGCCTTTTACGGCCTGGCGGCGCGCTCGGACCCGATCTTTGCCCTCTGCCTTCTAATCGGGGCGGCCACTCGGGAATATTTCTTGATCCTCATCCCCACCTACTACCTGCGCCGCTGTCGGCGGGGAATCCTCGACGGAAGGGCGGCGGCCCGGACCGCGGCCGTCGCGGCCGGGCCCATAGCGGTCTTTTTCGCCCTTCGCCTTTTTCTCCCGGTGTCCAACCGGGATTTCGCCTACGGCGAACACGCCCTGTATTTCGGGAGAATGTTCTTAATCCACTGGCCCCGAATGGTTCACGCCGCCTTTAATGTCTTCGGGGTGGGAATCTTCATAATTGTCTTCGGCCTGGGCGCGGCCGGAAGATTCCTGACCCGGCATTCCTGGGTGGCCGCTTACCTTTTCCTCAGCCTGATCTGCCTGGCCCTGGGCGGGGCCGATCGCTGCCGCATTCTCTTCACCGCCTGGCCGGCCGTTCTGCTCCTGGCGGCCGCCGTCGTCCGCGAGCAGAATGAGCTGTATCGTTCCCAGTTGCTCTGGGGACTCCTGATTTTGCTCCAGCTTCTCCTGATGCGCTGGCATCTCCCGTTGGAGCCAGCCACCTACCGGCAACTGTGGTGGAGCAACGTCAGTTTCCTTCCCCGGAGCGAGTTTCTGGTCTCCAGCAACCGTTACCTTATGGCCGGGCTGGCCTTTCTGGCCGCAGCGGGCGGCCTGCGCCTGCGCCAAATAAGCTTCGTTGACAATAATCCCGAAAAACGGGGATAATATTGCTTGTAGTCTGAGGACTTAAACCGGGAGAGGAATGATGAAGAAGCTGCTGGCGGCATCTCTGGGCCTGCTCCTGGCCTTGGGCGTGGCCGGAACGGTCGCGGCCCAGGTCGGAATTGAGGGCCACGGGCTCTACACCTTCGAATACGACGATGACGACGTAAACACCATCGAGGAATTCGGGGGTGGAGCCGGACTGACCTGGAGGATCTGCCCCTACCTGCGCCTTGATGTGTCCGCCGATTATTATAAGCCGAAATCCCGCTGCGCAATCACCGGCGAACGCGAAAAGATCCGCCTGGTCCCGGTTACCGCGGGCCTGGCCGTGGGCAGCCAGATCTGGGAGGGGTTTTCCCTCTATTTCGGGGGCGGCGCCGGGTACAGCTTCAATCACATCAGCGAAAGCGATATGGAGGCCAAGGATTGTTATCTCTGGTTCGCCTACGGGACCCTGGAATACTTCCTGTCCTGCAACCTTGCCCTCCAGGCCCAGTATCGCTACAGTTGGATTCGTCCGGATCTCAAGTACAAACCGGCCGATCTCCTGGCCAAGGACGTCAACTTCGATCATATGGAAGCGCGGCTCGGGCTTGCGCTTTATTTCTAAGCAGGTAAACGGAAACCGGGTAATCGGGAGGTGAAAAAATGAAAAAAGCATTGGCGGTTAGCTTGGGCTTGGCCCTGGCCATACTGGTGGCCGGGCCTGCCTTCGCCCAGATGGGCGGAGCCAAGGTCGGCCTCGAGGGCCACGGCCTCTATGCCTTTAACTTCAACGACGACGACTTCGGCAGCGGCAACGAGCCGGACAACACCTTCGGCGGCGGCGGCAGCCTGGTCATCGCCTTCGGCCAGATCGCCAAGCTCGACCTGGGCGCCGACTACCTCAAGCCGGAACTCAAGTCCGCCAGCTCGGAGAAGTTTCAACTCATTCCCGTGGCCGGGACCCTGCGCATCGGGGGAACCGTTGCCGACGCGCTCTACCTCTACGGCGGCGGCGGCGCCGGCTACAGCTTTAACGAATATGACGGCACTTTGGACGATGCGCTGGAGCTGGAGGACTGCTTCACCTATCACGCCTGCGGGGGGCTGGAAATATGCCTCAGCCCCAACCTGGCCCTGCGGGGCGAGTTCCGCTACGTCTGGATGAAGCCCGATGTTAAGGAAAAGGCCACCGGAGCCAAGGAGAGCATCAAGCTTGACCATATGCAGGTCCGCGCTGGCCTGGGCGTTTATTTCTAAG
>Ga0272444_10001893_pt1 | contig 19700 bp, 17 predicted proteins | sample SSMForm13_FD_201033 | JGI IMG/M metagenome (GOLD analysis project Ga0272444, IMG submission 201033) | Marine sediment archaeal communities from Little Sippewissett salt marsh, Falmouth, MA, United States - SSM-Form-13 | ecosystem: Environmental > Aquatic > Marine > Wetlands > Sediment ... | reverse complement strand
GCTCAGATTGCGGTGCTGCCACGAGCCGGAAGCGTTGGTCGCGTAACGCGCGCCGTCGTTCCATTCGCCGTAGGAAACATGGGCCTTGCCGGACAGATCGACGACAATGTCGGTCGGTGAGCGGTGCATGCCGCTGTCGTCGACGGTCGCCACTGTCCAACTGCCGCCTGCGTTGGTCGCGTATTTCACGATGTTCAGATTGTCGTCGCGATAAGCGACGTGCACCTTGCCGCCGGCATCGAGGGCAATTGAAGTGTCTTCGCCGGTCTGTTCGGTGTTGTCGACGGTGATCGCCAGCCAGGAACCACCAGCATTGGTCGCATACTTCAGCTTGCGATCAAGGTTGTGGTAGTAAGCGATGTGAGCGTGTTCGTCGTCGTCAACGGCGATGGAGCAATAGCGCCCCGCACCGAGGGACGAGTCGACCGTTTCGGTCACCCAGTCACCGGAGGCGTTGGTGGCGTATTGCAAGGTGTTGTTGTTGATGTTCAGGAAGCACAAATGCAGAGCGCCGTCGGCATCGACGTCGAATTGGTAATCGTAGGTTGAGTTGCCGAGGTGATCCAAATCTAACGGTTGAGTGACCCAATCGCCGGACGCGTCGGTTACGTGGGCGAGGGCATCGGCGGCCAGGTCGAGGTAAACGATGTGCACATGCTCATCGCCGTCGAGGACCATGCGCGGGTAATCGGCATACCGTAAAATTTCTTCGGCGGTGACGGCCTTGTCTTCGCTGACGGTGTAGAGCATCAGGCTGCGGGATTGGATGGCGGCGATCAGTCGTTCTCCCGCTTCATTGATCGCCACGGCGGTGCCGCTGGAGCCGGGCACGCCGCCTTCGATTTTTTCGATGGTCAACTCCGGTGCTGTGTCGTCGTCATCATCATCGTCGTCGGGCGTGGTGTCGTCATCGTCGTCGTCGGGCGAGGTGTCGTCATCGACGGTGTCGTCATCGACCGGCGTGTTGTCGTTATCGTCATTATCATCGTCGTCATCACAGTCGCAGCCAATAGTAGCGAAAGCGAAAGCGACGAACAGAAAAAGAATGGCAATGGTTAGTTTATTTATCATGACTCTACCCTCCATACGTCCATTCAACATCTGATCTATAGCACGTTCCTCGAGGTTTCTCATCCGATGGCAGTGTCAGTAAAACAGTGGAGACGAAGATTTAAAAAAGTAATTAAAAAATCAGGGAAAATCGTGTATATATAGATAAAAGAAGCCGGGAGAGGAAGCAGAGAACATGGGGCATGAAAGGAAAGTTGCAGCTTTCAACGGCATCACTGATGAGGACATCGCCGCTGCTTACGAACAAATGATGCGCAAGTTTCGTGACCGCGGTTGGCTGGCAACCGGTAAGATCATCCGGTCGGGCATCGACTCCGGGCATGTGCTGGAGATCGGGCCGGGGCCGGGTTACCTGGGCCTGGAGTGGTTGAAGCAAACGACCGGCACGCGATTGACCGGGCTGGAAATCAGCGATGCGATGCTGGCCATCGCCCACCGCGTCGCCGGCGAGTACGGTCTGCGTGATCGCGTCGAATATGTGCACGGTGACGCGGCTAAAGCGCCTTTTGCCGACAACACATTCGACGCCGTTTTCTCCAACAGTGCGTTGCACGAGTGGTCGCAACCGGTCAAGATCCTCGATGAAATAGAACGCGTGCTCAAACCCGGCGGACGGTTTTTCATCTCCGATTTGCGCCGCGATATTCTTTGGCCTTTCCGGGCATTTTTATGGTTGGGCACCTACCCGAAGGAAATCCGCCCCGGTTTGAAGACCTCGCTGGAGGCGTCCTACACCAAGTCCGAGGTCAAACAATTGTTGATGCAATCGCAGTTGCAGGACTGGCAGGTCAGTAAAAACCCGATCGGCTTGACGATTAAAACAGCGTGACGATTCCGCTAAGCGGTCCTAATCGATTTTCCGATAGATGCCGACGACCTTGCCCTGTACGCGTACGCGGCGGGCATCGTAGCGCAGGCTGGTCATCGCCGCGTTGGCCGGGCGCAACTCCACCTGTTTGCCGCGACGGTACAAGCGCTTGATCGTCGCCTCTTCCTTGTCGACCAGCGCCAGCGCGATCTCGCCGTTTTGCACCTGCGACTGCCGCCGCACGATGGCGTAGTCGCCGTCGAAAATGCCCGCTTCAATCATGCTGTCGCCTTCGACGCGTAGCGCGAACATCTTGGCTTCGGGAAACAACGAGCCGTCGACGACCAGATGACCTTCGATCTGTTCCAGCGCCAACGCCGGTTGCCCCGCGGTGGTGCGGCCGATTACCGGCACCGTGCGCGGTTTGTGCTGCACCGGTTCGACCAGCCGCAGCCCGCGCGCTTTGCCGGGAACGCGCTTGACCACGCCCTTGCTTTCCAGCGCGGCGATCGCTTCTTGTATGGTGGAAATGGTGACGCCGAAGTGACCGGCGATTTCACGGAAGGTCGGCGGCGCACCATCTTTTTCCGTTTGTGTGCGGATGAATTCGGCGATCTGTTTTTGTCGCGGCGGCAGTGTTTTCATAACGACCTCCTGCCGATAGCGTAGCCCCTACCGATGTACCCGTCAAGACTTGCACGCTCGATTTTTCAATTTTTTCACCGTACCTTTTTTGGGTTTATTCCATGGATGTGATACGATTCGCCGTCACTTCGAAATCCATGTTTTCAGTGCAGTGGACTTGGTCCGGCCAAGGGAAGGAATGTGGTTTGACGATGAAGCAAAACGGATTCATAGGCGTTTTTATCTTTTTGTTTGTGTTGTTGCTTTTTGCCGTCGCGCAGGCCGAGCCGATTCCCGACGTGCCGCCGAATTTGGATCTGCCCGAGTTTTACGGCTCACCGGCCGAGCCGAACCCGCTGCCGTCGAAGGATGTCGTTCCGAACCCGTACCTGGCGCCGCAGTCGTCAATTCACGTCGACGGTTACAATTCCGGCGTCGTCGATCTGTTCACCCCGCTGGGTCGCGAGCCGATCGTCACCAGCCGTTCGTTCGGCGGCTTTATCGGCATGTGTCTCAATTTTTTCTACGACGCCGACGGCAACCTGTTCGCTTTTTGCGGCGAGATGCCCGACGGCATTCTCGGCAACAACATCGAATTTCAACTGGCGTTGATCGATACGGACACCCTGGCCAAGCGCGCCAGTTTCACCTTGCTTTCGTTGACGTTCTTGCACCTGCTCAGCATTCCGATGGAATTCGGCTACATGAACCTTGACGCGCAGGGGCGGTTGATCGCCATCGATGATGGCAACCGGGTGTTGTTCGTCGGCCTGGCCGGCGAGGACGACGAGCCGGAACTGGCCGTGCTGGAAACGATGGATCTGTCCGCCTGGGTCGATCCGGCCGACGACCCGGTCGCTTCGGTGATGCCCGATTACGACGGCAATCGCTGGTTCATGACGCTCGGCAAGGCCGACAGCGAGGGCAATACGATTCTCCCGGCGTTGCTGGGCGTGGTCGCGGCGGATACGCAGGAAGTCGCGCTGCACGAGTTCACCGGCGAGGTGATCGAAAACGGAATGGCGGTCGGCCCCGACGGTATCTTTGTGACGACCGACCACGCGATGTACGGCTTTGCCTACGACACGGTCGCGGGCGACATCGAACAACTCTGGCGCGAAACCTACGAGCGCTCGACGGTCGTCAAGCCGGGCGTGATCTCGCCCTACGGCTCGGGCGCGACGCCGACGCTGTTGGGCGACCGCTACGTGATCATCACCGACAACGCCGACGAACAGATCAATCTGTTGGTGTACGACCGCCGCGCGACGCCGGACGGCGAGCGGCTGATTTGTAAAACGCCGCTGTTCGAGCCGGGCGCGAGCGCCAACGAAAATTCCATCGTCGCCGTCGGGCGCAGCCTCCTGGTACAGAACTGGTACAACGCGCCGAACATGATTTTCGGCGACCACTCGCAAATGACGCCCGGGCTGTGGCGCGTCGATATCCGCGAGGACGACAGCGGCTGCGACGTCGTCTGGCAGAACGACGAAGTTGCCGCACCGGGCACGATGAAATTGTCCACCGCCACCGGCCTGGTCTACGGTGCGATGCAGGAGCGTACGATTGAAGGCACGCGCGCCTGGGTGGCCCTCGCGGTCGATTTCACCACCGGCGAAACGGTCTACAAAATTTCGCTGGGCAACGGCTTTTACAAAGACATTTTGTACATACCCGTTTATTTCGATCCGGACGGGACGTTTTATCAGCCGGTGCTCAACGGCATCATTGCGGTCAAAGACGGCGACCCGTGGGAAGGCGACGACGACACGTCGCTCGACGACGACGACACGTCGCTCGACGACGACAACACAACCGATGACGATGACGATGACGACAATGATGACGATGATGATGACGACGACGATAACGGTTGCGGTTGCTGAAAAAACTTTCGGAAATGGAGTCTGAAAAGGAAAGCCGCAAAACGTTTAAGGCTTATCGGTGAAGGTGTTTTGACTTAACGCCGGTAAAATAATATCATTCGCATGTTCGAGTCCGTTTATTTCCTTTCTTGTATTTTCAGCCTGAGTCGCTCGAATGGTGATCGACGTTCAGGCGATGTTTCCCGGGGCATTGAGGAATTTTTCGCGATGGAGAAATCAGTAATTCTGAAGATTTTCTTAAGTCTCTGTTTGATCGTTTTTCTGCTTGGCGCGTGTGATTGCGGCGATGATGATGATGACGACGACCACATCCCGGTCGACGACGATGACGACGATACGGCCGATGATGATGACACGACCGATGATGATGATGACGATACGGTAGACGACGACATGCTCGACGACGACACCGTCGGCCCGGAGAACATCGAGCTGGTCGACGGCGGCGGCATTGCCGGTTACGGTCGGAACATCGCTGTCGCCCCCGACGGCACACGCTATGTCACCGCGATCAACGCGCGCGACCTTTGGTTGTTTTCCGCCGCTTCCGGAAAAAGCTGGGAAAAAACGAAATTGTCTTGGGGAGCCTCGCTGCCTTTGGTCGGGGTCAATGCGGCCGGCGTAACCACCATTGTTTTTCGCGAGTTGGAAGGGCCGTTGTTTTTGCTGCACAACGAGCAAGGCGACTGGGAAAAGGAATTCGTTTTCGCCGCCGAAGACAACGAGGACATCGTCGATTACGACTTCGCACTGGATGCGCAGGGCAACGTCTGGGTCGGCGTCTACACCGACACAGGACGGGTGATCGTCGCCGTGCGCGAAGACGGGCAATGGCAGACGCATCAGGCGTACGATCATTACGACTACGAAACTCGTGGCATCCGGCTGGCGGTGGATGACCAGGGCATCGCGCACATGGTGATTGATTGCGGCGTTTACCTGACCGGCGCGGGCGAATCGTGGTCGGCGGAATATGTGCCCTACGCTCTGTTTCCGAGGTACGTCGACCTGGCCCTCGACGACGCGGGGCGACCGCACATTGTCAGCGAGATGACATACGGCTATTTCACTTATGTGACGGGTTGGTGGGACATCGTCAAAGACGGCGACCAGTGGACCCGCGACCAGGTTTGGGCGGAGTGGAACGTTACGGTACCCTGGGTTTTCGCCGTCGATTCCGGCGACGATGGCAACCCGGTGCTGGCGCTCAAGGACAGCGCGTATCGTCTGCGCACGTACGAATACGACGGCGGCGAATGGGCGTTGGGTTCGATTTCCGATGACGCGATTCATGCGAAAAATCTGGCGTTGGACGTGGTCGCCGACGAAGTCCACCTGAGTTACAACGACAACGAAGCCAAATCCCTGAACTATGCGATGGTCGACGGCGACAACTGGACGGAGACGACGCTTGACAGTATGGCGATTCTCGATGACGAGCGCGCGCGCCCGACAATTCTGTTGGACGATGGGGGCGACGTTCATCTTATTTATCTCTGTCTCGACGAACAGAAGTATTCGTTGCGGCATGCCTATCGCACCGCCAAAGGGTGGATGATCGAGCACGTGGCGGATGCCGATTTGCACAGCTCCCACGCGGCGGCGCTGGATGCAAGCGGCAATCCGGTCGTTGCCTTCATGCGGGACGACGGCGACGGATATGATTTCTGGATAACGCGAAAAGTAAGCGACGTTTGGATCGAAGAGAGAATCTACGAAGGCGACTACTACCGTGGCGTCAACCTGCATCTGGACGCGCTGGGGCATGCGCACTTATGCGGTTGTGACGGCGACTATTCCAACGGCGATTTGATTTACCTGACCGACGCCGGCGGCGAATGGGCGGCGGAAATCGTGGACGCCGACATCGACTACACCGAGACCTGCGACATTCTGCTCGACGCCGAGGGCGCGCCGGTCATCGCCTACGGGAAAAGCACGGACCTGCTCTTGCGCTGGCAGTTTTATCTTGTGCGCAAGCAGGGTGAAGCATGGACGACGATCTTCGACGATCCGACGTACTATGCGGGAGAAAAACCTTCGTTGCTTCTGGATGCGGACGGCTACCTGCACGCGGCGTATGAAGTCTGGTTGGCTCACGATAAATTCCGATTGCGCTACACCACCGACCGTAGCGGCGAATGGGCGACCATCCTCGTCGATGAGCCATTAGCCAACGTTGCGCAGCCTTCGTTGGCGTTGGACGGTGAGGGGCAGGTGCATGTTGTCTACTTGAATTTCGGCAAGGGCAATTTGAAACATGCATGGCCGGACGGCGACGCGTGGGCGTACGAAATTCTCGATCCGGTCGGTGCGGTCGGTTGGCATCCTTCGGCGCTGATCGACGGCGACGGCGTTTTGCACGTCGGCTACACCGGGCATCAGGCGCTCTGGTATCTGCATCAGGATCTAAACGACTAAGACTCTTCCCACAAGGCGACGGTGCGGCGTAGGTTGGCGTCGGCGTCATGCTGTGCGCGGACGTGCGCGTGACCGTGTTTCGCCTTCTCGCGCAACGGTTGCGGGTCGGCAGCGAAGGCGCTCAGCGCGTCGGCCAGCGCGGCGGGCGATTCGGACGCGACCAATTCGCCGCCCCGGCCGTCGTCGAGCGCTTCGGGAATGCCGGAAACGGCGGTGGCGATCACCGGCAGCGCGCGGGCGAGGGCCTCGATCAACGCGAAGGGCATGCCCTCGCTGCGGCTGGGCAGCACGAACAAGTCGAAGGCGGGCAAAAGCGCGGCGGCATCGTCGACCCACCCGGCAAAGGTGATCGACCCGTCCACGCTTTGTTCGCGCGCTTGCGCGGCGAGGGCGTCGCGGTCGGGGCCGTCGCCGAAAATCGTGAAGTGGAATTGCCGGCGCACTTCGTCGGGCAACAGCGCGATCGCGTCGATGAAAACATCCAACCCTTTTTGCACGGCGCAACGGGCGACGGTCGCCGCTTGGAAACGCGCGGCGGGCAGGGCGAAACGACGACGCACCGTTTCGCTTTGCTCGCTCGTCCAGCGTGGCGGCGGGCCGATGCGCGCCGGATTCGGAATGACGACCATGCGCCCGGCGTCCAGGCCGTAGCTTGCGGTCAGCAGGCGCGCGTTCTCGCGGCTGACGGCGATCACCGCGCGGGCCCGGCGATACAGCGTCTTGATGCGCTCGTGCAACGACGGTTCGAAGGTAAAACCCGGCGCGACGTATTGTTCGGTGAACACCAGCCCCACCCCCCGTTTCACGGCGACCTCGCGCGGTACGACGGTCGTCCAGGGCGCTCCGCAGACCGCGTGCATCACTGCCGGGTCGGCGCGGTCCAGCGCGGCTTCGACGGCGGTGGCGCGAACGGCTTCGTCATGGACACGGTGGTAGAGGGGCGCGCGCGTTACCGGCGCGTCGATTTGTTGCAGCATGGCGGCAAGCGCATCGCTGCCGGGGTGCTCGGCGATGACCACGTCCACCCGCCAGCCCGCGGCGGTCGCGGCGCGATACAGATCGCAGACGTAGGTATCCACCCCGCCCGGCGCGGTGACGTCGGTCAACAGCAGCGCTCGTTTGCTTTCGCCCGTGGCATGCCTCATTTGTATTGATGTTCCACTTTATCCTATCGGAAACAGGGCGGAAAAAAAGGACTTTTGTTTTTCAGCGGAATTCCGATAATCTTTACACGGACTGGAGTAACCTATGCGTGAATTTTCGGAATTTAAGATAATCAATCATATGGACCGCGTGCAGGCGGTGTTGCGCGGCGAGTTGCCGCCGCCGGTCACGCTCGAGATCGACCCGACCAACGCCTGCAACCACAGTTGCATCTGGTGCATCGATTCCATCCACCGCCAAGACAACCCCAGCAGCCTGTCGCGCGAGCAGGCGCTGTCGGTGGTCGAGCAGGCGAGCGAATTGGGCGTGCGCAGTCTGGTGATCAAGGGCGGCGGCGAGCCGCTGGTTTACCCGCACATCGCCGAGCTGCTGCGCAAGGCACGGGCCGAGGGCTTCGAGGTCGGCGTCATCACCAACGGTGAGCGCATTCTCGACCACGCCGAGGTCATCCGCGAAACCTGTTCGTGGCTGCGCATCTCGCTGGATTCGGGCAGCGCCGAAGTGCATCGCACGGTGCATCGTCCGGGCAACCCCGACGCCTTCGATAAAATTCACGAGGGCATCGCCGCGGTGTCCGACAAGGTTTTTTGCGGCATCATCTACATCGTGCATCCGCTGACGTTCCACGAAATGCCGCTGGCCGCCCGGCGCGTCAAAGAAACCAACTGCCGCTACATCGCCTACAAGCGGGTGATCGCCGAGCGCGAACTGTTCGACGCCGAAATGCTGATGAACATCGAGTCGAATTATCTGTTTGCGCGGCGGCAGTACGAATGCGAAGACTTCGCGGTGATGGGCTTCCGCATCTACAATTTCCGCGACGGCCTGAACAAGAAGCCCTACGATATCTGCCTCGGCCACCACATGGTCGGCGTGCTCTGCGCCAACGGCGAGGTCTACGCCTGCTGCTCGACGCGCGGCAACGCGGCGTATTCCTACGGCAACATCAACGAGCAGTCATTGAAGGAAATCTGGCACGGCGACCGCCGCCGCGAGGTGCTGGGCAAGATCGCCCGCAAGGAATGCAACCGGCTGTGCGTCGGCCACACCTCCTACATGCGCTACGACCACTACAACAACCTGTTCGCCTACCTCGTCGAAGAGAAGAATCCGCACGAGAATTTCTTGTAAAACGGTTGAGGATTTTTCCGCGGTTTATTCCAGTAAATTAATATCCAACCATCGAGCACCATGGCCGGGGCGTCTTTCCAATTGCCAGAAGAAGTTTTCGTTATTCAGAATTTGTCGAAAATAGTAGAAAGAGCCAAGTGGGTAATCAAAATTGTCGTAGACCCGATATCTACAGATCAGCCATGCTTCGTCTCCGGAAACGACGGACAGGTTTCGGCAATGGTCGGGCACGCAACGATTTTGCCCGAAGGGTTGTTGGTGCTCGACCTCGGTCCATTGCCCGTATTCGAAGCGCCAAAGCGTGCTTCGGCCGTCTTCGTCATGTGCTTGATAGAGCAATGCCCATCCATGATCTTCATCGGTAAAATCCCATTGCAAACGCCAACTTTCATTTTCATGCCACGTTGCCATCAGAAGCGTTTGGTTCCACTGCGCACCGTCCCAGTGGCTGAAGTAGCCGGGATGTTCGTAATCATCGTACAAAAAAATCCAAATGTCGTCGGGACCAAGATATTGCGGTTGACGAAAGAAAAGGTATTCTTCTCCTTTGACATCGGCGTTGAGCGGGTGGTCTTCCAGGCAGGTAATCGTCTCGGCTTGATCACCGTCGTAATGCACCAGGCAGCTTCGATCCTCGGTCAGGGCGATGCCGTCGTCCGGTGCTAAGAAATCATGGTCGAGATAACCGGAGAACGACCAGATTCCGCTTTCATAGCAATGACGACCGATGTAACCAAAATCAGGTGTAAAAAAGCTAATCGGAGAGACAGAAATATATCCAAGATCGCGGTCGAAATCCAAATCAATTAAATTTCTATTTGTAAGGAGATGTACTTTTCCGTTACCTGAAACTAAAACAAAATTATTAACGTCAATAGCCTCACAATTGTCATAACCTAATTGAGTGTCAAAAGAAGTCCATTGACCTTCACTTAATAATTGCATCGGGTCACCGAGGGCTATCCCGTAAAGATGGCCGTCGCCTTCGTATTCGGGCAGCACCAGCGTGTCGTCGTCGCCGGTATCGTCGTCGGCCGTGTTGTCGTCGTCGTCATCGACATCGTGGTCGTCGTCATCATCGGTGTCGTTGCAGGCGAGCGCCGGTAAAAGGAAAAGCATTAAAGCGGCAACAACGGGCAAGATCAATCGCATCGCGAACTCTCCAATTACCCCAGCATATTCCAGTTAAACTATTATGTCAAAAAAATAACGACATCAATGCCGGAAGCTGCGCTGCCCGGTGAAGACCATGGCGGCATGCTTTTCGTTGCAGGCCTGGATGGCGTCGAAGTCGTTTTCCGCGCCGCCGGGTTGGATGACGGCGGTGATGCCCTCGGCCAGGGCGATGTCGGCGGCGTCGCGGTCGAGCAACGCGCCGTCGACGGCCATCACCGCGCCGATCAGCCCGCCCTTGAGTTCAATCGCGTCTTCCCAGATCGAATCGTGCATGTCGCGGTTTTCGATGCGCAGGAACGGCACGCCGAAACGATCCCAGGCCAGGCGTTCGGCCAGCTTGCGGTAGGCTTTGTCGCGCGCGATCTCCGCCGCGCCGACCGCGTGCGGTTCGCCCGCGCCGATGCCGACGGTGACGCCTTCCTTCACGTAGACGACGCTGTGCGAGTTCAACCCCGCCTGAATCTTCCAGGCCAACAGCAGGTCGTCCCACTCTTGCGCCTTGGGCTGACGACGAACGCGGTGCTCCTTGCCGTGGTGCATGGTCGACGCCGGGCGGCAATCCTCGCGCTTGTGCGCGGCGGGCACGTACGACCACTGCGCGATCAACCCGCCGTCGATCAGGCTTTTGAAATCGAGAAACGGCCGGCCCGCCCACTGCGCCAGCTTGTCCATCGCGTCGATGCGCAGCACGCGGCGGCTTTTGTTTTTCACCAGCAGGTCGACGACCTTCTCTTCGTAATCGGGCGCGACGATGACGTTGGTCTCGCCGGCGATGATCGCCTCGGCGGCGGTCAGGTCGAGCGCGCGGTTGAATGCCGCGCAGGCGCCGGCGGCGGCCAGGCGGTCGGCCATGTGCGCCTTGTGGAAAGCGTCGGCCAGATTTTCGCGGGTGGCCGCGCCGCAGGGATTCTGATGCTTGACGATAACGCAGACGGGGTCGTCGGTGAGGTAACGCAGCACGTTGAGCGCGGCGTCGGCGTCGGCGATCGCCGATTTGCTCAGCGTCGTGTCGCGATGCAGCAGCTCGGGCGTGCTGGCCAGCGTTTTACCCGGCGTCACGTTGCGCACCTCGCCGATGGCCAGGTTGCCGTTGATCAACTTGTACAGCGCCGCCTGCTGGTCGGGGTTTTCCCCGTAACGCAAACCGGCTTGCTCGTCGCCGACCGGCCAGGTCACCTGCTCGTAAACCAACACCTGCCGCTGCGCGCCCTCACCGAAAGCGATTTCCAACTGCGCCGGAAAACGTTCGCCGTTCGTACTCATCGCCACCTCATCCTTTATTCATCGACGGTCACCTGGCCGTCAGTCCAATGCACTTTGCCGCGCGCGATCATATCCAGCACACCGCTGTAAAGTTCCCACTCGATTTTCAACCCGCGCGCGCGCAGATCGTCGATCGTATCTTCCGGCAGCACCGGCACCGTGCGCTGCGCAATCACCGGCCCGGTGTCCATGCCCGCGTCGATGAAGTGCACGGTGATTTTCGTTTCGCTCAGCCGCGGACCTTTTTTCGTCAGGCCCATGGCGAATTCGTAACCGTGCACGCCCTGGTAAGCGGCGGTGTCGGCCGGGTGAATGTTGATGATGCCCGGCAGGCCGAGACGCTTGTTGAATCGCCGCTCGATGAACGCGCCGGTCAGTAGCCGCATGTAGCCGGCCAGCACGACCAGGTCGTAATCGTACTCGGCCAGCGCCTGCTCGACCGCCGCTTCGTGCGCGGCGCGCGAGTCGAACTCGCGGTCGTCGACGACGGCGGTGGGGATGCCGTACTTTTTCGCGCGCTCCAGCCCGTAGGCGTCGGGCCGGTTGGCCAGCACGACGGCCACCTCGCAATGAATGTTTCCTTCGACGCAGTTTTTCGCGATCGCTTCGAAGTTGGTGCCGCCGCCGGAAAGGAACACGGCCAGCCGGAGTTTTTCGGACATCGTCGTTCTCCTCGGGGTTGTCGTGACGCCGCCGGTCACGCGGGCGAATATAGCAACACCTGCGCCGTAACGACAAGGGCCGCGTTTGCCTTCGGCCGGGGCGGCGGATATCGTGAACGAAACATTTTCGGCAATGGGGAACGGCACGTGGCGGAAAACGACGACCGGCGATTTTTTACAGCGCTGGGCGGTTGCGCGGCGCTGGCGCTGCTGGTGCGCCTGGTGTTTTTGCTGACCACGGTCAATCTGTTCGACGCCGAGGAAAACTACCGCCTGCTGTTTGCCATGCAGTGGCCCGACAGCGGCCTGACGATGGTCGCGCCGCTTCACCTGATGCTGCTCAAACCGTTGATTGCAATCACGCACAAGCCGCTGCTGATCGGCCGCTTGCTGTCGCTGGTGTTCGGCGTCGGCGCGGTCGCGATGCTGATGCTGGCGGCGCGGCGGATCTTCGGCGGCATCAACCATGCGTTGGTCGCCGGATTGTCGGCGTCAATCGCCTGGCCGCTGGTGCAGTACGGCGCGCTGTCGAAGGTCGAGCCGATTTACGTTTTCTTTTTGTTGCTGACGCTGTGGTTGCTGACGGCGTCGGAGCGCAAGGTTGGCGGGTTAGTCGCAGCGGGGTTGTCGTTGACAGCTGCCGGCGCGTTGCGTTTCGAGGCGTGGTTTTACATTCCGTTGATCGCCTCGTTTTTGCTGTGGCGCGAAAAAGAAAAGCGTTGGACAAAAACTGTCGCCTTCGCCGCGGCGGCATCGTTGTTTCCGGTAACGTGGTTGGCGGTAAGCCTGATTGCGCTCGGCGATCCGCTGGCGTCATTCCGCAGCATCAGCGAGCAGGGCGTCGTGTGGGAAACCTTACTGTGGCTGCGCACGATCGCCGGCGCGTTCACCTGGCCGCTGCTGGCGCTTGTGATTGTTGGTGCGGCGTTCGGAAAAAAACGTTGGCTGTCGTTAATTTTTGTCGTCGTCTTGTTGTCGACGACGATTCCGCAAGCGCGTATCGGCTTGCCGGCCGATGATTTGAAATACCTGATTGCGCCGCTGTGCCTGGCTGTCTTGATCGCCGTCGATGGTTTGCTGGTTGTTTCCACGCGCTTGCGCAAAAAAGGACGCGTCGTGTTGATTGCCGTCGCCCTGACGGCGCTGATTGTTTTCAACGTCATCGGCCTGATTCGCGCCCATGCACGTCAGCAGCAGCCGCCCGCATTCGCCCAACTGGAGGCGTTCCTCGCCGATCGTGGCGCGTCGCCGTGGGACGTGGATTCACTCGACTACTTCGAGCCATATCGCGCCTATTTGCAGTTGCGGCTGTACGAATACAATCCGCAGCCAATGCCGCCGCCCGCGGAGATCAACCCGACGTATCTGGTCGGCAAAACGATGGTCGGCGCGCCGGTGGCCTGTCCGGGCGGTTGGCGACGAACCGATATTCCGCCCTGGGTTGTTTGCCGTCGTTGATTGCCGGGGCAGGCGTTGTTTTTGGAATATCCAATTCGGGCTGATTGACAGGGTTGCATGAAAAGATAGAATCGACTCCCCTTTATCCGACAAAGGGGATTTCAGGAGAGGATGTCATGACCGGGTTGTTGCTGTTGGCGGTTTCTGCCGTATTGGTCAACAACTTTGTGTTGGCCCGCTTTCTGGGCATCTGCCCCTTCCTCGGCGTGTCCAAAAAAATCGAAACCGCCGTGGGCATGGGCATGGCCGTCATCTTCGTGATGACCGTGGCCGGCGTGGTCACCTGGCTGCTGTACAATTACGTGCTGTTTCCGCTCGACCTGGTCTACCTGCAAACCATCGTCTTCATCCTCGTCATCGCCTCGCTGGTGCAATTCGTCGAAATGGTGATCCAAAAAGTCAGCCCGGTGCTTTACCAGGCGTTGGGCATCTACCTGCCGTTGATCACCACCAACTGCGCGGTGCTGGGCGTGGCCGTGCTCAACGTGCAGAACGAGCACTCCTTCGCCGAGATGCTGGTGTTTTCTTTCTCCGCCGCCTTGGGCTTCACCCTGGCGCTGGTGTTGTTCGCCGGTATTCGCGAGCGGATCGAATTCAACGACGTGCCCGAATCGTTGAAGGGCACGGCGATCGCGTTGATCACCGCCGGGCTGCTGAGCCTGGCGTTCATGGGTTTTGCCGGATTGGTGAAGTAAAGCGATGTTGACCGCCATTCTCACATTGACCGGCGTCGGTTTAGTTGCGGCGATCGGTTTGGGCATTGCCAGCCGCGTGTTCGCGGTGCAGGTCGACCCGCTGGTCGAGCAGGTCGCCGAGCTGGTGCCCGGGGTTAACTGCGGAGCTTGCGGCAACGCCAGTTGCAACGCCTACGCCGAGATGCTGGTCGCGGGTACGGCGGGTATCGACGAATGCACGGTGATGTCCGACGAGGCGCGCGCGAAGATCGCCGAGATACTCAACATCGAATTCACCAAAACCGACAAGCCGACGGCGGTCGTGCTTTGCCAGGGTACGACGGCGCACATTCAACTCAAGTACCACTACGACGGTGTCCCGTCCTGCCGTGCGGCGCAACTGGTGGCCGAGGGCTACACCGGCTGCGACTACGGCTGCCTGGGCCTGGGCGATTGCGAACGCGTCTGCCCTTTCGATGCGATCCACGTGGTCGATGGCCTGGCGGTCGTCGATGAAGAAAAATGCACCGCCTGCGGCAAGTGCGTCGACGTCTGTCCACGCAACATCATCGAGCTGCATACGACGAACCAGCGCGTGCACGTGCTGTGCAGTTCGCAAGACAAAGGCAAGATCGTGCGCGGCGTTTGCGACGTCGGCTGCATCGCCTGCCGAAAATGCGTCAAGGTCTGCCCGGTCGAGGCGATCGAGTTCAAAGACAACCTTGCACGGATCATCACCGAAAAATGCATTCAATGCGGCGCCTGCGCTCGCGCCTGCCCGACCGGCTCGATTCTCGACCAGGGCGGCCCGCATTACATCGCGAAGATTAACGACAACTGCACCGGTTGCACGCTGTGTGCGCGCAAGTGTCCGGCGGGGGCGATCAGCGGCGAGAAGAAACTGTTGCACGTGGTCGACGAGAAAAAATGCGTACGCTGCCACGTCTGTTATGACGTCTGCAACTTCGAGGCGATCGCGCTGGTCGATGAGCAGGGTCAGGAGATGATCGCGCCCAAGCCGAAAAAGAAAAAGAAGAAAGCGGCCGCGCCGCAGGGAGCGGCGTCATGATCGGCCGGATGTTCCGCGGCGGCGTTCACCCGCCGGAAAAAAAGCTCTCGGCCGACGTACCGGTCAAACCGCTGCCCGTACCCGAGCAGGTTATCGTGCCGTTGTCGATGCACATCGGCGCGCCGGCCAAGCCGGTAGTGCAGGGCGGCGACGAGGTGAAGCTCGGCCAACTGATCGCCGAGTCGTCGGGTTTCGTCAGCGCGAACATACACAGCCCGGTATCCGGCGTCGTGCGCACCATCGAGCCGCGCGATCACCCGCTGGGCCGCAAGTTGCCGTGTTTCGTCATCGACAACGACGGCAAAGACGACGCGGTCGAGTTTACGCCGCTGGGTGACTGGCCGACCGCCGAGCCCAAGGCGCTGATCGAGGCGATTCACGCCGCGGGCATCGTCGGCATGGGCGGCGCAACCTTCCCGACGCACGTCAAACTCAGTCCGCCGCCGCAATTCCCGATCGACACGGTCATCGCCAACGGCGTCGAGTGCGAGCCCTACCTGACCAGCGATCACCGCCTGATGCTCGAACACCCCGACCGCGTGCTCGAAGGCTTGCGCATCGTCATGCGCGTGCTCGGGTTGGATAAAGGTTTCATCGGCATCGAGCAGAACAAGCCCGATGCCATCGCCCTGATGCGCGAGAAAGTCGCCGATCATCCGGGCGTCGAGGTGCTGGCCCTGCCGGTGCGTTATCCGCAAGGCGCGGAAAAGCAATTGATCTACGCCGCGACCAAACGCGAGATCCCCTCGGGCGGGTTGCCGATGAACGTCGGCTGCCTCGTGCAGAACGTCGGCACGCTGGCGGCGATCCGCGACGCGGTCGTCGAAGGCAAACCGCTCGTCGAACGCATCGTCACCGTAACCGGCGAGGCGGTCGCCCAACCGGTGAACCTGCTGGTGCGCCTCGGTACGCCGATCCGGTTGTTGATCGAAGCGGCTGGCGGCGCGACCGTTCCGACGGCCAAGGTGATCAGCGGTGGCCCGATGATGGGCCTGGCCCAGTACACCGACCAGACGCCGGTGATCAAAGGCTCCAGCGGCCTGCTCGTGCTCGGGCCGGAACAGGCGCCGGTGATCGAGGCCGGCCCCTGCATCCGTTGCGGCGCCTGCGTGCGCGGCTGTCCGATGGGACTGCAGCCGACCGAATTGGCGCGCCTGGTGCAAAACGACGACTTCGCCGCCGCCGAAGCCTGGGGCGTGCTCGACTGCATCGAATGCGGCAGTTGCGCCTTCGGCTGCCCGGCGCACATCAAGCTGGTGCATTGGATCCGCTTCGGCAAGGCCGAGGTGATGGCGAGAAGGAAGAAGGGATGAACGAGCGCCTCAAATTGATCGTCTCGTCGAGTCCGCACGTCCACAGTCCGGATTCCATTCCGCGCGTGATGTGGACGGTGGTGGCGATGCTCGTGCCGGCGACGCTCGTTTCGGTTTACTTCTTCGGTTTGCCCGCGCTGCTGACCGTCGCGTTGTCGATGATCGGCTGCGTCGTCGTCGAGGCGCTGCTGGCGAAGCTGTTCAAAAAGCCGATCGTCATCCGTGACGGCGCGGCGGCGGTTACCGGCATTCTGCTCGCGCTCAACCTGCCGGCCAACGCGCCCTGGTGGATGATTCTCATCGGCTGCGTGGTCGCCATCGGCCTGGGCAAGATGGTCTACGGCGGCCTCGGCCAGAACATCTTCAATCCGGCGCTGGTCGCCCGCGTCTTTTTGTTGATCAGCTTCCCGGTGCAGATGACGAGTTGGCCCGCGCCGAAACCGCTGCTTGGCAGCGCAGCGACCGACGCGGTCACCGCGGCGACGCCCCTGGGCATGGTCAAGGAAGCGGCGATGCTCGGCAAACCGATCGGCTCGCTCGACCTGCCCGGTTGGACCGACATGGCCGTCGGCTACATGGGCGGCAGCCTCGGTGAGATCAGCGCGATCGCCTTGCTGCTTGGCGCGTTGTTTTTGCTGTACAAGGGCTACATCACCTGGCACACGCCGGTCAGCTTCATCGGCAGCGTCGTCGTGCTCGGCCAGGTCTTCCACTGGATCAACCCCGACCTCTATCCCAGCGGGTCGTTTCACCTGGTCGCCGGAGGCTTGCTGCTCGGCGCGCTGTTCATGGCCACCGACATGGTCACCTCGCCGATCACCGGCAAGGGGCAGTTGATCTTCGGCCTCGGCTGCGGCGTGATCACCGTCGTCATTCGTTTGTGGGGCGGCTATCCCGAGGGCGTCAGCTTCGCCATTTTGTTGATGAACGCGTTCGTGCCGATCATCGACCGCTACACCGTGCCGAAGAAGTTCGGCTTCACGCCGCCGGAAAAAGGCGAGGAGGAGGCGGCATGAAAGACCTGGTGAAGATGGCGGTGGTGTTAGCGTTGGTCTGCCTCGTTGCGGCGGCGGCGTTGTCGCAGGTGTACAAGGTGACCAAAGAGCCGATCGCGGCGGCGCTCGAAGCCGAGGCGCGCGACGCGGCGGCGGCGGTGCTCGGTCCGGTGCTGGGCGAGGGCGTGGAAATCACCAAGCGCGAAAACGTCGCCGGACAAAAAGCGCTCTACTTCGCGCAGCAAGACGGCAAGATCCTCGGTGTGGCGTTCACCGTCGGCACCAGGCAGGGCTATTCGGGATTGATCGAAGGCATGCTCGGCGTCGACGCCGAAGGGCGCGTGCTCGGCTACCGCATCGTGGTGCACAGCGAAACGCCGGGCCTGGGCGCCAACGCGGCGAGCAACGAAAGCTGGCTGCATCAACTGATTTTCAAAGGCGACCAACCGCGCAGTCTGGATAACACCGACTGGCGCGTGAAAAAAGACGGCGGCGAAATCGACGCGCTCACCGGCGCAACGATCACCCCGCGGGCGATCTGCGGTTCGGTCAAGCAGGGACTCGAATGGTTCCGCGACCACCGCGCCGAGTTGATCGGCCAAAGCGAAACGGAAGCGACGCCGGAAGAAGAAACGCCGCCGGCCGAGCCGACGCCCGACGCGTCGCTGGAAGAGGGCGGCACGGTCGATCCGAATCTGCCCGCGGCCAAGCCGTTGCCGCCGGTGCAGAAGACGCCGCCGCAAATCATCGAGAAAGATCTGACGGAGTAGACGATGAGCGCGACCGCCGAATTCACCAAAGGCATCATCCGGGAGAACCCGGTCTTCAAGCTGGTGCTCGGCATGTGCCCGGTGCTGGCGGTGACCACCTCGGCGATCAACGGCATCGGCATGGGCCTGGCGGCGACCTTCGTGCTGGTCTGCTCGAACGTGCTGGTCGCGTTTCTGCGCGGCGTGATTCCGCCCAAGGTGCGCATTCCGGTGTTCATCGTCATCATCGCCTCGTTCGTCACCATCGTCGACCTGGTGATGAACGGCTTCTTCCACGAACTGCACAAGGCGCTGGGCATCTTCATTCCGCTGATCGTGGTCAACTGCATCATACTCGGCCGCGCCGAAGCCTTCGCCAGCCGCAACCCGGTCGGCCTGGCGATCCTCGACGGCCTGGGCATGGGCATCGGCTTCACCCTCGCGCTGTTTATCCTCGGCTCGGTGCGCGAACTGCTCGGCGCCGGCTCGATCCTCGGCGTCGACCTGCTCGGCGCGGGCTTCAACGTCATCTCCTGGCAATTCAAACCGATGATCGTGATGATCCTGCCCCCCGGCGCCTTTATCGCCCTGGGCATTCTGCTGGGCGTGATTAATCGGATGAGGCGGTAAGCGGACAAACAACCTTGACCGAAGGGCAAGCCTCAGATAGCGAACCCGAAACATGGAAGTCAAGTCCAGGGATTATCACTGGCACCCGCAGCCGGAATCGTCGTCATCGTCGTCGGTGTCGGGATAAGGTGTGTTGTCGTCATCATCTTCTTCTTGTTGCAAAGCCGAACTGAGGGCAATGCCCACGCCGTATGCTACATAGATTGCTTCTTCATCGTTGTCAGTAAGCGCGCTTGATTTTTTATCGCCTTCGTATCTCGATTCCCACATCAATTGACCTGACGAGTTGAATTTCATCAGAACATTATAGCCTTCACGGCAGCCTTCTCCAGGGTCGTAGGTGCAGTAATATGCATTTAAATAAGTAATGCCGTATTTGTCTACTACCATGTCGTGGGCGATATGATAATTATCTCCATATTCATCATCATTGAACAATTCAGTATTCCAAACTAATTCTCCTTCAGAACTATACTTTACCAACGCCATTCCTCTATCGCCGCCATTCCCTACAATTACAACTCCTCCATCAGGTGATAACTCAATATCTATAGGGGACAACCCATGTTCGCATATATATTCTTGGGACCACAAGTATTCTCCTTC
>Ga0272444_10001892_pt1 | contig 19701 bp, 14 predicted proteins | sample SSMForm13_FD_201033 | JGI IMG/M metagenome (GOLD analysis project Ga0272444, IMG submission 201033) | Marine sediment archaeal communities from Little Sippewissett salt marsh, Falmouth, MA, United States - SSM-Form-13 | ecosystem: Environmental > Aquatic > Marine > Wetlands > Sediment ... | reverse complement strand
AGGACATGGCTCGTTGGCGTCGATTTGGTATGCGGCCATGTGAATTGGGCGATTCGTGCCTAGCGAGTAGTTCGCTGATCTCGTTGATCGCGACAACTCGAGGATCCTGAGACACTGAGCAAGCTTGTCGTGAACAAGCTGCTGCGCATTAGTAGTCTCACACAGCCTCAAGAGAACGGAAAGGGCGATTCCAAGAATAGCGCTGGCCTTCATGTCCTGCCGTTCTGGAATCCCAAGTACCGCGCGGAAGTCAATCGGGGACACTCGGTTGAGCTGTACTAGCAACACGCCGAGCGATCTGCGAATCTGGCTTCCGGCAAACCGCGAAGAGAGGGCATCATAGGGGTCATGCCCCAAGAGGTTCTCTTCCAGAAGCCGGTCAGCGATGCGTGTAGCAAGCAAAGCATTCTGCAACTCCAGCAAAGATGCGCGGGTGTTCGATACCTGCCTAGCACCCATTCAGATTTCTCCACCTTCAAGCCTAGTCAACTGCCCCTCTGTGCTGTTCCCCGGATCCGCAGCAGAAAGGATCTCCTGATAGAGGGCCTCCAGAGAACGAAGCCCTATTCGGATATCAAACCTGCTGTTAGCAAGCTCTCGATTTCTTTCCCCCATCGTTGACATAAGCTCATCGTCGCCTAGCATCCGTAGCAAGCAATTGGCGATGGCACTTGGGGTCACCTCGTTGATGATAGCGCAATTGGCGCCCTCCTTCAGAACATCAGCAATCCCTCCAACCATCGTAGTGGCAATGGGCAGCCCTGCTGCCATCGCTTCAAGGATCGCATTCGGAAAGCCTTCCCCGTGCCTCGAAGGCAGTACAACCAGATCGCAGTGCCGGAGCAGAGCCGCCTTCACGCGCCCCCGCACGAATCCCGTGAATTGGATGAGGTCCGAGGCCCCTACCTCATGTGCAAACTGCCTCAAGCCGGCCGCCTCAGAGCCGTCGCCCGCAATGAAGAGCCTAACTCTACTCGGAGCCCGTTCCGCAACACGCCCGATCGCCCCTATAAGCTCATACAAGCCCTTAGCACGTTCCAGACGACCTATGTACAGGATCCTAGCGATCTTGGAGTCATCTTCGGTATCCGCAAAGCACTCATTGGCTTCAGAAGGGGCCTCCATTGCAGAGCAATCCACCATTAGGTCGAACACACGTACGGCCTCAGTGGGCACTCCCGCTTGAACCAGTGCAGAACGGAAGCGCTCAGCAAGGACAAGCACAACATCCTGCGCACGAAGAAAGCGTACCAGTAGCCACCGGATTGGGCTGAACCTGCAGTAGAGGTGCTTGGCAAGTGACTCATGCCACCCTCGGATGAAGACCACAGTCGCAACACCGCGAGCCTTCGCCACAGTGCACAGGACAGCGTCGCGAAGCATTGATTTGTAGTCCAGTGAGGGGTTTGCATGCAGAAGCTCTGGCGGAGCTTCTGTTAGTCTCTGCCAGAGCTGGAGGGCAAGTCTCGCAGATCGCCAGACAGCCCAAATGAGACCTCGCCTCCCAGGCCTTGAACCGACAACAATATGCTCTAGAGAGAAGCTACTCGAATCGAAGCCCGCAAGAACCAGATCCACGTAGTTCGATACTCCACCCAGTCCGTCTCTTGATGGGCCTAGCAGAATCACGCGGACTTTCGTGTTGTGCTTCCCATGCCGCCCAATCACTCGGTCGCAGCCCTTACGCGCAAGACGGTCCGTAGAATCACCTATGGTTTCCTCCTCCAACTCCTCCCGACGCGCTCTCGAATACGTAGCGCCACATCGAGGAGTCTCTGGTTTCCGCGAGAGAAAACAGAGATCTCGCGCGGATCCAGCTTTAGACTGTCTACTCTACTGTCATATCCGAATTCTGCCGCCATGGAAACCACGAGCCGCTCGAACTCAAGGCAGTCCTTCTCGGTCCAGTCGGGGACCCGGATGACCTTCGGGAGGCGCCCAGGACGACTGTCCGCGATCTTCCTGAAGCGGCTAAGTGTGAGTTCACTCTCGAAGCCGAGAAATCGAGTGAGGTTCCGATACTCCTTGTAGTCGAAGTCTTCAAGCCGGAGAATCTTGCAATTGGAGGCAGGTAGTGTGCTGAATTGCTTCAACACTTCGCAGTTGAGGGTATTCCAGAACCATGCAAGTTTGCCGACGCGCCCGAGCTTTCTCCACCAATCGGACTGCATGCCGATTGGAGCAAGTCGCCCCATGAAGTGGTCCATCGACATCCCAGGCTGGTAGCCTGGGGCCAGCTCGCTATTCGACCAGACCAGCGGCTTCTCATACCAGCCCTTTCGAATGTAGGAGTTTATGACCTCGTCAGGCCTTCGCGTCAGAAGCACAAACCTGGCACTGAACCGATTGAAGAGCTCATGGATACTCAAAGACAGGTGTGCACTAGACTCATGCGAGTACCGGAACTGCGCCAAATCAGCCCCAATCTCGCACTCTTTCGTCTGCAGGAAACCCTCTGAGTCCACTGGCAAATCGTACCACTTGCAGTAGCGGTGAAAGGCTTCGTTCGCACGGCCTCTTTCGTGTACTGCACATACGTTTGGCTCCTGGCTGAGCAGTTCCTGCAATAGGTGAGTCCCGCAACGTCCTGTCCCGACAGCGAAGGAAACGCGCCCCTCGAATCTCGGCATCATGCGTGGATATCTCCTATAGTGCATCTCAGCAGGTAGCTTTCAAGCCTCCGCACTTGAACCTCCCAGTCAAGTTCCTTTTCTGCGATGTCTCGATTTCGACCAGACACGAAGCCTGCACCATATGATTGACATGCCGTACGCAATGCTCCAGCCAGAGCCGTCACGCGTGGTCGCTCGCCACGATTACATGGAACCCACACGACATCACCCCTGTCCCGCAGCACACTCCGAGTGGCCTCCATGTCCGTTGCGATGACGGGCTTGCCCGCTGCGAGGTACTCCATTAGCTTCAGCGGACTACTAACCCTGTACCATTCGGTATTGGGCGCAGGGACCAGGCCGATATCGGCTGCCGCAAGATACGATGGCACCTCGTCATGCTGGACAGGACCATGAAACACGACCTGAGACTCCACGTCATGCTCTCGAACTAGTTTTCGTAGTTGGCCCACAGCAGGACCAGAACCCAGTAGGAAGAGCCGAAGCCGCGGTAGTTCGTTCCTCAAATCCGCTAGCGCTTGAATGACTTCCGGGAGCGCTCGCTCGCTCGAGAGCAGTCCATGATAGACCACAGTCACACCTGCGTGCGTTTGCCAGTCAGTTGGAAGACGCTTGCAGGAAGGATCGAAGCGCTTCGTCGAGACGCCAGAGCTCCAGATGCCCACCCGCTCTCTTGGAATCCCCGCAGAGCGAGCTACCTGATCTCGCAAGGCTGGCGTGATCGTGCTCCACCCATCGAAAAGCCATCCCGCAATCCTCAGTCCCCCACGATGGGCGATTCCCTGTATTTTACCTGCCAGTCCTTTCCTGAACGTTGGAGGCGAGCGCACATCAAGTATCCACTTGATCCTTGGACGAAGCACACGCATCGCGATCACACATGGGACAAGCCACCAAACCAATAGCGGGCGGTCAGCCAACACGACATCCACACAGGATCTAGCCAAACGGATTGGCAGCCACACCGCGAGCGCCATCGCGGCTGAAATCATCCGCAAGCCCGGCACGTTGACTCTTGGGAGAAAAGTCGCATTGACACTTGCGGCAAGCGTTTCCCGCCGATTCCTGTAGCGCGCGACCAGACTCGTAGGATGCCCTAGCCTCGTGAGTCCTTCTGCCATAGCATACCGGCTTGCCTGGCTCGTACTGAGGTCCAGTTCCTTATTCAAGATCCAGAGTATGTGCATGATGGAAGATCGCGTTTCGAATCAGACCTCAGCCCGTTATGCAGAGCTGCCGCTTCGACTCATTCCGTCCCCATCCATTCTGCTAACACTGTCGTCGGCTTCTTCGGTTGCCCCTTCATGTGCTGCCCCTAGTATCCGAACGCTTCATTGCCTGAGTCCAGCGACCACCATCCGAGGCTCCTGGTTCCCGCAGTGTGGCGCCTCGTACTCAGCAGAGGGAGTATCCCCGATCGACTCCAGTAGCCGCTGGTTGTCGCGCCAATCCACCCACTTGGGTATCTCGAACTCCGAATTCACTACGTTCCGCCACGACTCGCTCTTTGCATTGTGTCTGTCTTGTGCCAGTCAATGATGCTATAGCTAAATATGCTGTCGCGCCAATCGCCGAAACACCGCCCAAAGGCTCGATCCCAGCTTCCCCCAACTTCGTCGTGTACCGAATCCGTGGACACCGCACATCTCGACGCTGCAATGGATGAGGTTCTCGATGTCTCCACGAACACAGAGGACCTGGTCCAGGGCATCCGGTGCAGGATCCCTTCTGCGGGATCCTGACGCACCCCATCCTACTATCCAGTGCGAGGGCAAGTTCGTCACAAACGCAGCGTACAGGAAGCCTGCCCACATGGCAACTCTGGCCAAGTATGCAGCCCACAACTGGTTCGGGTGGGCCGCGGTGAACTTGTGGCATACTAGACCCGCCGGTCGCGCTGCATCGTACGGGATCGTCGTCTTGGACATGGAGCCACCAACGGCACCCTGAATACCCAACTTGCGCATCAGCCGCTCGCCAGTGTAGTGTGCAACCTCTCTCTCCTCTCAATGCAGCTGCTTCCACACCCTGAGCGTCGCAAACACTGCGCGGTGCTCGCGCCAGACCTGATCGATCTGCTCACACAGCATCACATGATGTCGAGCAGCCTCTGGCAGCCGCAACAGATCGGTCTGGGTAGCTCTCTCCTCCTAGTAGATCGACCGGGCAATCGGCAGTATTGCGCCAATCTACTCGACCTCATAGCTTTCCTGTTGCTCATCGATGGACAACGTAACCCTTTCGGACCGTCTCTTCCCGCGCGGCAGACAGGTCGGCAGCCAAGCTCCGCCCAAGCGAGAAACGGCGATGCTTCGTGATGGCTCTCATCCGCTCGGCACAACTCCCGATTCTCTCGCTCCAATTCCTTCTTCCCAGCCGTTCGTCGCTGCCAACTCCGCCACGCGGCGGTCTCCGTTTGCCGCACGCGCCTACGCAGTGTCGCCGGGGCACGGCCAACCCTCACCGCGCTCGAGATGATCCTTGCCAACTAAGAACTGCGTTGATGTTCCTGCTCGGATGACGTTGGTACACCCGTCCTCGCAATTCTGGGAGTGCCGTCCTCGTTTATCACGCCTCCATCCTCTCAGCAAGAACAGTCTCCGGGAGTCCCGGAGTGGGTCATGCCGCAGTACTTGGCAGGTACCCGCCTTTCGACTTGCCCTCTCTCTGTTTTCGGAGCCTGCAAGCCCGAGATGTACGGTGGCACGCGGAAACCTTCTATCAGATAGGGTTTCATCGCTCATTTAGCTTCACGCAGCTCGCTTAGGTCTCGTGCAGGATTGCCGACGACCGTTCTCCCCGCCGGCACGTCTCTGGTCACTACAGCCCCAGCTCCCACCACAACACGATCTCCAAGATTCACTCCAGGCAGTATCACCGCGTTTGCACCGATCCAGCACCTCTCCCCGATCCTTATGGGCGGGGCCGGAAGCCAGTGGCGGAAGTCTCTCGAGTCGTGATTTGCACTGATGATCTTGACACCTGGACCGAACATCGTGCCGCTGCCGAACTCAATTCCGTTTCCAGCTTGTATGTAGCAGTTGCCACTCACCATGAAGCTCCGCTCGACTCCTTCACCAAAGCTGATGCGCTGTGGGTGCGTGACTCTCGTTGTGAAGTGGACTGACCAAGGTACATCGCCGTTCACTCCGAAGATAAGCTTGAAGACGTAGTTTGCCACTCGTTGCCGTCGCGTCTTCCGGTGGAAGTAGCCACGCTTGCTCCACTCAGCTACGATCCAGTTTCTTAGCAGGATCCGCCTGAGCACGCCAGACACTGTTGCCTCCTTCTTGACCGATCTCCTGCTCTCGGGACCAGAGGGCCGCACCCGTGGCCTCATCCAAGTAATCAGATGTGGTGTATGCACTACATTTATACCACCGAATGAAAAACTTTGACCTCATCTACGACGAGACCCTCTGTTCCCCTATTCCCTCCAGGCAAGAAGCTCGTCCCATCAACATCACAACTGGCTCCGGGGACAGAAGGACTCATTCACCGCCTGTTTAAGAGCTTCATCAGGCTTCTCTTGAGGACAAGGATGTCTGAACCTCTCATGAACAGGACCTGCCTTAACCGGCTCCCTGTCTTCCGGCAGTACAGCGAAAGCGTAAGGATCCACATGGAACCGTACGATACCACTGATGCAATCGCCGCTCCATCGGCCTGGAGTCTCGGAATCAGTACGAAGTTCAGCGCCACGTTTGCGGCAAGCCCGACGATACCCACAACACCACTCACTGTAGGGAAGCCACGGGCAGCCAAGTCTCGCGTGAGGATTCTCATGTGTGTCACGACGATCACTCCCGGGAGCAAGATCCTGAAGGGGCGGAGCGCGGGTATGTAGGCCTTCGAGAAGAGCCCAATTACCAGCACCTTGCTGAGAGGAAGGAGCGCCATGCCTGCTACGATCGTTACTGCTAGAGAGATGCGAGCAACGCAGCCTGTAATCTCACAACGCCTACTATCGGATTTCTCACCAGCAATCCTAGGGAATAGCACGATTCCCGGAGCCTGCCCAATGGTCTTGATTCTCTCCGCAAGCGCCACAGCAACCGAGTAGTATCCAACGAATACTGGATCTAGTAGCAGACCAAGCAGCAGTATGTCAATGCGATAGTTCAGGAATGTCACGACGTTGCCCAAGTAGACACGGGTTCCATACGAGGTGATTGCCCCTATCCACTGCCTTCTAAGCTGCAGACGAATGCCGCCAGTAGCACGGACTACAAGACTCAATGCGATGAGTGAGGCAAGAAGAGACGAGAGCACGCGTGCTGCAACAGTGTATGTCACCTTCGCCCCAAGCAGCTCTAGCGCAGCCCAGACTATCACCAAGAAAGACACACCACTCAGCAAAGCCGACAGATTGAATGAGAGGATTCGCTGGAGCCCAAGCAGAGTGCTCTCAGAATACCTTCTCAGGAGCTCTGCTGGGATGAATCCAGCAGCAATGATTACATAGCTGAGGGGTAGTTCTTTTAAAAAACTCGGGAAGTAATGCGTTGCCACCCAACTCGATAACAGCATCCCAACCAAGCTCGCCAACGAGATCAATGCAAGACCCGCTGTGAAAAGGCCTATAGCCGGATACTCGCCGCGGCGAAGGTGATACGCAACCGCTGTCCCGATTCCGAAATTCCCAAGAGTGACAGCAAAGGAGGGAATCAGCATGGCGACAGTGTAGACTCCCTTCCCCTCCGGGCCTAGCAGCCGAGAGATTAGGATAGTGGCGCCAATACTCGCCAGTTGCGTAGCCCCAAGCCTCAGACTTGTAACGGTCGCACCAGCCAGCAACGTCGTCATCTGGATCCAGCCGAAGTCACTTGCAGTTCTCGCATCTTGATCACATAACTGATCTTCCCGCTGCTCTCTGCGCTCCGCACAGTGGAGCACAATGCAACTGCCCATGCAGTTGCACGATTCAGCACCTCAGGTAGACCGCCTCCTGCGGAATCTCCTCTTTTCCCTCACAGCGCACGCTGCCGCAATCAGGCATTGCATAACCATCACCTGTAATCTGCCTGAACCTTCACAGCTCGCGCTCATCACAAATCTTCAGTGTGATTTCCAATGAAGTAAGCACCTGGAGAACATCCTCGTGGTTCGCTCTGCCACTTCTGTGAGCGTCCCATATCCCGCCTATGTTAATCCATGGCAATAGATCCCTGCTTTCGAGGTCGTGTATCTGATCATGCACGATTGCTGCGTAGCCAGTATCCTCTCTCATCTCTCGGTTCATATCCACGTAGTTCACGAAGGCACTCCCAGAACTAACCTCGAATCTGCCCCTGAACCTAAGTGGTCGCATCATACGTCTTAGAGCGCGTGCGCCAAGAGCGTTTTGCAGCTCCCCCTTCGTCGCAATCGAGAATGCCCGCGGAAATGAACTCTCTAGAATCTTCCTATATAGCAACATGTCAATGCGCAACTCTCTTGGCGCCCGCATAATGAACGACACCCACTCACTCTCCAGAAACGGGAAGCGCCATTTCAGCTCTGAGTTCGTCAGAACCCGCTGTATGTAGCATCCTTGCCTAAGGGCAAAATCCAGTTGGTCGTCGAACTCCACGCTACGGTCTCCAAGGAGCGGACTCTGCGGAAGTCCTCTTATTGGATCATATAGCTCTGAGTTCAAGGGCACAGAACGCATTCGGCGAAACCGCCGCGATTCCGCGAAGCGAGCCAGTGCTGTATTCCATGTTGGACTGGGCGTTTCTGCAACATGGTGACCTGCGAGTTCGCCCCCCATGAATCCGCTCCAGTACATGGCATCGCTGCCGAATTCCTTGCTGACCAGCCTGTTGAAGTACGTAGCGAAAATGGGAACCCACATTCCGCCGCTTCTTGCAATACTTACAAGGTCTTCACTTGAAGGTGGAAGACCTCTAAGATCAAGCAAGGTGTGGTCAACCGAAAGCTGATCCGCGACCGCTTTGGGGATTTCGAAATCGTGTATCCCCGGCTCTCCAAGAGTAATCGCAACCGTACGTCTTCGCAGACCTGCCTCCACTAGAGCGCATAGGATCGCTCGTGAGTCAAGTCCGCCGCTCAGTGGAACGACATGGATTGGCGCATCCAGGTCCTTGAACGACGCCTTCAGCGCTTGAATCCCCTGGTCAATTAGCTCGGTCCCCGTACCCCTGGCCTCGCTTGCAGGCTCGTTGACAATGCTATCTTCGATAGCCTTAAGGAGGTCAACATCTGGGCATCCCCAGCCCCGTGGTTGGAAACCGTACCAAAGGAAGTCATCTATTGCACTGATCTCGCAGGTCATGGTTCCCCTCTCATCACTGCCGATGGGCACTCCGGAGCTCTGCAGCGACCTGACATACTAGACATCATGCTCTGCCTCGCCACGTGTGTCAGGTCTGCTCTCTGAATCCGGCGGAGAGCGCCTGCTCCCTCGGGACAGGACCAAGCGCATGGGCTAATCTCTCTGTTTTGCGCATCACTGCGAGACACTACCCTCTAGATCTCGTCATATATCCTCAACAACAATGGTATCTTGTTGTTTAGATTGAAATTGCTCACAACTGTGTCTCGCGCCTTAGCGCCCAACCTCTGGCGATAGACCTCATCCGTTAGCAAGTCGACTATGCCGTCTGCCCAAACGCGTGGGTCCAGAGGTAGAACTAGGCCATTAACACCATGCTCCACTATTCTCCCAACATCCGGGTCCACTTCGGCAACTATCGGGGGGACGCCTCTTTCCATAGCTTCCAGAAGACTGTTGTTCGCAAAGACTAGCTCTGCGGGCAAGACGAATACTGAGGCATCTTCGTAGTAAGACCGTGTTTCGGCGTCGTAGTACTTCACTTCGACCCAGTCTTGTGCTCCTGTCCGTCTCATCTGCCCGAGTATGTGCTCGCGCTCACGAGCAGTGCGAGCCCCAACGAACCAGAAGCGCGCCTCTGGTACTTCGGAGACCACAGCGGGGATAGCTTCAGCGAGAATCTCGATGTGACGGAACGCCTTCGGTGAGTTAAGGAATAACACGTTTTTGGCAGATCGTGCTAGTGCAAAGGTCTCAGCCACAGGGACCTTGTTTGGCATCCAGACCAACTTATCTTCGGCTGCTACACGCATTTGTCTTAGTCTGTCCGGAACATACGCCTCTTTGGCTAAGATACGGCTCGCACAGCAGTATGCCAAGCGAGTCATCAGTCTTCGATAGAGACTGCGCTCGCTCCATGAGAACAGCTCGCCACGCGACCAGATCAAGACTGGACGCCCCATCAAACGACTGAGCAAGGCGTAGTACGGTACCAGACAGAGCGGATGAGCGACATAGAGCTCTACATGATGAGGTTTCACGGTGTGGAGCAGCCAAAGGAACTGCAACGCCCTCACGATGCGACTACCGGAAGCGGTCACATTCCTCAATCCGCAGACTCCCTCCCCGACAGCTCCACGGGGAGTGAGTGAGATGCTGTCGAAGCCTTTGGCATTCAGAGCTTCGGCAACTCGCAAATCCGCTGACTTGATGAACGCAGGCCCTACCACAAGGATTCTGCAACTCCCCCGTCTACTCATCCCTTTCCCCATTATCTCGAAGGCTTCGCGGAACCCTTCTAGCCATTCTACCGAAGACAGCTAGATCGCCCTGAGTTAGTTTGGATTTCCATTCGTCACGTCTTTGGATCTTTCCTTCGCAGTCAAAGCGCATCCTATTCCCCGCGAGGTTATGATGTTGGTTGTCTGTATAGTTAAGCATTGTGGTATCATAAGGGATCTTAAGCCACGAGCACAGCTCTATCAGAGCCTGATTGCTATCATCGCAGAGATCCTCATAACGGACAATACGCTGCTGGTCCTTCGGGATGGTTCGCAGCAAGATTGAAGCACGCCTCTGATAGGCCGCCCACGCTCGAGCTGCCACGCGTGCACTGACTCTACGCTTCCTCATTCTCGATGCCATCACGGCTCGGCCATCTCGCACAAGATGCACGATCCTCAAACGCTTTGGATGCCATAGGAACAGCAGCTTCATCCGCAGAAGCGATTTGGATGAATCTACGACGCACAAGCTGCCAGTAACTCGAGCGACAGCGTCGAATAGAGAGAAGTTCAGCTCCAATGCCTTTCGCACCGCTGGGAACAAGACAGTGCTGCTTCTCAGCAGTCTACTGCTCCCCACAAGAGACACGCCCTTCAGTAGTGGATATAAGAGTCTGGTGTATATGCTGCGCGGGTTCGAGAGGCGCGCATGACCCCACATAAAGGATGCAAAATCACTATTTGAACTCTGAATGAGATCAATCCCGTCTTCGTTTAAAATGAGCTTATATACCCCGAGCCAGAAGGAGCATTCTTGGACTGGTGCTTTGCATGTGCACTGGTCGTTGTTACGAAAGTATCGCGTAAACTGTCCTACCTCCCCTAACGATGTAACTAACGGATGAGATCCGAGCAGTAAGTCCAGCAGAGTGGACCCGCTATGACCACTGGCACATATGTATACGACTGTGGTCTGGTGTCCGACCGTTTTGCGCTTGTCTTCCTGTCGGAGCTTACGGCTTTTCACTTCCCCCCCTGATTGTGGCATAGACCTTATGTCGGCCAGTGGAATTCCTTCTTGCCCCCACCAAGAAGAGCGCTCCAGCTGTAAACCAAAACAGGAATCCTAGGACATCCGATGCCCAGACTGGAGCGTACAGAATCCCCAACACATACATAACGAGAATACCCGCAAAGCCTATGGCAACCCCGCGCCAGAACGAGTCGTCGAATCTCATCCTAAGAACCTCGCCGAAACACAAGAAGTGAAGCACCAAGAATAGCAGAAGACCAAGATACCCGAACTCGAAGAGCGTCTTCGAAAGCTGTATCTTATCAGGCTCTCGGTTGTCCCAATACTCTCCGGAGGATCCACCGAAGAAGCTCTCCGAAGCGTTGCCTGGCCCCACTCCTATGAGTGCTGTAACCGGGCTTCTCACTATCTCCGAATGAGCATATACAACAGCTGAACCTCTGAGAAAGGTCCCGTTCTTCGAGTATCCAATGAGGCTGTGTCCCTGATCGCCAGTTTCTACGAATTCTCCTAGCATCGCATCCGTATCAGTGAGGAACTCCGATATCTGTAATCTCGTTATGACACGGTCTGCTGTGAACAGCAACGCCGCCACCATAGCAGTCAAGAAGAGGACTAACCCAAGTGCTCTCCATGAACGTCGGCGTTTCCCCATCACGACGACAGCCCCGAGCGCCACTGGCAGATACAGGAAGGCTGCCTTTGCCTGGTTCAACGCAATGGGCGCTAAGAGTAATGGCATCGTCATCAGGTAGAGCTTGCCCTGCATCTTGTATCGCTGCAAGAACAGCCCAACTAGAACGCACGCAACGCCGATGAGGAAAAGGCTCAGCTCCTGGTTCGCGTTGTACCCCAACGTTCCAGCAACAAGGTCATCTATGCCGAGAAGAACTCTCTGAGCTACGGCGACTGGGGTCTGCAGGAAGGCCAGGCCGATCAGTAACCAAATGAGCCGCCTCAGCGCTGATGGGTCAGGCTTCAGTGCGCAAAGCGCATACAGCATCAGAATGTACTTGAAGTGGTGCCGGACTCCCGCAGCCACCACGGGCATGGCCACGCCGTTCACAATCACCGATATCGCACCAACAACCGCCAATCCAAGGACAACGAGATTCAGTGATGTTGGCGGCAGCCCGGCCTCTCCGCGTTGCCACAGGAAGAGTGCCTTCCCCACCGCCAGCAGGATGACGAAATCGATGACCCACGTGACTTGCTGCGGCAGCATGCCCCATCCACTCAACGAGTTCAGTGAGAATAGCGCAATAGCTATCACGTAGAACGGTGCGATCCGACTCGAGAGAACCACCACCGCAATAGGGACCGCCATGGCCATTAGGAGAGCAATGCCCTGTTGTCCAGTCGCGATAAGATTGCCGGTAAACAGACATGCAATGCCGAACAAGAAGAGCATGGCAGCAGACACTGAAAGGCGTTTCCAGCGTCGATGAAGGGAGCGCAAGGATGGCGAAAGCGGAGATGTTTCCTCCTCTGGATCGCCCTGGCATCGCGCGTCGCCTACGTGTATCACGATACGAAACACACTCCTACCACAACCAAGGACCTCTTGCTGAAGTGGCCTTGCTGTCTTGTTCCGGGGCATCCCCGGTCAGCTTCAGACTACAACTTTGAGCCAACCAGTGACTTGTATTGCTCCCATCGACCGATAGACTCCTCCGGCGTTAGCGCTCTACTATAGACTCGTAGCTCGTCGATGACGCCATCGAAGAAGTTCCTCCTGCACTCCATGCTGCCAATGTGAAACGGCCCGCGGGAGGCCTCACCAACCGCACTAAGGTCTCGTAGTGAGGCACCTTCACCTTCAGTGTCCTCTGTACCATCCAGGCAAAGGAGCGGCGATGCCTCACTCATGTCGAACACAACTACTACGTGATGCCATTTGTTTGGATCGACAATGGGCCCTCTGTTCCAGCTCTCGATGCCATCATCATCCCGCAGCGTCGCTTGAAGATGGCCGTTGATCAGAACAACCCTCAGTTCCCACCCGCTGGCAAACACCTCCATGGATTCCGCAGACCTCGGGAAAACCAATGCTTCAATTGTGATTCCACTTGCGACGCTCAGCTCGCCCTCTGTGTTGACGATCCCGCAGCTGCCATGCCCATCGAGATCCAGCGCGTACCCCACCGCACCCTCCACCCGCTTCGGCGGTCCACAGGCATCGCCTGAGCACTTAAGCTCACCATCGAAGTTGTTTCCCGTTTCATCGAAGAGGATGTTGCCTTCCCCTTCATCGAATGACCAGTACGCAGCCAGATCCTCCTCCGCGGCATCCTGTAGACTTCCCTGCACCTCACTGTATCTGCCCCCCGCTTGTTGGTTGCTTGTCTCGCAACCGACAAGCAGAATGCAGAACACCATCATGATCATCAAGCAGCATGACCGTTTGTGCTTGTCACCCATAGCTCGCCTCTCTCCACTGCGCTTTCAAGAAGGCCTCGTCTTCCTCACCCTCAAAGGTGATCTACTCCCTATCCTCTGCAGCTTCACGTACCAACGCAACCAGGCATTGCCCCTTCATGCCCAAGTCAGCAGGCCTTATCCAAGCGCAGACGGTCAATCCACGAGAGGAGATGTCCAGCTCCGCTGGAGCACTGATGAGAAGATAGTCGTCGATGCCATCTAGGAAAAGACCTTGTGCAGTAACGGCCAAACCATTTTCGTTCCCGTGGGTAACCACTACCTCATCCCCGATCAGGATAGGGCGCGCGCGGGTGCCGCTTCCACAAGCCGAGTGAACCGAAGCAATCTGGAGAGTGTCTTCTCCGTCGGCCTCGACAGGTCCTCGCCCTTGCTCGTAGATCTCCTTGACCTCCCTCTCGGCCAAGGCGCAGTTGAAAAGCTGGAGGTTACGTATCATCCCGCCGAAGTAATCTCGCACGACCCCACTACTCACATCCGCGCCAATTGCCAGGATTCCCAGCTCTCCGGATGGCGGCATTGAAATCCATGCAGTCTTCTTGAGCTCACCATCGACGTAGAACCGCAACTTGAAATCAGCTGTAAGAATAACTGTAACATGGTGCCACTCATCTTCTGAAACCATGGTATCCTCCACTAGCACACCGACAGCCCGGTTCTCGTTTCGCAGGATCACAGCGGGTCGCGCCTCCCCCCAAGGGGCGTAGAGCGCGATGCTTGTGGCCGGAGTATCACCTTCGAGCGTCTTGTGGATTCGGACGCGCTCAATTCGTATTGTCTGCCCGACAATGCTGTTGGCCATCTGTGGGCCCTCCTGGGAGATGCCATTAGCAAGCGATATCGTAAGCACCTTGGGCTTAAGCAACACCATGGATGCAGTAGCTGTGTTACTCTCGGCAGTTGCTAGCTGAAACTCGCCGAGTAAGGCTCTCTCGCCCCTCCTTCCAAGACGATCTTCCACAGCTATCTGGAGCTCCGGTGATCTCGCCGTCGCGCCCTCCTCCACGCGAGCTAGGACTTCGACCTCATATCGCCCCTCGTCTAGCGCAACCGAAGGGAGGTCCATATTGTCACCCAGGGAGAGGACGACCTCAGAGTCTGATTTGACGGATGCGTCCTTGTGAGTATCAGTGGACGCAATGTCAACGTCATAGGAGCCTACAAGCTTCGGCACAACCGCCCTATCAAGCGTCTGTGTTTCTGCTACGCCCGTCCAGAGCTCTCGGATCTCCTCGCCGTTCAGCGCTCTGCTGTAGACAGCAAGCTCATCAAGCGTCCCCTGGAGATGGCCAGTCCGATCCCCCGATTCCGTCGTGAACGCTCCGATGTTCCATTCCACCGCAGTGCCGCCGCCGCCAAGCGGAGCCACGCGTGTCCGCGCCAGCCCTGCCGGCTCTCCGTCGATGTAGAAGGCTATCTCTCTCTCACCGTCTTCATCAGCGTCTTGCACGGTTGCGGCAACGAAATGCCACTCAGCTTGTCCTGCCAGCTTCCCGGTCGAGGACATGGCTTCCGTCACACCACCATCACCCACAGCAAGTTGAAGAGTGCGGTCGGCGAGGATACGAAAGATGTAGTTACTACCTCTCACGTCTCCCGCGGTGTTCCGCTGTTGCACAATTGTCTGCTCGCCCGCCTCCATCCCTGATGATACATCCAGCTTCAGCCAGGCAGCGATTGTCATTCCATTCAGCTGATTGAGGGATCGGCTCTCCGGAACGACAGCGTAATCATCCACTCCGTCGAACTTCAACGCTCCTTCGCCTGCCAAGGTGCAGCCACAGCTACAAACCCAAGTCGGCCCATGCAAGACGCCGTCATTGCCGTAGGGTGTTGCGTCGAGAGCGATCGTCCCGCTGCATTCGTCAAATCCCCACCAGCCAATCAGATAGTGCGCTTGCCCAGGAAACGAAACCCCCGAAATAGGCGAGTCAAACCGTGGATAGTCCCCAGGTGTGGGGCTCGGGAGGTTCAGCAAACCCAATCCCGGCGCCTTCTCTAGTATCTCAGCGGTTCTCTCATCACTCCAGCCGAGGCCCTGGCAGAAGAAGTTTTCCATAATAAGCTGATGTATTAGCGGATAATAGGTACTATAATATGCTAATATCCCCTCGAGCCTACTATCGGCTTGCATTCTATGGCTATATGCCAGCTGAGTGCTCTTGACTTCGTAGATGATCACCTCATTACTGCCGAACGTTGCTACCTCACAGAAGTTCGGATTCCGATCGAGATACGGAACCATGAACCCATATTGCCCAACGTCAATGAGTACATAGGACACGTCACTCTCTCTGATGACGCTATACAGCACTCCTTCATCAATGGCGAACAGCTCAAACGGAGACGGCTTTTGATCGCGCCCGACTACAATCGCGATGACGGAGCTCACGGGAGGCGTAGAAGGCTTCGTTACTTTTGGGATACCGGTTGTCAAGTAAAAACGAGGGAATTTGACTTTCTCAAGTGTGCGCCATAGATACTGGGAATATTGAGCATTCAGTAACGTGTAGTATAGTGAGCGGTTATTCCACCCGACAGGCCAGGAAACCAGTATCCCAGAACCCGGAGCGACATGGTCCCGAATCCAGTCTGCCGATTCGATCGTTCCCTGAAGAGAGGTACGCCAGTTACCACTGTCGGCAAGCCTCGCGTTAGTTCCGAGTATTGTGTACCGTGAAGCATACTCTGCAGTCTGCTCGATGCTGGGAATTCCAGTTGCTATCAGTGCCGACGCTGGTATCACGACACTCAACCACTTGAGACGTCCTGACTTCGTGTGAGCAGTAAGCCAACGCGCGACGAAACGGGCCACGTCGTACGCCGCATAGGCGAGGGCAAGATAGGACACCACGTAGATGACAAGCCCATAGTGGGGTTTGTAGAGTCCAAACTCCCCCCCATGAAACGCCATCAGAGGTGTGAGTGTCAGAATCGCCAGGAGTAGAAACACACTTGTTTCGCGTTTCCTCAGAACTGCGGTTATCGCGATGAGCCCCCAGGAGACAGCGAAAAGCGGGATTTGTGGAACGTATTGCATGCTGAGGATCCAGAAGCGCGCTATGGCTGATGGTACGCGGCTGGCCGATACCACCGCTCTGCCCACGCCCACTTCAGCAAGTCCATTGCCTGAACCGAGAATGCCCTCCGAGATCGCATCGATCGGGAAACCCCGTGCCAAGCTCCCCCCTATGCCGTACGATACAGCTGCTATCATTGCTCCGAATGACACTAGAAGAAGCAAGACGCCAATGGCGTTTTCGCGCGTACGGTAAGATCGGACCAATGCAACGCAACTCACGGGCAAAAGCAAGGAGACGATTGTCGGAGGCTTCGCCAAGACGGAGAACGCGAGAGCAGCTCCCGCCAATGCGAAAAACACGATACGTCGGCGCGTAAGCGCTAGCAATAACAAGCCCAAGAAAGCTAGATAGAAGAAGAGCATGGTCGCATCCGGATCAGGACTTCTCATTAAGCTCTCGCACACCAGGGGCGCAGACACGTACAGTAGGGAGCCAGCCAATCCAACAGCAATCCCAGCCACTTCACAGCCTATCCAGTAGATGAGCAAACCAGCAAGGGCGTAGAGGACCCGATTCAGCCAGAATGCGTTTCCCAAGGCTGGGCCTGTCGCTACGTATGTAGCACCCAGCAAGCCAGGATAGACTGGCTGGAACAGATGCCACCCAGCAGCAAGGGGAATCTCCCCGCGGTATAGGTCGATGCTCATGTTCACGTAATACCGGCCATCCGTCCCGACTTCGGTGCCCGCGATCATGAACAGGAGAGAAGCCACCAGCAACGGTACGATCCAGAGAGGCAGTCTTTCGATGTCGACCAAGCGAGCTCTCTTCATAGTATGCTACCTGGCCCCAATCCACTGTGTCCACAGCGCATTGTCAAACCGGCCACTTCGTCGGCCTGTGTGGATTTCAGTGAAGAAGCGCAGAGCTGCTGGGGATATACTACAAGGCTCATGAACCCCTCGGATTGCTCCGCGATCGTGGCCTCACCTCTCTAGGATCCTGGCTATTCGCGACGCGTGCAGACGGCTTCCTGGGTCTGCACAGAACACCCAACAGGAACACCAGCGCTTCGCTTGCGATCATCCACAAGCGTGCAGCAATAGCAATTGCCACAGCATCGTCTTGTGCGATACCCACCATTAATAGAAGGCGCGACATGACGGCTTCCCTCGCCCCAATGCCCGCTGGCAAGACCAGAGTAACGACTCCCGCATTCATTGCAAGTGGTAGTACGAGTGCACCGAGGAGTGAAGAGGCCGGTTGGACTGCTTGGATGAGCAAAGCAAATGCGCCACAGTAGAGTGCCCACATCGCAACGAGTCGCGCGATTACGCTCCAGGTATCTCTCCCTCGAAGTTGCGTGTCCTCAAATTCCCGGCGTAACAGCCTGCTTGCCAGTCGGAAAGCCACTGCGCGCAGCCTGCGAGAGAAGAGCACTACTATCCCGAGCAGGAGCAGTCCAATAGCGACAAGTCCGAGTGCCATGTGCCCCAACAGGAAGAAGAAGGGCGCACCACATCCACACAGACCTAGCCAAATACTCAACAACTGGACTTCGAGCGAGATGATGGATGCCCTGCCAAGCGGAACCCCGAACGCCGCAATCCGGCCTGCTCTCCCGAGGATGCTCCAGATCCTTCCTGGAATGTACTTCGCGAAGACTGAGAGCCAGTGAGCAGATGCTGCCTTCCTGAAACGAAACTCCAACCGATGAACTCGAAGTGCCGCTGCCCAAGCCATTGCATGGACAACCTCTGCGGCAACAAGAAGGCCTATAGAGATCGCGATCCGCCCGTGATCGAAACTACCCGTTGCCAGCAATCCGTAGTTTAGCCCTGAAAGCACGTACGCTACAAAGCCAAGAGAGGCGAGCGTCAGCCCGAAGGCGGCCGCCTTGATTACCCAAGCACATTTCCGAGTGATCCGCATGGCCAGCCCTCGCCATATAGTACCTCGAAGTCTTTCCCACAGATGAAACAGCCCGGGGTCCGATCACCCAGATAAGGCCCCATGGGAACACCGCTCCTACGGAACGACCAGATTCCTCTAGAGAGTTGAGGGTAGTTGCTGGCGCTCGTGCAAGCGCCATTGAGGAGGCCAGATCGATCCGGACAGAGCCCTCTCCATCGCAGATCAGCGATTGCGCACGCGTACAGCTGATTTGGCCTTGCCAAGACCGATAATCTCATCCAGCTCATGGGCATTCTACTACAACTCCAATGCTTGCCACAGGCCTTCACTTTGCTGCCTCCCGATGGTGGATGGTACGAAACCAAGCCGTCTCTCAGTGCTACACTTGCATCGATGCTATGTGGCCCTTCGCGCGGTTATCCTCAATGGGACTGCTCCAGGTCCTTATATGGCATGCTCGGGCAATTATGTATGTGAAGTCTTATGCTCTGATTTAACACCTAAAACTACTTTAGATACGGCCTTCCTAGGTGGAGGCCTCAGATGCTTGTTTGCTTCCATATCAAACCACATTGCGAACATTGTGAACTGCGCCGAAATAAGCGAGAAGAAGGCGAGAGCCAGAGCAGTAGTCTGAGGTGCGAATCCACGCATAGCCCAAAGGACGATCAGACGAAGTCCAAGGCCAAAACCTATGCACCCCGACAGGAAGCCCGCAGAGTAGAAGAAGACGAGTGGATGGAAGTCACGGACAACGTACTTCTGTGCCAGTCGCCAGAGGAACAAGCTTAGCAGCAGCCAGCTCATCCTTGGGATGTCATGCACTAATCGTATTCCGCTTCTCTCTCCAATGCCGTAGACTGGTCTTACGGGTACATCTGCAACCCGCGCATTGTAGACGTTGAGACGCACAAGGTAGTCGTTGGGGCACCCGTAGCGTCTGTATGTCCGATCCCAATCAACCAATCTCAACATCCTAAGTTGATCGCCGTATAGCCCGTCTGTGAGTCAGCCACATGCCAGTATCCTGAAGCAATCTTGGTCAGAAGTGACAGCACAGCATTTCCAAGATATCGGATTCTTGGGATCTTGTGCCAAGCTTCACCCGTAAAAAGCCGGTTTCCCTTCATGTAGTCGGCATCATCGGCAACTACTGGAT
>Ga0272444_10001890_pt1 | contig 19742 bp, 17 predicted proteins | sample SSMForm13_FD_201033 | JGI IMG/M metagenome (GOLD analysis project Ga0272444, IMG submission 201033) | Marine sediment archaeal communities from Little Sippewissett salt marsh, Falmouth, MA, United States - SSM-Form-13 | ecosystem: Environmental > Aquatic > Marine > Wetlands > Sediment ... | reverse complement strand
CTCGCCGAGTCATTGGAAACGCTGGGCGACCGCTATGCCATCTACGGCTTCTCCGGCTGGACGCGCAAGCGTTGCGATGCCTACCGCATCAAGGATTTCGACGAGCCCTGGTCGGAGCAGGTGATCGGCCGGGTATGCAACATCGAGCCGCAGGACTACACGCGCATGGGCGCGCCGATCCGTCACCTGGTGAAAAAGCTCGGCGAGGTGGAGGCGCGCACCAAGCTGCTGGTGACCCTGTCGGACGGCAAGCCGGACGACTACGACCTGGAATACCGCGGCGACTACGGCATCGAGGACACTCGCCAGGCCTTGTTCGAGGCGCGCCGCGAGGGGGTGCACGCCTACTGCATCACTATCGATCGCGAGGGCCAGGAATACCTGCCGCACATGTACGGTGCGGCCAATTACGTGGTGCTCGACGATATCGCCAAGCTGCCGCTGAAGGTCAGCGACATCTACCGCAAGATCACCACCTGAGGGCGGCTTATCTGGGTTGACGAGGCTGGCGCTGTTGCCGGTAGGCGCGCAGCATCAACTCGCGCCGCATCTGCTGCCGGTAATAGGCGACCGCACTCTGGCCATTGGCCGCGATATCGATCACCGCCCAGCCGTTCGGCCCCTGCGCCAGGCGGAAGTCGATGCGTGCCGGGTAATAGCTGCCGGGATCGAGTATGGTCATGCTCACCAGCGCGCGCCGTCCGTCCGGTGCCAGGCGGGGCCGCAGATAGCGCACGCGCTGCCCACCGTAATTGACCAGCTTCTCGGTCAGGCGGGTGAGAAACAGGCGCTTGATCTCTTCGGCCATGGCGGCACGCTGCCCGGCATCCAGTCGCAGGTAGAAGCGCCCCGCGGCGGCGCGCGCCATGTGGTTGAAATCGAAGAAGGGTGCGATCTCGCTGTCCAGGAAGCGCGCGATCGCCGGCGAGGCCGGACGCGGTTCCTGGTTCATGAAGGCCAGCAGGCTGTCCACGCCCATGCGCAATTGCATTGCCGGGGTGATGTCCGCCGTCGCCACATTGGGGTTGGGGCCGGGCGCTGGTGCGGTGATGGCGCTGGCGGCGAGGGGGGCCAGGCCCAGGCCCAGGCTTATGCTCAGTGCAGTCAGTGTTCTGATCATCATGCTGCGTCTCTCCGGCTTTGGGATTACCGCGCCTATCTTGCACCTTTTGTGCGGGCTAGGCGATAAGCGTTTTTACTGTATCGAGCATGCCCTGCGGGTCCGTGTATTGCACACCGACCGGCCAGTAGCTGGCGGGGCCTGTCTGCAGCACCAGTGACGGGAAACTGTGCGCACCGATGGCGCGTGCCCGGGCGATTTCGTCCTGCAGTTGCTGCTCGACCTGTTCGTTGCGCAGCAGGCGCGCAAAGGCATCGCGATCGAGTCCGAGTTCGCTGGCGAGCTGCACCAGGGTGTCGGCATCGGAGGGGTTCATCGCGCGCAGGTAATAGGCCTGCTGGATGGCCAGGATCATCGCGTCCTCGCACTGTGCATCCAGCTGGCGCGCGGCGATCACCGCGCGGCACGCCGGGTAGGTGCTGCGCCTGGGCCGACAGTCGCGCCAGAAATCGAAATTGAATTCGCTGCCGGGGATGCGTTGCTGGATGCGTCGCCAGGTATCCTGCAGCTTGCTCTGCATCGCCTCGGGCATCGGCTGCTCGGAATCGGGCGCCAGGCCACCGAGCAGGCGTGCAAAGGCCACCTCGGGCGGCAGCAGGGAACGTAACTGCGCCAATGCCGGTCGAAAGCCCCAACACCAGCTGCACATGGGATCGTGGACATAGATCAGGGTAGAACTCTCGTGCATGCTGCCAAGCTTACGACAGAAGGGCGATCGGTAAGAGACGATGTCGCAAAACGGACAAGCGGACAAGATCAGGGGCACGGCGCGCACCATGGTGATACTCGCCTGGGTGAGCGGCCTGCTGTTCGCCACCTGGCTGTTCCAGCAGATACTCGACGATCGCTACAACCCGAACGCCAACCTGGACATGCACATCAGCGCCGAGGGCGTGCGCGAGGTGGTATTGCAACGCAATGTGCAGGGCCACTATGTGGCCGACGGTGCGATCAACGGCCGGGTGGTCACCTTCCTGCTCGATACCGGTGCCACCGACGTGGCCCTGCCCGAAGGCCTGGCGCAGCGCTTGGGCCTGCCGCGCCTGCAGCGCGCCATCAGTCAGACGGCCAATGGCGCGGTGCCCGTGTGGCGCACGCGCCTGGAGCGGGTGCAACTGGGCAGCATCGAATTACGCAACGTGCGCGCCACCATCGTGCCGTCGCTGGGTGACGATGCCGCGGTGTTGCTCGGCATGAGTTTTCTCAAGCACCTGGAGATGGTGCAGCGCGATGGCACGTTGACCCTGCGCCAGCAGGGCTGATTGCAGGCATATAAAAGCTCTGTCGTCGTTTGAGTGTCAGTGCAACGGGTTGAGCCAATGCGCAAGGATTCTTTGTTACTTTTGTTGACTCGCTGACGCTCGCCCTTCGGGCCGGCCTGCGGCCGTTCTGCGCAGCAAGCTGCTGGTTGCCAAAAGTAACCAAAAGCACCTGCTCCAACAGGCTGATCCCGGCTTCGCCGGGATTCCCCTGCGGTTGATTCGTCGCTACGCTCCTCACCCTGCGGGCGGCTTGCAGCCGTCCAAACCAGCTGGCTGGTTTGTCTCGCATCCCGCCGCGCTCATGAGTCGCTCGCTATCGGTCGCTCCGACATTCGCTTTCTCCGGCGGGCTGCTGCGTTGCTCGGCAGCCTGAAGTCGCAACTGGTGGATTGAGCTGACCACAGCGGCGCCAGATAGCGACTCAATGCGGGCCACGAAGCACCCCGGTCCCCTTGGCGCAGCCGAGCACCGCAGGAAACCCGTAGCGCAGCGAAGGGCAAGCCTTGGGGTGCCTTTTCCTTTGCTTACTGTCCTTTGGGCAAGCAAAGACTAAGGCCGCGTGCGGCCTTGAACAGCCGCAGGCTGGCCCGAAGGGCGAGCGCCTTGGCGCGAGTCAAAGTAAGGCGCGTGCGGGCCGCCGCCCGCTTTCAAAAAACTTTGACAACAGGGCACAAAAAAAGCGCCGACATGCGGCGCTTTTTCGATGAACCGGTAAAGGCTCAGCCGTTGATGGTGTCTTTCAAAGCCTTCAGGGCGGTGACACGTACCACGGTCGACGCCGGCTTGGCGGCGATCTTCATCGGCTCGCCGGTGGCCGGGTTGCGGCCCATGCGCGACTTGCGTGCAGGCTTCTTGACGCGACGTACCTTGACGCCGGTGTCAGGGATGGTGAATTCGCCGGAGCCGCGACGCTTCATGTGGCCGGTGATCATGTCGCCCAGAGCACTGAATACAGCGGCCACGTCTTTCTTGGAAAGCTCGGTGGACTCCGCAATAGCGGTGATGATCTGGGTTTTGGTTTGTTTGGTGCCGATCGCCTTGATGGTCTTGGCCGGTGCTGCTGCGGCCTTCTTTTTGGCAACCTTCTTCTTGGCGACCTTTTTCTTGACTGCCATGTATTGCTCCTGGTTCTTGGTGGAAAAAGCGCTTGAAACATAGCACATAAAAACTCGGGGCAGTACACACTAATCTTTCGATTTTGGCGAAAAGTTCGCAAAAAACATTTGCTGCTAAGGCTAATGTGTCGATTGGCTGCGCGAACAGCCGGGGAGGGGATAACGATGACGCGATGGACAAGGGCACTGGGCGCAACTCTGCTGTGCCTGCCGATGCTCGCGCAGGCGCTGCAACTGGCCGGTGTCGAGGTGCCACGACAGGTCAGTGTGCAAGGGATCGAGCAGCCACTGCTGCTCAATGGTGCCGGCGTGCGCAAGAAGTTCTTCGTCAAGGTGTATGTCGCCGGCCTGTACCTGCCGCAGCCGCAGCGCGATGCAGCGCAGCTGTTGGCCGCGCCGCCGCCCAACCGGGTGTTGATGCATTTCGTTCACAGCGAGGTGTCGCGCGAGAAGATGGACGCTGCCTGGCTGGACGGCTTCGAGGCGAACCTGGGTCAGGCGCAGTTCAGCGCACTGCGGCCGCGTCTGCAGCAGTTCATGGACCTGTTCGGCACCCTGTACCAGGGCGACCGGGTGTGGCTCGATCACCTCCCCGGGCAAGGCACCCGGGTAAGCATCAACGGTGAGTTGCGCGGTGTGGTGCCGGGCAGCGATTTCAACGCCGCCCTGCTGGCCGTGTGGCTGGGGGCGGAGCCGGTGACCGACAGCCTCAAGAAGGGGCTGCTCGGTGCCGATAGATGAAGATGAACTGCAAACCCGAGTCGTAAAGAAACCTGATGGCCACGGTCGATCCCCTGAACAGCACTCTCGAAAACGCCGACATGCAGCGCCTGCGCTCGCTGGTGCCGCTGCATACATTGCCTGACGACGCCTTTGTCGAACTGGTCGGCGCGGTCGAGATCGACGATCTGCACAACGGCGCCCTGCTGTTCCGCCAGGGCGACGCGGACCACATCAGCTATTACCTGCTGCAGGGCAAGGTGGCCCTGCTTTCCGGCGAACACGTGGTCGACACCCTGGATGCCGCCTCGGAAAACGCCCGCTTCCCGATCGCCCAGATGCTGCCGCGCAAACACACGGCGCGTGCCGCCGGCGGTGCCCGCATCGCGCGCCTGGACAGCCGGCGCATCAGCGAGATGCTCAATCGTTGCCATACCAGCGACTACCAGGTGGATGACCTGCAAGAGGCAGAGGGTGGCGACTGGATGAGCATGATGCTGCAGTCCCCGATATTGCAGCAGGTGCCGGCGGCCAACATCCAGCGCGTGATGATGAACGTCGACCAGGTGGAGGTGGGTGCCGGCGAGGATGTCATCCGCCAGGGCGATCCGGGTGACTACTACTACATGCTGATCAAGGGGCATGCGGTGGTGAAGCGCGACATGCACGACGGCAAGGCGCCGGTCGAGCTGGCGCGGCTGGGGCCGGGCGATGCCTTCGGTGAAGAGGCCCTGCTGTCGGACAACCCGCGCAACTCGACCATCAGCATGCTCACCCACGGCGAGGTGTTGCGCCTGGCCAAGAGCGATTTCATCGACCTGATCCAGACCCCGCTGTCCGCCACCCTGGATTCCGAGCAGGCCAGCGCCAAGGTGGAACAGGGGGCGGTCTGGCTGGACCTGCGTGCCCAGGAAGACTACGACGCGCAGCACCTGCCCGGCAGTATCAACCTGCCGTTCGATTCCCTGCGCTACCAGATGGGCAGCCTGGCACCGGATCGCCACTATGTGCTGTGCAGCAACAGTGGCGGTCGCGCGGCGGTGGCGGCCTTCCTGCTCGCCGAGCGCGGCTACGAGGTGTCGATCCTGAGCGGCGGTCTGAAGGGCATGCCTGCCGCGGCGGATGAGCCGTCATTGGTGAACGAGGCGGTGACCCCCGGCCAGGATGCCGACGAACTGCAAAAGCGCGTCGCGCAGGCCGAACAGCGCGCGCGCGAACTGGAGCAGCGTCTGCAACAGGCACAGGCGAGCGCACAGGACGCCGAGGCCGTCAGGCAGCAGCACCTGACCGCGGTGAAGGAAGCCGTCGACAAGGCGCGCACCAAGATCCTGGTCACCGAGAAGGCCAAGCTGGAGGCGCAACAGGCGCAGCAGCAGGCCTACGACGAGATGGAGGCGCTCACCTCCAACCTGGAAAAGCTGCAATCCGAACGTGCCGAACTGGCCGACCGCATGCTCGAGATCGAGGGCCTGGACCGCGAACTGCAGCAACGCCTGCAGAAGGCCGAACGGGAACTGATCGGTGAACGCGAGCGCGCTGAATCGGCCACCGGCAGCCTGGAAGAGATTACCCAGCGCCTGTCCGAGGTCATGGACGAGCGCGAGGAAGAGCGTTTCCGTCATGCCCAGGAGTCCGGCGAGCTCAAGGAACAGATGACCTCGCTGCAGCTGGAGCTGGAAATGGCGCTGCAGGAGATGGAAGAGCTCAAGGCCGAGCGCGACTCCGAGGATCGCGCGAGGGCGCAGCATGCCGATGAGCAACTGCAGCAGGCGCAGCAACAGCTGCAGCAGTTGCAGGAGCAAATCAAGGACGGCCGCGATCAACAGGCCTCCATGGAGCGCCTGATCGATTCGCTGCAGAACGAGGCGCTCGAGCACAGCGAGATCCTGGCGCGCCGCGAAGTGGAGCTGGCCGACCTGCGTGAGCAGGTGCAGCAACAGGCCGGCTTGCAGCAGCAACTTGAACAGCTGCAAAAGGCCAACGAGGAACTGCAACAGGCCGCGCAGCAGCGCGACCAGCTGCAGGCGCGCATCGAGCAGCTGGATGCGGCACAACAGGACCAGGATGCGCTCGCACAGCAGCTGGCCGAGCTGACAGCAGCGCATGATGAGCAGGCGCAACAGCTGCAACAGACCACCAGTCAACGCGACGAACTGCAGGCACGTGTCGAGCAGCTGGACAAGGCACAGCAGGATCAGCAGGAGCTGGGCCAGCAGCTGGAGCAGTTGCAGCAACAACTGAGCGAGGCCGAACAGGCGGCCGCTGAGCTGACGGCCGGTCGTGACGAGCAGGCGCAACAGCTGCAGCAAGCCAAGGAGCAGCTGCAGGAGACCGCGCAGCAGCGTGATGAACTGCAGTCGCGCATCGACCAGCTGGATGCGACACAACAGGACCAGGACGCAGTGCAGCAGCAACTGCAGCAGGCGCAGCAGAAGCTGGCCGAGTCCGAGCAGGCGATTGCCGAGCTGAACGGCGCTGCGCAGGAACAGGAGCAGCTGCTGCAGCAGGCGCGCGAACAGCAGGCCGAACTGCAACAGGCCGCTCAGCAGCGCGATGAACTGCAGCAACGCGTCGAACAACTGCAGGCGCAACAGCAGCAACAGGGCGAACTGCAAAGACAACTGGAGGCGTCCGAGCAGGCGATCGATGAGCTGAGCCAGGCGCGTGACCAACTGCAGCAGGCACTCACCGAACAGGAAGCATCACAGCAGTCGCAGCAGGCCGAGGCCGTCGAGCAGCTGCAACAGAAACTCTCCGAGCGCGAGGCCGAGCTTGAAGGTTTGCGGACGAACAACGATAGTCTGCACTCCCAGCTCGAACAGCTGGAATCCGGCCGGCAGGCCGCGGATGCCGAGGCCGGGGAATTGCGCGCCCAGCTGGCTGCGCGCCAGGCCGAGGTGGATGAATTGCGCTCTGTGATGGAGACCTACGTGGAACAGATCAGAACCGCGCAACCGGACGAGGACGAGCTGCAGGCGCTGCGCAGCGAACTCGACATGGTGCGCGAGCAGGCGGTGAAAGATGTCGCGCAGATGCGTGAACAGCTCTCGGCTGCGGAACAGGAACTCAAGCGCCTGCGCGAGATGGACGGGCGCGAGGCCCTCTCCGGCGAGGCCATGCGCCAGCAGCTCGACGAACTGCAGACCTCGCTCGCCGAACGCCAGCGTGAACTGGCCAAGGAGGAACAGGCGCGGCAGATGGTCGAGGATTCACTCGAGGATGCGAATGCCGAGGTCGACACCCTGCGCCGCCAGCTGGACAAGCTGGCGGTCGAGGTGGACGAGGCCAACTTCCGCATCCAGGAGGCGGAGCAGGCACGCGACCAGGTGCAGCAGGTGCTGCTCACCCATCAGCAGGAGGCGGAACAGGCCAAGGTCGCCGACCTGCGCGACGAGCGCATGCGCGTGAGCAAGCGTCCGCTGGATATCGAAAAGGTCGCCGGTGGCGACGGCCTGTTCGGTCGCATCGTCACCCTGGTGCTGGGCGCAGGTGTCGCGCTCGCGGTGCTCGAGGGGCTGTCCTATCTTGCCGGGCGTGGCGAGCTGATCAGCAGCCTGCTCAACTGAGGCGCCACGGAGACCAGCATGGCGCGCATCTTGTGCGTGGGCATCGCCACCCTGGATATCGTCAACCGGGTCGCCAGCTACCCGCCGGAAGACAGCGAGGTGCGGGCGCTCGCGCAACAACAGCGCATGGGCGGCAATGCCGCCAACACCGCGATCGTGCTCGCCCAGCTCGGCAGCGATACGCACTGGGTGGGCAATCTTTCCGAACAGGCGCAGATCGTGCACCAGACCTTCGCCAGCCACGGCGTGGATGCCGCGCAGGCGGTCACCCTGCCCGGCGTGATGCCGACCTCCTACATCATGCTCAGCGAGGCCACCGGCAGTCGCAGCATCGTGCACTACCGGGAGTTGCCAGAATACGCCGCCGAGGACTTTCTCAAACTCGATCTGCGCGGCTTTGACTGGGTGCACTTCGAGGGGCGGGCGCTGGACCAACTGCCGCCGATGATCGAACGTGCGCGCGGCATGTGCGGCCTGCCGGTGTCGTTGGAAGTGGAAAAGCCGCGCGACGGCATCGAGGCGCTGTTCGAGGAAGCCGACATCCTGTTTTTCTCGCGCGACTATGCGCAGGCGCGCGGCCATGCCTCGGCGGTCGAGTTGTTGCAGAGCCTGCCGCGCGCTTGCATGGCCACCTGCACCTGGGGCGCGGAGGGCGTGTGGGCGGTGGATTTCGAGGGCGAGATCCTGCACCAGCCCGCACACCGCCCGGCGGCGCTGGTCGATACCCTGGGCGCGGGCGATGTGTTCAATGCCGGCATGCTGCATGGCCTCAGCCAGGGGCTGCCGATGGCCGAGGCCATGCGCCGTGCCAACCGGCTCGCCGGCGAACAGTGCGGGCGCGAAGGCCTGGAGGTGCCGGCCGCCAGCTGAGGGCGCGGGTGAGCGCTCAGTCGTCCAGACCGTCGAACATGTCCCGCAACTGAATCGGATACCAGCTGGCGCGGCCGTTGCGGCGCGCCGCCTTTTGATCCTTTTTCCGCCAGTCGCGCTGCATCCAGGCGTTGTGCAGGCGATGCAGCAGGCGGCTGCTGATGCCGGGCAAGGGGTTGAACGGGTTGTGGCGGCTGTAGGCCCAGATCTCCAGGCGGCTGGCACCCGCCTGCGCCTGGCCGCGGCCGTGGAAGCCGACCGTGTTGGCGATCACCAGGGTGCCGGCCCTGGCGGTCAGTGACAGCGGCCTGGCCAGCTGCATGTGTGCCTGGTCCGCGGCGTCGGCGCGCAACGAGCCCTTCTCGGAATAGCCGTCGTGCAGGCGCGCGCCGACGATGCTCTTGCGGTATTCCCATTGCAGGCGTTTCCAGCTCAGGCGCTGCGAGCCGGGGATGTAGGTGAAAGGCCCCTGCTCGGCGCTCACGTCCTGCAGAAACAGCCAGGCCTTGACCGCGGGGAAGAAGGTGTCCGAGTGCAGGGTCTTTTGCGGGTCCGGGCGCCCCTGGGAGAAGCCGTTGCGGATGCGCTGCAGGTATACCAGCGGCCGATACAGCTTGCCTGCACAGTACTGGATGCGCCGCTGAAATGCCCTGGAGGACACCGCCGCATGCACCTGCGGCAGCTGCGCCAGGTTGCTGTCGTCGAGCAGCAGGCGCTGGGTCAGGGTGTCGCCCTGGGTCATCTGCCGCGGTGGGTGGGGTAGTTCGCCGTCGGCCAATAGCTGCAGTTCATCCCTGATCGCCTGCAACTGCTGCGGCGACAGGAAGTCCTCGATCACCAGGTAACCGTCGCGCCCGAAGCGCTGTCTTTCCTCTGCGCTTGCCAGGCCGCGCAACTGCTGCCAGCGCAGCCAGCTCGAGGCGCGCGCCAGCAGCACGCGCAGTACGTGCAGGCCGAGCCGGTTGAGCAGGGCCGAACCGATCAGCGGGTTGGCCGTGAAGGATTTGCCCTGGCCGAACAGCTGGGCCAGCCAGATCGGCCAGCGATGGACTTGAAGGATTTTCTGCATGGCGGCCTTTGCCGGAGCCTGTCAGGCAGGGGTGATTGGCGATAGCAGGAAAATACCTGCAGCGGCGACAAACATCGAGTGTCTTGCGGCACCGGGTGTTTGATCGAGCGCAAGCCAATGGCTGTCGGGGCGGGTGCGGTTAAGATGCGACGATGTGTTGATCAGGATAGCAGGTGCGACAGTATGAGCGAGTGGGTGGATGCCGGTACCGTGGAACAGCTGGAAGAGCCCGGCTCACGCGGCTTCGATGTGGCGGGTGTGGCCAGTGGCGGTGCGGCGTTCTTCGTGGTGCGCAAGGATGGTGAGGTACATGCCTTTCGCAATCGTTGTCCGCACACCGGTGCGCCGCTGGAGTGGCAGCCTGACCGCTTTCTCGACATGGACAACAGTTTCATCGAGTGCGCCATGCACGGCGCGCTGTTTCGCGTCGGCGACGGCATGTGCCTGCGCGGCCCGTGTGCCGGCCAGGCCTTGCAGGCACTGCCGATACGGGTGAAGGATGGAAAGATCGAGGTGGATGTCAGCGCCTTGCGCGAGGAAACCGCTTCCGCGCAATGATGGACGGCGCGCCGCGAATGCGTTGCGGCGACTATTCTTGCGCAGCGATGAAGCGGGCTACATCCGCCTGCAGCAGGTCCGCGGGCATGCTGGTGGCGGCCTGTTCGGCCACGGCCTCGGCGACGGTCTGCAGGCGCAGTTGCGCTTGTGGCTCCCCGGCTGCCGTGCCGCCAAGGCCCTGATCACTGGGTTGAGGCTCGACGATCATCTCGCAGCTGGCCATGTCGAAATGCGTAATCATGGTTGCTCCTGGTTGCGTGCCTGGTCTTGTTTCATCTAACGGCGGCCCGCCATCAGACTTGAACGGCTCCACCTTAACCCGGCGTGTGGCGCCCTGGCGAGGCCGATAAACCGCGTTTGGCCCCCGTGTTTGTCGATCCTCGCGCACGCAGGTGTCGATCCAGGGCACGGCTGGCGTGCGGGTGGCGCCCAGCGGCGGAGCCGCGTGGTGCCGCGGCCGATGGGTTAACATCTCACTATTGATGGTTTTCGGTGGTATCGATGGAACTGTCCGGTGAATTGTTTCCGGCCTCCTGGCTGTGGCTGATGGGCCTGGGCCTGCTGCCCGTGTACTGGTACGCCTTGCGCTGGGCCGATATCCGGCGCATGCAGTCACAGTCGCTGTTCAACGCCTATTTCGGCAGCGTGGTGTTCCTGATGTTGTTGTGGACCCTGCGCACCGAGGTGCAGGACGGCCTGTACTGGCATGTCTCGGGCATGGTGTTCATGACCCTGATGTGGGGCTGGTCGCTGGCCGTGATCGGCGGGGCCCTGGGATTGCTCGGGCTGACCCTGGCGGGGCTCAACGACTGGGCCGGTTTTGCGCCCAGCCTGTGGCTGGAGGTGCTGCTGCCGGCCGCGATCACCCAGACGGTGCTGGGCCTGGTGCGCGCCTACCTGCCCAAGCATTTTTTCGTGTTCGTGTTCGTCAACGCGTTTTTCTGCGGCGGCCTGGTGGCGGTCAGCCTGGCGCTGGCGGCGGCGCTGATGCTGTTTGCCGGCGGCGCCTACGACTGGGCGCGTCTGCGCGATGATTTCCTGGTACTGATACCGCTGATGATCTTCCCCGAGGCCTTCATCAACGGCGGCATAGTGACCGTGTTGATCGGGCTGAAACCGCAATGGGTGTGGTCGTTCCGCGACGAGGAATACATCGATGGACACTGAAACAGAGCTGTTGAGGAAGCGATCTTGAGCTGGTGGGGAAAACTGGTCGGCGGTGCGCTGGGCTTCATGCTCGGCGGGCCGCTGGGCGCGGTGCTCGGGGTGGCGCTGGGGCACAATCTCGACCGGGGCCTGCGTGCACTGCCGGAGCACGGCTTCGGCGTGGAGGACTTCGAGCCCGGCGACCGCGAGCGCGTGCAGACCGCCTTTTTCACCGCGACCTTCAGCGTGATGGGGCAGGTGGCCAAGGCGGACGGGCGGGTCTCGCCGGAAGAGATCCGCCTGGCCGAGCAGGTGATGCTGCAGATGGATCTGAACCCGGAGATGCGCAAGACCGCGATCCGCCTGTTCCATGAGGGCAAGTCGAGTGACTTCCCGCTGGAGGCGGTGGTCAAGCAGTTCCGCCAGGAGTGTCACCGGCGCCTGACCCTGATCCAGATGTTCCTGGAGATCCAGCTGCAGGCCGCCTATGCGGACGGCAAGCTGGACAGGCAGGAAGACGCCTTGCTGCTGCGCATCTGCGGCCTGCTCGGCATCTCCGAGTTCGACTATCGTCGCCTGGAACACATGATCCGCGCACAGCGAGGGTTTGCGGGGGGTGCTGGCGGCGGCCCCGGTGGCGCTCGGGCGCAGCCGAGCGTGGCCGACGCCTACGCGGTGCTGGGTGTCGACAGCGAGGCCTCGGATGCGGAGGTGAAGAAGGCCTACCGCCGTCTGCTCAGTCAGCACCACCCGGACAAGCTGGTGTCCAAGGGCCTGCCGGAAGAGATGATGAAGATGGCGGCGCAGAAGACCCACGAGATCAAGCAGGCCTACGAACAGATCAAGCGCGAACGCGGTTTGTGAAAAAGTCCGCTTGAGTCGCGGCACCGCACCCGCTTATGCTCGGGGGCCGAGGTGCGGCAGGAAGCCCGCCGGCATGACCACAATCCCACTCAATCCTGCGGAGGGGCCATGAGCGACGGTTTCGACCCACTGATCCTGAACATTCTGTACGCCGGCATGGGCGGTTTCCTGACCCTGCTGTTCATGTGGCTCGGCTGCAAGGTGTTCAGCCACATCGTCAACTTCAGCATTCCCGAACAGCTGTCCCAGGGCAATACCGCGGTCGGACAGATGATCATGGGCATGTTCATCGGCATCGGCACCGCGATGGGGCTGGTGATCGGGCTGGGCCTGAACTGATCTTCGCCATGCGCTTGCCTTGGTGGTGGTCGCTGCTGCTTGTGGTGCCGATGCTCGCCTATGCGGGCGTCGACAAACACGTGAAGCATGATCACTGGAGCGACAAGTACGACAACCTGTTCCGCAAGTACACCAAGCATTATTTCGGCCCGCACGTGGACTGGCACTGGTTCAAGGCCCAGGCCATCGCCGAGTCCGGCCTGGATGCGGATGCCAGGAGTCCGGCGGGTGCGGTCGGCATCATGCAGATCATTCCCTCCACCTACCGCGAGATCCGCGACAAGAACCCTTACATCGCCGCCAACATCGAAGAGCCGCGCTGGAACATCGCCGCCGGCATCTTTTACGACCGCCAGCTGTACCGCAAATGGAAACGCAAGCGTGAGTTGTTGACCCAGGACCGGCTGGCCTTCGCCTTCGGCAGCTACAACGCCGGTTACGGCAATGTTTTGAAGGCATACAAACGCGCGCGCAACAAGCACGGCGAGGTCAAACGCTGGACGCAGGTCGCGCCTTTCGCCCCGGGCGAGACCCGCGCCTACGTCAAGCGCATCCACGCGCTGATGCAAACCCCCTGAAGATCATGCGCCGCCTGAGTGGCGGCCATCAATAACGCTGCGGATAGGCGTAAGGTGCTTGCGGGTAACCGTAGCCGTAGGGCTGCGGCGCATAGGCAGGCGGGTAGGCCGGTTGGTAAGGCATGGGCGCCTGCGGTGCCGCTGGCTGCATCGCCGGCTGCGGCGGTGCCATCGCCTCGCGACGCTGGCGCAGCTGTTGCTGGCGCCGTACCTGGCGCTCCGCTTCGCGCTGCTGGCGCTGTTGCTGCAACTCGGCCTGGCGCGCCTGGCGCTGCGCCATGAAGTCATCGAAGCGCTTGCGCATCGCCTCGCGGTATTGCTCGTCGGTGCTCGGCGCGGCTGGCGCGGGCTCGGCAGGGGCCGGAGCAGGCTCGGGCACGGCGGCAGTCGGTGCGGGAGCGGGAGTCGGTACGGGAGCGGGAGTCGGTGCGGGAGCGGCAGTCGGTGCGGGAGCGGGAGTCGGTGCGGGAGCGGGAGTCGGTGCCGGCGCCGCGGCTACCGGGGCATCGGCTGCCAGGGCCTGCTCCACCACCTGGCGTTGCTGCTCGATCAGTTGCGGCATGTCCGGGGCGGCGGGCGGCTGTGCCTGATCGGCCGCTGTCGCGGCGGCTGCCGGCTTGTGCGGCGCCGGCACCACCGCGGTGTGGCCCCACGGCGGGGTGTCCGGCAACAGGTAGCCCTGTGCCTGCGCGCGCTGCTTGAGCAACTGGTACTGGGCGTTGCGGTAGTCCTCGCGCGCGGTGCCGCTGAGCGTCGCCATGATGCGCTGGTGCTCGGCGATCTCGCGCTCGGTCATGATGCGGAACTGCTCGGGCGGTACCGCGCCGGGGGCCCCCTGGGTGATCGGGGCGGCCTGCAACTGGCTGCCGCCGGCGACAAGCAGGGAAACGGTGAGGAACAGGCGGGTCATGCGCATGGGTGCATCCTGTCGAGTGGCTTTGAGTGCGATTCTAGCAGTGTTTCGCGCCCTGCTCAGAGCGCCAGGGCGCGCCGCGCATAGGCGGCCAGCAGCAGCAATACCAGCGCCACCAGCCAGCCGAGCACGTACACGATCGTCGCGTTGCGCGCCTTTTCCTTTTCCAGCCAGGTGCGCGGCCGCACATTGCGCGTGTAGAACACGATCTTGCTCGCCAGGTTGACGCACACGATATTGATTGCCAGCAGCAGCGCCGCACCCAGTGCCAGGTTGTGCTGGCCGCTGCCCAGCATGATGCCGACCGTGGCCGAGGGCGGCAGCAGCGCCACCGCCACCATCACGCCGACCAGCACGCTCGACAGCCCGGTGGTCAGCGACAGCGCCGCGGCCGCACCGGAGGCCAGCGCCAGGGCCACCGAGTCCCAGCCCGCATCGGTGCGCGAGAGCAACTCGCTGCTCTCCAGCGGGCCGCTCCACAGCAGTCCGATACCGGTGGACAGGGCGATCGCCAGCGCAATGCCGGCGAGCAGGGTGACGGTGGCGCGCCGCACCAGGCGCAGGTCGCCGAGCGCGGTACCCAGGCTGAGCGCCAGGTTGGGCGAGAGCAGCGGTGCGATCACCATGGCGCCGATCACCACCGCGATGTTGTCCTCGAGCAGGCCGATCGCGGCGACGACGGTCGACAGCAACACCAGCAGCATGAAGTTGAAATCCAGGTGCGCACCCTTCGCCACCGTGTCGTACAGCGCCTCGCGGCTGGCGGCGGCGCTGTCGTGCTGCTTGCGCTCGGCATCTTCCGGCTTGGGCAGGTAGCTCTCGACATCCAGCACCACGATACGCGCGCTCGGCTGCGCGCCGAGCACGTTCTGCAACGCATCCAGGGTGCTCTGCAGGGCATCGTTGGCCACCAGCAGGCGCATGCTCTGCAGATCGTCTTGCGGATTGACCGGGCCGAGGCGGAAGTCCTGCGCCTTGGCCTTCTCCGCGATCGCTTCCACGGTACCGGCACTGCCGCTGCTGGCAACCACTTCGATGTATTTCATCGCGCTCTGTCACAATGGATCTGGCCGCCCATGTTACTGCAAGCGCGCCCGACCGGCCGCAGCGTTCAGCCGGAGCGCTCCACCCCGAGCTTTTTCATGCGCGAGCGCAGGGTGCTTGCGGGCAGGCCGAGGATCTCCGCCGCGCCGCCCTTGCCGGCGATCATGCCCCTGGTGTGTTCGAGCACGCGCTGGATGTAGGCGGCCTCGTTCTCGGCCAGGCTGCGGAAGCCCTGGTGGCCTTCTCTGGAGGCGTCGGCACCGGCGCTGCCGTCCGAGCGCAGCAGGTTGGGCGAGACGATCACCACCTGGTCGCGGGCCAGGATGGCAGCGCGTTCGATCACGTTCTGCAGCTCGCGGATGTTGCCCGGCCAGCGGTAGCTCTCGAGCAGCTGCAGGCTCTCTTCGGAGAGGCGGCTGAAGCTGCGGCCGAGGGCGCGCGACTGGTCGCGCAGGAACTTGCGCACCAGCAGCGGGATATCGCCGCGGCGCTCGCGCAAGGGCGGCACCATCAGCGGGAACACATTCAGCCGGTAATACAGGTCCATGCGGAAGTCGCCGGCCTCGACCATCTCCGCCAGGTCGCGGTTGGTGGCGGCGATGATGCGCACGTCGACATGGATCGGCTGCTCCGAGCCGACCCGGTTGAACTCCTGTTCCTGCAGCACGCGCAGCAGCTTGACCTGCGCCTGCAAAGGCAGTTCGCCGACCTCGTCGAGAAAGATGGTGCCGCCGTCGGCCAGTTCGAAATAGCCCTGGCGTTGTTTCAGTGCGCCGGTGAAGCTGCCCTTCTCGTGGCCGAACAGCTCGCTCTCGATCAGGTTGGCGTTGATGGCGCCGCAGTTGACCTTGATCAGCGGCCGGTCGCGGCGTGCGCTCTGTTCGTGGATGGCACGCGCCAGCGCCTCCTTGCCGGTGCCGGACTCGCCCTCGATCAGCACCGAGCTGTTGGTCGGCGCGACCTGTTCGATCTGCGCCAGCACCTCGCGCAGCACATCGCTGTCGCCGACGATATTGTCGAAGCCGCCCTCGCTGAGCACCTCCTGCTGCAGGTAGCTGTTTTCCGCCTGCAGCCGGTCGCGCAGGTGCTCGACCTGCGCCAGCGCATCGCGCAACGCCATCTCCTGGCGTTTGCGCGCCGAGATGTCGGAGAAGGCCAGCACCGCGCCCTGCACCCGGCCGTGGTTGAGGATCGGCGCGCAGCTCCAGGAGACCGGGATATGGTCGCCGGAATGGCGCCAAAACACGTCGTCCTCGCTGCTGCTGGCCTCGCCGTTGCGCAGGGTGTTGTGGATGCCGGTCTCGATGAAATGGTAGGGCGTACCGTCCCAGCGCGCGTACAGGTGCAGCTCGTGCAGCGAGGTGCCGATCAGCTCTTTGTCGCTGAAGCCGGTGAGGCTGCGCGCGGCCGGGTTGGCGAAGGTGATGTTGCCCTGCTTGTCCAGGCCGTAGATGCCCTCGGCCACGGTTTCCAGGATGTGCTGCTTGGTCTCCGCCAGGCGCTGGTTCTGCTCGGCCAGGCGGGCGCGCAGCTGCACGATGGTCAGGTGGGTCCTGACCCTTGCCAGCACCTCCTCCGCCTGGAACGGCTTGGTGATGTAGTCCACCGCGCCGAGGCCCAGGCCCTTGACCCGGCTCGCGCTGTCGTCCAGCGCCGACAGGAAGATCACCGCGGTGTCTGCGTTGGCGCGGTCCTTGAGCAGGCGCCGGCACACCTCGAAGCCGTCCATGCCCGGCATCATGATGTCCAGCAACACCAGCTGCGGCTGGGCGCGCGAGGCGATCTTCAGTGCATCCTCGCCGCTGCGCGCCACCAGCAGGCGGTGCCCGAGCGTATCCAGGGTGCCGTACAGCACCTGCAGATTGTCCGGGTTGTCGTCGACCAGCAGTAGCGTGGCCTGCCGTGCGGCACTGGTGTAGCTCATCTGCGCATCATAGAGGCTGCGGCGAATCCGCGGGAGTGTTGCAGTGCTTAGCGGTCAGCCGGATCGATGCTTAAGCGGAGCGTCTCAGCCGCGCAGTTGTGCAGTCAGGTCGCGCAGCGCATCGAAATCGAAGCGCCGGGCGAGGCTGGTGACCTGCTGTTGCAGCGCCTGCGGTATCTGCGAAGCCTGCTCGCCGAGCGCCGCCTGCAGGTCGCCGAGGCTGCCCATGTCGCCCAGTTCCAGGGCCTGTTCGATCAGCGCGGCCAGTGCCTTTGCGGTGGCGGCGGGCAGTGCCGGCAACTCATCGGTGGTCTGCGACGCTTCGGCCGCGGCCTGGTAGTGCACACCGAGCTGCTCGCCGAGCAGGGCGAACAGCCTGCCGGCGTCCACCGGCTTGGCGATGAAGTCGTCGAAGCCGGCCTGCAGCGCCTGCTGGCGGAACGCCGGGAACACCGAGGCGCTGACCGCCACCAGCTTGAGTTGTTGCAGCTCGGGGTCGTCGCGGATCAGGCCGGCCGCCTGTAGGCCGTCCATGCCGGGCATGCGGATGTCCATCAACACCAGGTCGTAGCACTGCTGGTGCAGCTGTTGCAGGGCATCCGCGGCGTTGTCGCAGCTATCGACGCTGAAACCGGCATCGCCGAGCAGCCGCGACAGGATCTCGCGGTTGTCCGCCTGGTCGTCGACCACCAGCAGGCGTGCCTGTTCACCGGCGGCCAGTCGCAGCGCCTGGGTGTCGCTGAACGGTATCTGCGCGGGCCCGCTGACCTCGTGCGCATCCGCCTCAACCAGTGGAATGCTGAAGCTGAAGCGACTGCCCTGCTGAGGCTGGCTGTGTACCTGCATGGGGGTGCCACCGAGCAGTTCCAGCAGGCGTTGGTTGATCGCCAGCCCCAGCCCGGTGCCGCCGCTGTGGATACCGGCCTCGGCCTGGCGGAAGGCATCGAAGATGATCTCGAGGCGGTCCTCGGCGATACCGATGCCGGTGTCGTGCACCGCGAAATGCAGGTCCTGCGCCTCGCGCCACACGTGCAGGCTGATGCTGCCGCTGTCGGTGAACTTGACCGCATTGCCGAGCAGGTTGAGCAGGATCTGGCGCAGCTTGGTGGCGTCGCTGCGGATCGCCGCCGGCAGGTCCTCGGCCAGCTGCAGTTGCAGGCTCAGCCCCTTGCTGTGCGCGCGCTGCGCGATGATGTCGCAGACCTCGCGGCACAGTCGCTGCAGGTGCAGCGGCGCGCTCTCCACCTGCATGCGCCCGGCCTCGATCTTGGACAGGTCGAGCACATCGTTGATCAGGGTCAGCAGGTGGCGTCCGCAACTCTCGATGGCCTGCAGGTTCTCGCGCTGGTAGCTGGTGGTGTGGACATCGCGGCGCAGGATCTGCGCATAGCCGAGCACGCCGTTGAGCGGGGTGCGCAGCTCGTGGCTCATGTTCGACAGGAAATCGGACTTGGCGTGGTTGGCCGCTTCCGCCTGGTCGCGAGCCTGCTGCAGTTCCTGCTGGCGGCGGCGGTCGCGGTCGATCAGCTCGCCCAGTTCGCGGGTGCGTGCCTGCATGCGTGCCTGCAGCTCCTCGTAGGCGGCGCGCGCCTCCAGCTGCTGGCGCTGCTGCTGATCGAGCATGTGCCTGATGGCCCGCGACAGGCGGCCGATCTCGTCCTCGCCGGGCGGTGGCAGGGCCACCTCGCGGTTGCCGCCGGCGATCGCGTGCGCGGCGCGGGCCAGTGCTTCGAGCGGCTGCAGGGCGCGACTGCTGGTGAGCACGATCGCGCCGACCACCACGCCCAGCAACAGCAACAACAGGCTGCCGGCCCAGTTGGCGCGCTGCTGCATCGGCTGCAACAGCTGTTGCTCGGCGGCCAGCAGCAGCACCTGCCAGTCGCTGCCCGCGATCGGCTGCAGGGTGGCCAGGTGCTGGCGGGCATCGTCCTCCCAGCCGGGCAGTCGCAGGGGCTGCCCGTCACTCGGGGCAGGCTCGGGCAATGCCGGCTGGCCGATGCGCTTGGGGTCGCCATGCAGCGCAAAGCGTTGCTGCTGGTCGAGCAGGTAGACGCGGGTGCCCGGTTCGATATGGGCCTGCAGCAGCTGGTGCAGTTGCTGTGGCGACATCTCCAGGAACGCGCTGCCGAGCAACTCGCCCTGCGCGCGCAGCGGGTACTGGTAACGGATGCCGGGTTGGTCGTGCGGGCGCAGGTGCCAGCGTGCCAGCTGTGGCTGATCGTGGCGTTGCGTTGCCGGCAGCTCGCCGGCGGCCGGATCGCCACGGCGCATCAGCAGGCCGCCGCCGTTCAGCCATTGCACACCGGCCGCCTGCGCCAGCGGCGTGCCGGCCAGGCGGTCGAGCAGGGCGGCGATCTGCAGGTGTTGCGCCTGCTGCGGCCGCAGCTGCGCGGCCAGGCGTTGTGCGCTGTCGCTGAGCGTCGCCAGCGCCAGCTGTAGCCGGTAGCTGTGGTTGATCGCGTGTTCGCCCAGCCAGCGTTGCGCATCGCTGCGTGCCTGTTGTCGCATCTCGATCAGCCCGAGGCCGAACAACAGCGCATAGGCCGAGAGGATGGGGATCAGTGAGAACAGAATGATCTTGGTGCGAACGGGATAGCGCAAGCGAAGTCCTGGTGCTGCGGTACGGTGGTCTGCGTGCAGCATAGGCGGCGATC
>Ga0272444_10001889_pt1 | contig 19748 bp, 21 predicted proteins | sample SSMForm13_FD_201033 | JGI IMG/M metagenome (GOLD analysis project Ga0272444, IMG submission 201033) | Marine sediment archaeal communities from Little Sippewissett salt marsh, Falmouth, MA, United States - SSM-Form-13 | ecosystem: Environmental > Aquatic > Marine > Wetlands > Sediment ... | reverse complement strand
TTGAGATAAATAATTCATTTTTGCACCCTGAAATTATGTTGACAGAGGACGGACCAAAGATACTTGAGGTTGCTGCGAGAGTAGGTGGTTACAGACCTGAGATGACCAAACTTGCATTTGGTATAGATCTAAATGAGATAGCAATCGAAGTTAGTCTGGGCAACACTCCTAAAACAAAGAAGAAACATGACAAAGCAGCAACAGCGGTTGAGGTGTGGCCTGTCAAATCTGGTAGGCTTAAAGGGTTCAAGCGCATGGACGATGTTTTATCCATTAGAGGTGTCAAAAGCTTCAAACTGAAGAGGGTTCCTGGTAATATATTTCATGCAGATTCTATTGGAACAAAACCTCTTGCTACTTTCTATACAGTTGCGGATACACCAGAAAAAAGCAAGAAGATAGCTGATCAAGTTCTGAATACATTAGAGCCGATCATCGATTAGAGTTTTATAAATATATATCACACACAATAATGATGTATATGGGTCTGTAGCTCAGTTGGATAGAGCACTGGTCTTCTAACATAAGCTTAGAAGAGCTGATTTCCAAGATGATGGAAGAGAGCCGGGGGTCGAGGGTTCGAGTCCCTTCAGGCCCATATAAACTTTAAATCAAATAGATATTATGAACAAAAATATGAAGATCGTTATATTCCTTGTAATAATTGCATTGATAGTGTTCATATTGGCCATGCTATCCATTGGTACTGATCCAGCAGGTCAGTTGACAAGAATAACACCAGAGATAAAAGATGGAGTGTTTAGTAGATAAGCTACAAATTTAATTCTTCTAAATTAGAATTATCTAATAATTTAGTTTCCTCTTTTTTAGGCTTCTTTTTCTTTAGTCTAGGATCTTTTTCTTTAGTCGATTTCTCAGTTTTTTCAGGAACATTTATAGGAGTCTTCTCAACTTCAGGCTCTCCGTTCAAGCCACTAAATTCCTTTTCCATAGCCTCTCTTACTGCGTCTTTTTCCTGGCCAAAGTAGTTCTCAAATTCCCGTGTAACCTTTAGTATCTTGGAATGACCTTGCTTCTCTGTTTTTACAAGTCCCCTTTTATCAAGCTGTTTTATGTATGCATAGGCCTTGTTGCCTTGTATCTTGATGATTTCAGCTTGTTTCACAGGTTCTTTGTAAACTATTAAAGCAAGTGTTCTCTTACATCCTTCAGGAAGATCAGAATATGGTGTGAGATGTGAAACCTTTTCAAGTAAATCTTGGCGTACTTGCATATGCCATCCTTCAGATGTTTTTACAACTTCTAGTCCCCTACCTTCGTAATCTTTTTGCAGTTGTTCAAGCAAGTCTTTGAGATATCCAAGCGAGTTTATTCCTGCAATCTTGCCTAAATCATTCAGATCCAAGGGTTTTGGCGACATAAATAATGCCGCTTCTACAAGTTTTTTTTGCATATTCATCTCTTTTTATTTTTTGTTTGAGGCTTTTTTATTAGTATCTCTTCAAACATCTCTTCCTGTTCACAATCGACCTTTTTTTCATTGTCCAGGTGAAGTAATGGAATAAAGTTATCTACGATGTTTTTCTTATCCCATTTCTCAACAACATCACTGAATTTGATTTCATCATTCTTCAACTTCTTCATAATGCCGTTTATTCTATCATACAAGCTTGCAATGCTTGCAGTGATATCCCTTCTACTTATCTTAATCGGTGCTCTCTGCCTAGCTATTCTAGCAACCCTCTTATCTTGGGTTATCATAGCCTTTTTCAGAGATGAAATCAGCTCATTTACAGTTATCTTTCTATTTGGCCTTCTTTTTGTAGGCACTGTGATTGGATTCACTTGAAATTTGAATCCATTTCCATCCTCTTCAACTATTTCATCAACTTGAAATTCATCTTCAGGCTGACCGTCAAGCTGATTTACATGATCAATTAAATGAAGATGATCAGACTTCATCTTCAGAAGAGTGGCAGCTATTATTACATATTTAGCAGGTACTTTGAAATCCAACTCCTTGATTTTTCCTAGATATTTGACAAAAGAGCTGGAAAAGGCTACAAGATCAAGATCCCATGGGTCCATTCCCTCCCATGCAACAATCTTGTATATTATCTGCTCCCATGAGTGATTGGAGGTCACAAGCTCCATTATGCTCTTTTCGTCCATATGTTAATAAGTATTGTCCGCGCACGTTTTTATACTTAAGTGATTATCCAGCAGCCACACATTTTCCAGCAACACAATTTAAAGTTGAACATTCTGTAGGTAGTGTACATGAATCACCTATATTTCCAGTTCCTGGTATCGATCCTCCGGACCCAACAACACACTTACCTTTATCACATATTTCACCAGCGTCGCATTGGAAGTCAGTACTGCACTCAGGTAATGTGTTTCCATTTAACCAGTCAAAAAACTTCTTAAATTGTTCATCAACATTCTCCATACCACCACTGAACATCAGCAGTATAATCAAACCAACTATAAGTAGAATGAGCATGACAACTACGATCTTTAAAGGTGTAGATAGACCTTTCATTTCCATGTATATTATTTGTCATAAATCGTATTTATTTTCATCAGTTTGCAGGGAAGCACGTATCACAACTACTACATCCAGCTAAACCACCACATGTACCAGTTAATGTCTGATCACCTTGCTTGTACTGAAACTGTGTGTTCCAGTCAGTTGGCATACTTCCCAATAGGCTGCAACTTCCCTGAGCTTCACTTATACACAAATTCCTCTTTGCTGTATAATCAACTATAGGAGAAATTCCTGTTCCAAAAATTGTGAGTACAAGTATCGCTACAACTAGAATTACAATCACTACGATAACAATCTCCAACGCAAGTCTCATACTTAATCTATGTTTGTGATCATTTAAATATTATTATCCCAGTGAAGACAATACTAATTATGGTAGAAATAAACGAGGTCACTTTTGGCGAGGTAAAGATAGACGGAAAGATATACTATTCGGATATGATAGTTTGGTGGACAGGTGAAAGAGAATTCAGAATCAAATCTGATATTCTACATGAAGATGAATTTCGCAAATTTTTAGAAAAAGAGCCTGAGATACTGATAGTGGGCACAGGCATTATAGGACACCTCTTAGTTCCAACTAACGTGAAAGAATTAGCACAGCGAAAGAATGTGGAATTGTATGTTGAATCATCTGAGAGAGCAATGGACCTTTTCAATGCCTTTATTGCAGACAGGAAGCATGTAGTAGTTCTGATGCATACAACCGGTTGATTATATGGATGAATCTAAACCACAAGTAAAGCTAATATTATTGATCATACCACTGTTCCTTATAGGTGTGTTATATCCAGCTATACAAGACGTGGCACCGCAAGGATTCGATCTAACAACACCAATAGACGTCATGATACCTTATGTATCATACTTTGTCATACCGTATATACTCTACTTTCCTTTCATTATTCTTCCATTTTTACTTTTGTGGAAGAGATCAAATGATTACAAAAATCTAGCTCTAACATACATAACAGTCTTAATTATAAGTCAATTGATTTTTCTCTCATTCCAAACAACTATGACAAGAGCTGATGTTCAACCTGCAGATATATTCGATGAGCTTGTTATTCAAATATATTCTGCAGATAAACCTCTTAACCTTCTGCCATCATTACATACGGCATTATCGATAGTTGCAGCCCTCTTCATATGGAAATTTAATAAAAAACTGGGCGTAGCAGCTGTAATTCTAACAGTATTGATAATAATTTCAACACTTTTGATCAAACAGCACGTGATTCCAGATGCAATCGCAGGAATTTTATTAGCTTTTGGTTCGTATTACTTGATAAGGAGAAAATATGATACACATACTAAGGATAGGACATAGACCTTTCAGAGATCAGAGAATTACAACACACTGCTGCCTTGTGGCACGTTCTTTTGGTGCAGATAAGATCATTTATTCAGGAGAGAAGGATCAGAAGCTGGAAGAGGGCATGAAGAAGATTGTAAATAATTGGGGTGGAAAGTTCCAGATAAGTTATGAAAAAAATTGGAAGAAGTTGATAGAAGAATATAAGAAGAAATTCCTGATAGTTCATCTTACTATGTATGGCCTTCCTATACAAAAAACAATTAGCAGAATAAGGAAGTACAAAAAACTCCTCATAATAGTGGGAGGTGAGAAGGTTCCGGGAGAGGTTTATAATTATGCAGATCACAATATAGCAGTTACGTCACAGCCACATTCTGAGGTCTCAGGTCTAGCATTACTTCTACATGAATATTTCAAAGGCAGGGAGTTGGATAAGAGATTCACCAACGCTAAGATAAGAATTAGACCTTGCAAAACAGGCAAGGATATAATACATAGATAGGTTATTAGCTGGTTCTACATAATATAATATATGAAGCATGGGAAGATTTTGTTATTTGTAACAATATTTACCTTGATTGGTTGCACAGTATATGTAGTTGATGCAGAAAGGGGTTGTACTACAGGGTTTTGCCATTTCAATGATACTGATGTTGTAACAGATATAGCTATAGTAAAAGGCAGTTTTTTTGGAAGTAACAGTCAGGGATACATAACCAAATGGAACATAACAGAATTATGTACAGACTCTGGATTTAGTACTGTAGATGCTGCGTATCTAAGTTTTTATGTATATGAGATAAATGATGATGATGGTGCTTTGGATAATGATATAAACATTTCATATATACAAAATCAGACAGTGACGGCTTCCAGTACTAATGGAGAATTAGATGCTATGGATTTTTACAACACTACAACAAATTCAACTGCTTGGGCAGGTTCTTCAGCAAGCAGCTTTCATAATTTAACTGTTACATCATTTGTCCAAGAAGCGTGTGATAGAAGTGAAAATCTAACAATTTATATAATAGATCCTGATTATGACCCAAAACCGTTTGACTCAAAAAAATCCACTGCTACTTCTATAAAGATTGGTCGTACAGAACTCGTGATACCAGATAACAACGATACACATCATGGAGTGCGAACGAGTCTTATGTCAACAGCTTCACAGAGACCACATCTATTTATCGAATTCTCAGCAGGTAATTCAAACCCAACACTCTCAAGCGCTGTGATATCAAGTCCTGTGAACCTAACAGATGATATTACATGCACAGCTGTAAATGCGTCAGACGCGGATTCAGACGCAGTGACAAATATCACTGTTTGGACATCAAATAGCTCAAGAGGTCCAGTTCTTGTCTACAGCTTTGATTCAGAGACAGCTGACGGAGAAATATATAGGGATTATTCAGGAACAGGAAATAATGGAACCTTGAATCAAACTGGATCAGGAGCAGGATGGAGATCAAATGGAGTTTTAGGTGGGTCTTTCAGCGCAGACGGAGTTGGTGATGACGATTTTGTATACGTACCAAAGGACTCTAGTTTGGATCTGGGAAATATGACGCTTGAATTGTGGATAAACAGAACAGGTTCCTGGGGCAGTGGTGCAGAAGGCATAATCTCAAAGGCTGTTGGTACAGGATGGGATAGAAATTACATGATTGAAGGACGATCTGGAGGAGCGGTCAGATTTCAAGTATCAAACGGTTCTACAAATGGAATAAAGGTGATGGATACATCAATATTTTTGAATCTGAATGAATGGTATCATATAGTCGCCACGTTTGACAACTCCACAAGAAATATGTCTATCTACATAAACGGTACTCTGGATAACTCTAGTATAATAGATGTATACACAAAAGCAAGTGATATAGACATGTATATTGGAAGGCTGAATTCAAGCGGTTCTGACCGTGAATGTGATTGTGATCTAGACGAAGTTCGTATATACAACTACACGCTCACACCAGAACAGATACAAGAACATTTCAGATTGAGATATAATGTCACATCTGGATCCATGACAGATGCAGCTGATAGTTGGACTTGCCGTATAACACCAAATGACGGAACTGATGACGGAGCAACAAAAGAGAACTCAACAGGATTCACATCATGTTACACAGTAAAAAATACTTTAACACTAACAGAAAATACAGATGATTGTTTTGAGTTTGCACAAGATAGTGCAATACTCGATTGTAATAATTATCACATATACGGTGAAGCCAAATCTCAGGCTAGTGTTACATCTCAAAATTTCAACAACATCCATATAAGGAATTGTTACATACAAAATGCTTCAACTGCGATAAATGTAACAAATACTGACTACTCTTTTATTGAGAATGTCACACTTTTCAATACAACAGATTTGACATCAGGAGATACGAAAGCATACGGCATCTATATGACCAATTCCAGAAATAGTACAATCCACGCAAACATAACTATAGTCAATTCTACATCAACATCTACGTCAAGTTGTTATGATTCATTATCACATGGTATATGGCTTTCTAATATTTTCAATGTCAGTATACTCAACTCGAGTATATATGACGTGAGAGGTCAACAGCAGGGATTTGATTCAGAAGGATGTAATCCATCATATAGACCAGAAATAGGTAGAGGAATGTGGATTGAGGATGCAAATAACTTTAGCATACTAAACACAACAGTAAATTGGACAGAGCAGGCTGGAATAGATATACGTTCATCTTCAACTTATGCAAACATATCAAAATGTGTAATACAGGACGGTAACGATGGAGGAATTGAAACGTCAAGTGTTGATCATGCAGATGTAACAGATAATCTTCTGATAAACAATAGATATAACATCAAAATATACTCTGGTTCTAATTATGCTGATATAAAACGCAATAAAATATTATATGGAGAATCAGGAATAGAATTAGGAGGAATTGGAGGAAAGATTGAGGACAATGTCATCATACATACACACTCAGACTCTTCTTTGATTTATGCAATAGATACAAACTGCATGAATTTTGAATCCTGGAGAAACAACACAATTCACAACACTTCGTATACACATCCAACTTCTGCTGCTGTTTATTTTGCCAGAGAAAAGGTGATAATTGGCGATAATATAACAAACTATACGACAGCTTATCGTCTTGGATCTGATTCAAGTAATACAGTATTCTACAACACAACTATAACGGGAGGAGACAATGCTACCAGAATAGATGGTGCAGATAATGTGTCATTCTTCAACTGCACATTCAATAAGTCCTCTATGAATTTTGAAAGTGGAGTAAGTGATATTCGTGTATTCCATCCAATTAGAATAAATGTTACAAATTCTTCATATTCTCCACTTTCAGGAACTAATGTGAATATTAGTAATTCTACTTCAGTCGCACCAATGATAGAAGATGTGACAGACGCTAGCGGATTGACGTCTTGGCATTGGGTAGAAGAGTATAACCAAACAAATGATGCTGTATATGTCGATGGTTGTCTTGGAAGCGATGCAAATATAACATGTTTCAACCCTTTCAATGTCACAGTCACATTAGACGGTTATGACATGAACAGCACAAACTTCAGTGTAATTATACAGCAAACAGATAACGTCATCTTAGCTCTAGTTACATGTGAATATTCAGGAAGTGGGGATTGGAATGTCAGTACATCTTGTACAGTCACATCACAGGTTGTTGTAATAGAGTCAGACAAATCAGTTCACATAGAAAGTGGCGGTGACTTGACTTTACAAAATGTCAGTTTGCATCTAAAACCATATAGTAATGGATCTGCTGAGATAAGGGTATGGCCAGGGGGATCACTTACAATAGAGGCTGTTTCAAATGATGGAAGTTTGATATCAGTAAATACTACAGAAAAAGAAGAACACTATAATTTCACAGTTATGGCTGGAAGTCAGTTCTCCATGACAGATTCAAGATTGGAAGAAGCAGGATGGGATGCAGGAAATCCAGGCCTCCTAGTCGACGTTCCTATGGGAAGTTTCTCAGGCAACACCCTCACAAAAAATTATTTTGGAATAAATATATTAGAAAACAACAACACACTAAGCAACAATAACATAAGCTACAACACTTGGGGAATACACCTCAAAGGTTCTGGGAATACAACAATTGTAAACAACACAATACAGAACAATTCAAAAAGAGGAATAAACATTTACGGCGCTGACAATACTGTAGTAATAAACAGTACAGTGTCAGGAAACGATCTAGGAATTAACTTATATAATTCTGATAATGTTCTCATATGGAATTCTCAATTAATCGATAATTATAATGACACATACGTTATGGGAACAGGAAATATGACACTGCTTAATACAAGCTTAAACAAATCAACAATGAATTACTTAGTAACATCATCAGGTTTAGTTTATGTTACTTGGTATCTTGATGTGCTTGTTAAAAATTCACTTGGACAACCAATATCGTCAGCTCTTGTTTCTGTTATGAATACAACGTCAGATGTGATATTTTCTGAATACACTTCAATTAATGGAAATATACAAAGAAAGAACGTGACAGAGTTCAAAGAAAATAATGGCGGTAAACTTGATGTCACGCCTCATGTAATCAATGCATCAAGAGCTGGGGTTACAGACACCAACACCACAAACATAACAGAAAGTATGATAATTGAGTTACTTGTGGACATATATCATAGTGCGCAATACAAGCTAAAGCTGAACAACAGTGCAACAATGATCTACACTCCGTATCTTGGAGAAATGGACGGTAGTTCTGTAAATCCATTATCGTCGTTTCAATCCGCTAACTGTTTTATAGTTGCTTATGGTGATATACTCGATGGTCTTGTTTCGAGTTCTTGTACATCTCTGAATTATGAAAGTGATGGATCTACTCCTATTTTAGGAATTATAAAGAACATGACAAACACGAAAACACTACTTCCTTCAACACAAGGAACATGGAGAGATGTAGATAACCGAATGGACATAATAAAATCAGGAGACTTTTTCTTGGAGATAAAACCGACATTCGGGTTCGGATTAGGTTATTTGTATCCAATTAAAGTTATCTTGGAATACGCCAATGATATTGAGATAGCTCACACAGAACTCACTTTACGTAAAGGAGTGCACAAACTTGAACTTGAAAGTTACAGAATGTTGAATGGATCAAAGAATATAACGATTACAAATATTATAGGTTAATATGAAAAAGGTAATGATAGCAGGCAAATTCAATCCTTTACATCCAGGTCATGTATTCTTTTTTGAGAAAGCAAAAAAGTTTGGAGATTATCTAGTTGTGGTAGTAGCTCATGACAAAACAATACGTGATCAAAACATACCTTTGATTCTAGATTCAAATGAAAGAAAGAAGTTAATAGAAAACGTGGAAAGCGTTGACAAAGTAGTTATAGGAGACTGCGAAGATAGATTTAAAATAGTTGTATCTGAGAAACCAGATATCATAGTTCTAGGTTATGATCAGGAAATGGATGAAAAATGGATAGAAAAGAATGTTAAGAAAAATAAATTAAACACAAAAGTTGTACGAATAAAAGACAAACTAGATGGTTACAAATCAAGTATTATCAGAAAAAAACTTTTAGGAAAAAAAGAATAATGAAGAAGATTAGAAAAGATCTTCTTCCTCTTCCATTTCGTCCTCAGTTTCAAACTCGTCCTCTTCTAGGAATAGCATACTAAGAACCCCCTCTTCTTAGTACTTATTGACCCATACATTTTTAAACTTTTCTAAACACTAAAACATTCACATAATTCGCCATTTAAAACAGAGCAGACATGCTCGTCTACTGTAACACCTATGATGATATCCTTACCATCGTAAGTCACAATATAGGTTTGCAGTACAGTGGATCCTGTATACTCTTCCATTAGGGCAGCCGCAGCCGCATCTTCATGAGGCGAGCTCATGAGATCTTCAACACCAATATCCCGTGCAAGAATAACCAAGCTTACGCACTCATCTGGAAGATCACCTTGACCTGATATGGCATCTATTTCATCTGCTAGTGTATTCAGATCGTCTTCTGTCAATCCGATTTCTTCGATCATACTTGGGAATCCTCTAAAGAATAGTACAGAAATGACTATGAGAGCAATGAGTACAACCATTCCTATGATACTTATGGGTGCTATCTTCTTGCCCTTTATCTCAGCTGCCTTCTTCAGCTTTTCTTGCAACTTCTTTATCTGTACTGCAATACCCTCAGCGTTCATGATATTAAACGTAATCATGAAAACAGCGAAGTATAGTATTATAGCTGATATCAAACCGAAGATGAATACATCTGCTTGAAGCATACTGAAAAATCCTTCCTGAAATATAGGCAGTACGTTCGAGAGTGCATAACCAGTTATTAGTGCAAGCAGCCCCAGACCAAAACGCGAACCAAGCTTGATGAAGTAGTTTGCATAGCCTCTAAATCCTTTGACTGATATTGAACCAAAGAACATGATAAGTAGGATGTAACCTAAGATCTGAAGCCAAAATAAGATTGTCGGAAGTTCTCGCAAAAATTCAGGTACAAAATCCAAGAAAGGAAGTAATTCCTCAAGTGCCATGATAATTACTTTGTGAAGCACGGTTAAAAGTATTAATCGACGCTAGAACAAATTCTTAATATGCATGAAAAATACATCTTCTGTCCGACATGTAAAATTAAGTATCCAAAAAATAAAATAATCTTCAGATGTGAAAGATGTGATGGCGCACTTGAAGTGATTTTTGACTATAATAAAATGAGGAAATCCATAAACTTAGACAAACTCAGAAAACGTCCATTCAATCATGCTAGATATCTTGAATTATATCCAACAAAGAAGTTGGTTTCTCTCCACTCAGGAGGCACACCTCTTATACGATCCAAGAACATAGAAAGAGAACAAAAGCTGAAGTTCAATCTGTATTTCAAATATGAAGCTGTCAACCCAACAGGATCATTCAAAGATCGTGGTTCAAGTGTGGAGATAGGTCGTGCAGTGGAGCTTGGTAAAAATAAAATAATATGTGCATCTACAGGTAATATGGGAGCCTCGCTTGCAGCTACATCAGCTGTAGCAAACGTGAAATGTACAGTTATAGTGCCGGATGATGCTGCTCCAGTAAAGATGGAACAGATCCTAGCTTATGGTGCAGGCGTGTATCAGATAAAAGGATCATACGACGAAGCTGCTGATATGGTTGATTACGCATTCAAGAAGCATGGCATTTACCTTGTGGGAGATTATCTCCATAGACGTGAAGGTACAAAATCAGTCGGCTTTGAGATTGCAGAGCAGATAAAAGCAGATTATGTTGTCGCTCCAGTTGGAAATGGAACTCTCATATCAGCCATATGGAAGGCGTTTTCAGAGTTCAAAACAATGGGATTCATAAAAAAGAGACCAAAAATGATTGCTATACAAGCTGAGAAATGTGATCCTATCAAAGTAGCCTTTGTGATGAAGAGGAAGATAAAGCCTGTTTGCGGTCACACTATAGCTGTTGCCATGGAATGCGGAGATCCTCTGGATGGAAATAAGGCCTTGAACTCAATTAAGGAATCAAAAGGATGTGCATATAATGTGTCAGATAAGGACATAATTAAATGCAGAGAGATGTTGGCAGAGAGAGAAGGTTTGTTTTCAGAGCCAGCAGGGGCTGCAGCCCTTGCAGGTATTCTAAAAAGCAAGAATAATATAGAAAAAGGTTCAAACGTTGTGTGCTTGGTGACAGGACATGGATTGAAAACACCATACACAGGCATTACATCAAGACCAAAGAAACCTGGAAAAACGCACAAAAGCGTGGATTCCCTCTTCTGAGAAGCTTTTTAAGCTTTACCTATATAACTATATAGCATTATCCGAGGTTTGTTATGTCTAGGATTTATTCAAGACGAAAAGGAAAGTCTGGATCTACAAAACCACTGAAAAAAGATTCCCCTTGGGTGAAATATAAGCCTTCAGAGGTTGAATCTATAGTGGTTAAGTTAGCTAAAAAAGGATACACATCTGCCAAAATAGGAACAATATTAAGGGATCAGTATGGAATTCCATCAATAGATGTGGTAGGAAAGAGCTTGACTGTATCAAATATAATGAAGAAGCATAATATATATCCAAAATTCCCAGAAGATCTATTCAACTTATTGAAGAGATCAGTTGAACTTCATGATCATATGAGTAAGAACAAAAAGGACTATTCTTCTAAAAGAGGTTTAGAAATAACAGAATCCAAGATAAGACGATTGATAAAATACTATAAAGGCCAAGGTCTTATAGAAAAAAAATGGAAATATGATCCAGAAAAGGCTAAACTACTTGTAAAGTGATGAAATATGGCAAAAGATCAGGCATCCTTAATCTCAGAATTGATGAAAAAACCAGAATTTATCAGAAATATGGGTATTGTTGCACATATAGATCATGGTAAGACAACCCTATCAGACAATCTACTTGCTGGTGCAGGTATGATTTCAGACGAGCATGCAGGTCAGCAGCTTGCTATGGATTTTGTTGCTCAAGAACAGGAAAGAGGAATAACAATCTACTCTGCTAATGTTTCTATGATTCACGATTATAACGGGAATGATCATCTTATCAACATGATTGACACTCCAGGTCACGTAGACTTTGGTGGAGATGTTACTCGAGCTATGCGTGCTGTTGATGGTGTAATTGTAGTTGCAGACGCTGTGGAAGGTGTCATGCCACAGACAGAAACAGTAATTAGACAAGCGCTCAAGGAAAGAGTGAAGCCAATTCTATTCATCAACAAGACAGACAGACTGATCAAAGAGTTGGAACTTACACCTGAAAAGATGCAGGAAAGATTTGTAGGTATAATTACAGAGGTCAATAACTTGATAGATAAATATGGTGAAAAGGGATTCAAAGAGGATTGGTACGTAAAGGTAGAGAATAGTTCAGTTGCGTTTGGTTCTGCTACAAAGAATTGGGCAGTATCAATGTCTTCTATGAAGAGTTCTGGTGTCACGTTCAAAGAAGTCATTGACATGACAGTAGCAGGACAGGAAAAGGATCTTGCAACAAAGTCCCCATTACATAAAGTCATTCTTGATATGGTTATTAAACATCTTCCAAATCCATTGGATGCCCAAAAATACAGGATAAAACACTTATGGCCAGGTGATATGGATTCAAAAACAGGAAAGAGTATGATTGATTGTAAACCTGATGGACCTTTGGTCGGTGTTGTTACAAAAATTTATCCAGATCCACATGCTGGTTATGTAGCTACGGTGCGTATATTCTCAGGAAAGATACAGAAAGGACAAGCACTTCACCTTGTAGGAAAGGATAGGACCGAAAAGGTTCAGCAAGTATCTGTTTACAAAGGTGCACAAAGACTTAACATGGATGAGGTATATGCAGGCAACATAGTTGGTATAGTTGGTCTTAAGAATGCATTTTCTGGTGAGACAGTTTGTGATAATAATAATATAGTAGAATCTTTCGAATCTATTACTCACATGTTCGAGCCTGTTGTTACGCGAGCTATAGAACCAAAACAGCCACAGCAACTATCTAAGTTGATTGAGTTCTTGAAGAGAACAAGCAGAGAAGATCCAACACTTAGAGTTAAGATTAATGAGGATACAGGAGAATATCTTGTATCAGGCTTGGGCGAACTTCACATAAATGCAAAAATAGAAATTCCTTTAAAGGACGAGGGTCTTGATGTTGACATTTCACCTCCAATAGTCATATACAAAGAATCTATTAAGGACAAGACAAATGAAGCAATGGAGGGCAAATCTCCAAACAAACACAACAAATTCTTTGTTATCGCAGAGAAGTTGGAACCAAAGGTTTACGAAGCAATCGTAAATGGCGAGATACCTGAACAGGAAATAAAGAAGAAGGACGTTGAGTTGCAACAGAAACTTGTCGATCTCGGTATGGAGAGGGAGGAAGTAAGAAAGATGAAACAGATCTATAATAGATCAATACTTCTTGATACGTCTTCTGGTGTTAAAGCAATACTTGAAGTAATGGAGATGATTAAGCAGTCTTTCAGAGAAGTTATGAATGAGGGACCTCTTGCAAGAGAGCCATGTGCTGGAATCAAGATCATGCTTGTTGATGCAAAGCTCCACGAAGATGCAATTCACAGAGGACCTGCACAGGTAATACCCGCTACAAGGTTTGCAATGCGTGAGGCAGTCAAGGGAGCAGGCGCATACATACTCGAACCAAAACAGGTAATCAGAATAGATGTTCCAACAGATTTCTTGAGCGGCGCAACAAAGGAAATCCAAAACAGAAGAGGACAGATACTTGAAATGAGCGAAGAAAGAGGATTAAGTATAATCAAAACAAAAATTCCAGTAGCTGAGATGTTTGGATTTAACTCTGCTTTGAAATCTTCAACAGGCGGACAGGGATTCTTCTGGTTAATTGATGTAATCTACGAGCCACTTCCAAAGGAATTGGAACCAAAAGTAATCAAACAAATCAGAGAAAGAAAAGGCATCAAGATAGAAGAGTAAATATAAAATTTCTTAACCAATAATTAATTGTTGGTGATATATATTCAAGATAAGCAGCTAATTATTGGTCTCGACCCAGGTACAACGACCGGTATTGCTGCTATTGATCTTGATGGTAAACTAGTTTTGATTGAAAGTAGAAAGAACATGTCAAAACAAGACGTGATGCTTTTCATATCTAGTATAGGCAGACCTCTAATACTTGCATGTGACATTAATCCGACTCCGAAATCACTTGAAAAAGTTGCTGCATCTCTTCCCACACGGATAATCTCACCTAAGAGAAACCTATCAAAAAAAGGCAAAAATGAAATCGTAAAAGAGTATGCAGAGAAACTAAATACGAAAAGAGTTTGGAATAACACACACGAAAAGGATGCTCTTGCTTCTGCTTTATTTGCTTGGGGTAAATTAAAACCTCTGATAGATCGAGTAAAGAAAAGATTGAAAACAAGCGAGATATTTGAAGAAGAGATCAGAAGATATGTAATGCAGAATGTAATCATAGAAAGAGAAAGCATAACTAACAGTTTAAATCAATACCCAGAAGCAATCATCAATTATAAAATTTCTAAATCTAAATAAATCTATGAAGATACCGAAACTAGACAAAAAGAATGAAAGGTTATACAAAACCATGATGTTTTTCTGGAGACTTATCATACTATCTATTCCACTTTACATAGTTCTTACATTCGCTTTGGATCTTGGTTATCTGCAGTACATAGTTGCAACACAATCATTTTCAGTACTCTCCTTCACAGGATTTGCAGTGGCACAGGAAGGCCCTGCACTCACAGTTGGCTTTGATGATGAAACAAAACAACCATTCTATTTTATCATATCAGAGGATTCAACTGGATGGAAATCCATGCTTTTTTTTGCCGCACTCGTGCTTGCAGTTCCTGATACACGTAATAAAAAGAAGTTGATGGGCTTAGCTCTTCTACCTGCGATATGGCTTGGGAACCTTTTCAGAATATGGTTGATAGTTTGGATAGAACGTGTATACGGATTTCAGTCAGCGATGATAGCTCATGATTATTTGTGGAGATTGGGATTGATACTTCTGGTAGTTGGTTTATGGTTTGTCTGGCTCAAGTATGCGAAGCCTATAACTAAGAAAAACAAATAATTAATACATGAATCACGTTGATTGGTTGATAACAATAGGAGTTTTTTTGGTATTTGTAGCATGGGCATTCAGTTTTTATTTCTCATTCTTTCCAGATTCAAGAGTAAGTACATCGGATTTTGCTGATATAATAAATGAAAAGGTGATAGATTATTTGTTCATAGAATCTTACAGAGTTGAAGGTAGTTATTATGTAGCTGGATTGACAACAGAAGTCGTAATGAATATTACATACGCTTGGCCTAATGTGACAGAAAATACAAAAAATTCAACACGTGTATACTTAAGAACACCTCAAGGCACAACCGCACAACCTGACTGTATAATATCAGGTGACAATATTTCATTTAAAACCGATTTCAACGCAGGAACAAGCTACATAATAATAACATATAGTAATGCTAGCATGCCAATGCGTTGTTCAGGAACATTTAATGTAACTACAGATAACAGAACAAATCTAGGTGTAGCTGAAAAGACAGATATCATATCTCAGGTGATGATAAACGAAATGACAAATTTTACATATGAAGACTTCAAAAACAATCTTTCCGTATCACGTGACTTTAGAGTTGAGATAAATACATCAGGAGTTTACACGAACTTTGGTTCACCTCTGCCTAAAAATAGAGACATCTATGTAAGAGAAACATTCTCAAGGCTTGAGGAAACAGATGCAGAAGTAGATGTAAGAGTTTTGATATGGTAGTGGGCGTACGGAGATTTGAACTCCGATTACAGCCTTTTCACATAGAATACCGCAAGGCCGCGTACTATCCAATTATACTATACGCCCAAATATAGTCACTTATAAACACAAGTTGTCAGCTTAGGCTTAAACTAAAATTCCGATTATGAATGATAGTAAACCAAACAACATACCGAGTTTTATTTTTTTGCTTACCCTCTTAAACTGTTTCTTTGTTTCTGCCTTACTTATCAAGAAAATACAGTAAATGAAAATAAGATCTGTTATTACAACAAGAACGACATAACTCAATCCAAGTAAATTAATTATATATGGTATTGGAGATAAGACAACAGCAAAGAGTAAAGAAATTTTTGCAGTTGCCATAGCTCTTCTTTTACTAAACTTCAACTTGGCTTTTCCATCAACTAAATCAAATCTTTCAGCAACCTTTTTCTTGACATTTGAAACAAGACGTTTGAGGAAGCCTCTTCTGTCACCTTCAAGATCTTCTAAATCCTTTACAATTTCACGTGCGAAGTTTGAGAGCATTGCTAGAAGCATGAGCAGGATCGGTAGTGTGAGATTGTAAAATGCAGCACCTCCAAAAAGGAACGTGGATCCAACCAAATAACTCACAGCAAGATTACCTAAAAGTATTTTGTTTTGTAGATGCGTAGAGTAAATTACAAGAACAACAGAATTGATAACAGCTATTGTTGTCAAGTAAAGATTATTCACCAATAACGTTGCCAAGATACCTACAACAAACAACAGAACAAAATATGCAAGTGCGGCATTCTTTGATATTCTTCCAGAAGCTATAGGCCTTCTACTTCTATTCACTTTGTCAGATTCAACATCAATGTAGTCATTTATTACGTTTCCAGCTCCTGTTATAACCAAAGCTGCAAACATTGCAGCATATAAAACAGGAGAATAAATCAAAGTCTGAATGTCAGTTACAAGTAGACCACCAACAAATACTGCAACAAGGCTCATTATACAGTTTAATGGTCTTAAAATTGTTAGATAATATAACATCAGAATCTCCTAAACCTTCTTTATAGGATGCTTTGCACCGCATGCTTCACATCTTATGTAATCCATTTGACCTTCTTTGATTAACTTTGTGTCAGGTTTTCCACATTCTGTGCATAATACATAGGATTTTAGATATATTTCAATCTTCTTGTTTATGTGATCTGGGGAGAAATTTCCTATGTAAGAAACCTTCTGATCCTTCACATCGTAAGATGTACCCAATTCTAATGAAAGAAATTTTATCAGATGTTTTGGATCCCTCTGAAGGAAATTAGCTATGTCAAATATATTGAAAATTATGGTTTTGTTTCCCTGCTTCAATGCCTTAGCTTTAGGGACCTCAAACCTCTGAGTTGACACTGTCTTTTTCGGTACCTTCTCCATTCCCTTCTTGAGCAAGTCTTCATAAGAGGCCATAATATCACATAGTACTAAAGGATTATTAATGTTTTGGGTTATAAGTAACCTATATAAATATAAACACGTAACTAGATTCAGTGATTTCTATGGTAGAATTTGATCAATTTGGTCCAGAAAAGATAGTTGAAATATACGATCCTAAAACAGGTGCACATGGATTTACAGTTGTAGACAATACTGCTTTAGGTCCAGCAAAGGGTGGCATTAGAATGACACCTAGTGTCAGCATAGAAGAAGTTTCAAAACTTGCAAGAGCAATGACATGGAAATGTGCAATCGCAGATCTGCCTTTTGGAGGAGGTAAGTCTGGTATAGTTGCAAATCCAAAAGAGATATCTGATGAAAAGAAGCAAGATATAGTTGCAGCCTTTTCACGAGGAATTAAGATAATAGCTCCTGAAATGTATGTAGCAGCTCCAGACATGAACATGGCTGAAGAAGAAATGAGAACATTTGCAAAAGCAAATGGTGACAACAAATCAGTTACAGGAAAACCAGCTGACATGAACGGATTGCCGCATGAACTCGGTTCGACAGGTTATGGAGTTTATCAGTCTGTCATTGTTGCAGCAGATCATATCGGTTTAAAATTGGATGGTGCAACAGTTGCTATTGAAGGGTTTGGAAACGTAGGATCCTTTGCAGCAAAGTTTTTGTCTGAACGTGGAGCAAAGATTGTTGCAGCTTCAGACTCCAAAGGGTGTCTGTATGTTCCTGAAGGAATTGATGTACAGAAGCTAATAGATGTAAAGGAAAAAACAAGATCTGTTGGTAATTACGGTGCAGGGGAACATAAAAAGTGTGGAGAGATATTTGGTTTAGAAGCAGATATACTCATCCCAGCAGCTCTACCAGATGTTATAAACAAGCACAACTATGAAAACGTGAAATACAAGATAATATCTGAAGGTGCAAACATACCAATGGAGCATTGGATAGAACAAAAGCTTCATGAAAAAGATATACTAGTGGTACCTGATATTGTTGCAAATGCAGGAGGAGTCATCTCCTCTTATACAGAGTACATAGGTAAAGGAGAGAAGGAGATGTTTGAACTAATCAAGGAAAAGGTAACAAAGAATACGAAGATCGTTCTAGATCACGCAAAGAAGGAAAAGGTCTATCCACGAGAAGCAGCAATGGAAATTGCTAAAAAGAGAATAACAGAAGCAATGAAAAAGAAAGGGATGATTTAATCCCTCTTTTATTTGTTTTAATTCTAAACATAATTATATGAGAAAGAGTGTGGTCATAGTTTTAGTAATTGTTGTAATAGTTGCACTGTTTTTAGTTTCATCTTTGGGAATTCCAGAACCAAACATAACAGAAAATACAAATATAGTAGATAAGACAACTGGATTTATCGTAGACGTGTTCAGTCCATTGGCTAATCTATTCTGATAGGCGCGATTCACTTTTATTTCTTCCAATCCAAATTTATTACATGAAGTCTTATCCTTTAGTTTTAGTAATAGTTGCCTCAGTCTTGATTATAGCAGCTTATGTATCACTAGAACCTTCTGGTTTGTTCAGATCTCCTTCTAGAATATCAGAGCCGAATCCGATACCAATAGAGCCAGTGAAACCTATTAATGAGAATACCTTGAAATTCACACTTACGGTTGACAAAATACCTATTATAAAAGAAACAGAAGAGCACACTAAAGTCACTCTTGAAGGATTCGATGTGATCTCTGAAGAAGGAGTTCCATCTTTGCCAGAAAAAATCTTTAATTATATTCTTCCTGAAGGGAAAAAATTCAAAGAAGTAAAAATAGTCGATATAATTACTTCCGAACAGATTATAAAAAAACAAATTGAATCGATACCAACATCAATTCCAACTTGTAGTGAATGTATCGGAGGGGTTTGTGAAATTCCAGAGATGAGTACCCAATCCGGTGATGTTATATATTCTTCAGATTTGCTGTATCCTTCAGAACCAGTAAGATTCGTTTCTGAAAATTCTGTTGGTGGAAGAAACATAATCAGTGTTATATTCTCTCCTGTTCAGTACAATCCTATAAAAAACAAACTAGTTTTGACAGAATCAATTGAATTCGAAATTGTTCTAGAAGATGACAAACTAAAAACAATATATAACGAT
>Ga0272444_10001887_pt1 | contig 19755 bp, 12 predicted proteins | sample SSMForm13_FD_201033 | JGI IMG/M metagenome (GOLD analysis project Ga0272444, IMG submission 201033) | Marine sediment archaeal communities from Little Sippewissett salt marsh, Falmouth, MA, United States - SSM-Form-13 | ecosystem: Environmental > Aquatic > Marine > Wetlands > Sediment ... | reverse complement strand
CACAAAGCCCTGGGATACTCAGGCCGCCATGCGTTCAGATTTCCAGCAGGTGCAAGATGGGATCCCGCCAACCCTTGCGCAGCTCGCCTTCAATGTCCGTGGCCAGCCCGGTCATCCAGGGTTCATCAGACAACTCGTGCCTGGCCGAGGCGCCGGGCCACCACGGCCCGGCCAGTTGGAGAACGTCCGCGACCACCTGCCCCGCCCTGTCAGACCTCGGCAAAGGCGAAGAGGACATCGACAGAAGGCCGTCGCGGAACGCGACACGCACTGGCGGCAGCAAGTTTGCGGGCCTCGCGGGCGCCGGCTGCACGTCCTGGCGGGCTGCTGCGATGGGATTATCGAACAAGCTATCCGCGATAGCCAGGACGTCGGCCTCCGGCGCATCTGCCACAGGCCCGGCCAGCAGTTCCGGTTCCGCCACGGCGCCTGCCTGGGCCACAGGGGCCTCCAAAACTTCCTCGAGCGACAGGCCGAAGCATCCCATCATCGTCTGAAGGTCAAACCAATCCACGTTGCCGTCTCCGTCGAGGTCGCCGCCAGTCCACGCAGTCCCGCCAACCATCCCCATGCCTCGCTTGAGCGTAATGTAGTCCATCGCGTCCACGCTGGCATCGCCGTCCAGATCGCCGGCCAGACGGTGGAAGGTAAACGTGTAGTCGTCCTGCATGGCGTTGCCGGCCAGGTCCTCAACCGCCCCGGCCGGAATGCGGGCCGTGTAGTACCCGTTCGCCAGTTCCACGCCCGAAAGGTCCCAGGTGCTCGTGGCCGGGTCAAACACCGCGCCCGCCAAGTCAACCGGCTCGCCGGTGGTGTCGTTATTGAGAGTCAAACTCTCGGCGACACAAACGACGGCCTCGTTGAAATCCACCGCCAGCGACATGATCTTCGTCCGCTGGATTATTCCACTGTTTACGAACGCCCCGGTCACCAGCGGGGCCGTCGTGTCAACGGTGAAGCTGTACACGTCATCACACGTCTGGCCGCCAATCCCGTCGGCGTCCTGGTCCATCGTGTTGCCCGCCAGATCGGCGATGCCAGGACCCACGAAGACCCGATAGCTCCCGTCGCCCATAGGCTCGGCAAACTGCACACGGCACGTTGTCTCGTCAACCTGCGAGACTCCCTGGGCGACTGGCCCGACTTCGATGATCCGCAGGCCGGAAAGACCTTCCGCCACGTACGCCAACGGGCCGACTACCTGCACGCCGTAGGCATCGCCCGAAGTGTCGTAGAAGCCCACCTCGACCGGCGAGGCCGAGTCCGACACATCGACGATCCGAAGGCCAGATGTATAAGCTGCCACGTACGCCAGCGTGCCGACGACCTGCACGCCCCTGGCAGACTCCGGCGTATCGTAGAAGCCCACCTCGACCGGCGCGGCCAAGTCCGACACATCGACGATCCGCAAGCCAGAGCCATCCGCCACGTACACCAGCGTGCCGACGACTTGAACGCTGTAAGCAAAGCCCCAAGTGTCGTAGAAGCCCACCTGGACCGGCGCAGCCGGGTTCGATACTTCGATGATACGCAGACCGGAACTGCCATGCGCCACGTACGCCAACGTGCCGACGACCTGGAAGTCGTAGGGACGGGACCACGAGTTCCAACCGGACAACAGGGAATAGGAGCCCACCCGGACCGGCGCAGCCGGATTCGATACGTCAATGATCCGCAAGTAGGATATCCCGGTGTAAAAATCCTCCGCCACGTACGCCAGCGTACCGACGACTTGAACGCCGCAAGCAGAGCCCCAAGCGTCGTAGATGCCCCAAGTGTCGTAGAAGCCCACCTCTACCGGCGTAGCCGGGTTAGACACGTCGATGATACGTAGGCCTGAGTCGCCAGCCGCCACGTACGCCAGTGTGCCGACTACCTGCACGTCATGAGCATAGCCCGAGGTGTCGTAATAACCCACCTCGACCGGCGCGGCCGGGTTCGACAGGTCAATGATCCGCAGGCCGGAGCTGTAATCCGCCACGTACGCCAGCGTGCCGACTACCTGCACACACCGGGCATCGCCCGGAGTGTCGTAAAAGCCCACCTCTGTCGGCGTTCTCGGCGCGACCGACACATCCTCGGCCGTGAAAGTGGAAGCGTCGATTGGCTCGTCAAAGGTCACCTCGACGTAATCAACGCTCGCACCGATCAGTCCGTCTGGCCAGTAGCCCACGACCCGCGGGCCGTAGTCGACCGTCAGCGTAGCCAACGCCCAGGGTCCGGCGTTGCCGGCCTTGTCGATGGAGCGGACATCGAACGTGGCGGTCGAGCCCTCGGCCAGGCCCGTCGGCACCTGCCGCGTCAGGCTCTCGACCCAATCGGCGCCGTCGATCCTGTACTGGTACTTCCAGATGCCGTTGTCGTCGGCAGTCTCATCCCAGTTCAGCACCGCCCCGTCCAGGTCCAGGCCCGTGGGCGATCCAGGCGGCGTCAGGTCCACCGTGACCTGCTTCGAGGCCACCGGCCCGGCGTTGCCGGGGTTATCCACGGCCCGGACTTCGAATGAATACGAGCCCTCGGCCAAAACAAGCGTCGCCATCAGGTCCGTCGTGGCCTGCCAGTCGCCGCCGTCCAATCTGTACTCATAACGCGATATGCCGTTCTCATCCGTCACAGCATCCCACACAAAGACCAGTTCCGTATCGCTTGTGAGCCCATCGGCCACCTGGCCCGTGTCATCCGCAAAAGCCAGGCTCCCCGGCGCCGCCGGAGGCATTGAGTCGGACGTGAAGCTGAATTGGTAAACGTCGCCCGACGTCTGGCCACCGATACCGTTGGCATTCTGGTCCATCGTGTTACCCGCCAGATCGGCGACCTCCGGCCTGATGAAGACACGATAGTCGCTCCGGTCCATCATTGGCGAGGCAAACTTGACGCGACACGTCATCGCATCGATCTGCGAGACTTCCTGCACGTATTGCCCGACTCTGATGATCCGCAGACCGGAAGAATAATCCGCCACGTACGCCAGTGAGCCGACGACCTGGACACCGCAGGCTTTACCCGGCGTGTCGCAATAGACCACCTCCGCAGGCGCGGCTGGGTTTGACAAATCGATGATCCGCAGCCCGGCACGGTAATCCGACACGTACGCCAGGTTGCCGATAACATGGACATCCTGGGCAATGTCAGATGTGTTGTAGGAGGCCATCGCCACAGGCACGGCCGGGTTTGTCACGTCGATGATCTGCAGGCCAGAGGTGTAATCCGCCACGTACGCCAGCGTGCCGACGACCTGCACGCGCCTGGCAATGTCCGGCGTGTCGCAGTAGCCCACCTCCGCAGGTGCAGCTGGGTTTGACACATCGATGATCCGCAACCCGGAATAAGCATCCGCCACGTACGCCAGCGTGCCGACGACCTGCACGCCATGGGCATAGCCCGAGGTGTCGTAATAGCCCACCTCGACCGGCGCAGCCGGATTCGACACGTCGATGATCCGCAGGCCGGAGTCGCCATTCGCCACGTATGCCAGCGTGCCAACGACCTGCACGTCACGGGCATCGCTCGTGACGTAGTAACCCACTTCCACGGGCGCGGCCGAGTTCGACACGTCGATGATCCGCAGGCCGGAATAGACACCAGCCACGTACGCCAGCGTGCCAACGACCTGCACGCCACGGGCCCTGCCCGGCGTATCGTAGAAGCCCACCTCGATCGGCGCAGCCGGGTTCGACACGTCGATGATCCGCAAGCCGGAGTAGTCATCCGCCACATACGCCAGCGTGCCGACTACCTGCACGCCCACGGCATCGCCCGGAGTGTCGTAGTAGCCGACCTCAACCGGAGCGACAGGCACGATCGCAACATCCTCGGCTGTGAACGTAGCCGGGTCGATAGGCTCGTTGAAGGTCACCTCGACATAATCTCTGCCAACAAATCCATTGGGCCAGTGGCCCACGATTTGCGGACCGTAGTCCACCGTCAACGTGGCGGTGGCCGTTACACTGACATTCCCTGCCCTGTCGATCGCCCGAACCATGAAGTCGTGCGTAGTCCCGTCGGCAAAGCCCGTCGCGACAGATGTTCCATCGACGTCGATCCATGCACCGCCATCGACAGAGTACTGATGCTTCCATATCCCGTTTACGTCCGTCCCGTCCGACCAGTGCAGTACAGACCCGTCCAATCGAAGGCTCGTAGGGACCTCAGGGGCAGTAAGGTCCACTGCGACCTGGGACAATGCCGCCGATCCGCCGTGGCCGACATTGTCCACGCCCCTGACTTCGAACGAATGCGAACCCTCCGTGAGGGTCGAGGTCGCCATCCTCTCGGTCGTGGCCGTCCAATCCCCGCCATCCAGCCTGTACTCGTACCACGCAATTCCGCCAGGGTCGGTCGCCTCGGCCCAGGTAAAGAGCAGTTCCGAGTCGGCGGTAAGCCCATCTCCCGCAACACCCGTGTCATCCGCGAACGTCAGATTGCCAGGTGCCTCCAGAGGAGGCGCGTCGAACGTGAAATCGAAACTGTACAAGTCGCCCGGTATCTGGCCGCCGATGCCGTCGGCGTTCTGGTCCATCGTATTGCCCGCCAGATCGGCGATATTCGGGCAAACGAAGACCCGATGGATGCCCTCAGCCATTGGCAAGGCAAACTGCACGCGGTACGTCGTCGCGTCGACCTGCGAAACTTCCTGGGCGACTGGCCCGACTTCGATGATCCGCAGGCCGGAGGAGTAATCTGCCACGTACGCCAGCGTGCCGACTACCTGGACGTTGCTGGCAGAGCTCGGGGTGTCGTAGTAGCCCACCTCGACCGGCGCGGCCGGGTCAGACACGTCGATGATCCGCAGGCCTGCACCTGAATCCGCCACGTACGCCAGCGTGCCGACTACCTGGACGTCGTAGGCATAACTCGGAGTATCGTAGTAGCCCACCTCGACCGGCGCGGACGAGTTAGACACGTCGATGATCCGCAGGCCGGAGGAGAAATCCGCCACGTACGCCAGCGTGCCGACTACCTGAACGTCGTAGGCATAGCTCGGAGTATCGCAGTAGCCCACCTCGACCGGCGTGGCCGGGTTCGATACGTCGATGATACGCAGGCCGGAGCTGTAATCCGCCACGTACGCCAGCGTGCCGACGACCTGCATGCCGTGGGCATGGCCCGATGTGTCGTAGTAGCCCACTTCGACCGGCGCGGCCGGGTCGGATACGTCAATGATCCGCAGGCCGGAGTAGTGATCCGCCACGTACGCCAGCGTGCCGACGACCTGAACGTCCAGGGCATTGCTCGGCGTGTCGTAGTAGCCCACCTCGACCGCCGAGCTCGGGTTCGACACGTCGATGATACGCAGGCCGGAGCTGCCATCCGCCACATACGCCAGCGTACCGACTACCTGCACGTCCCAGGCATAGCCCGGAGTATTGCAGTAGCCCACCTCGACCGCCGAGCTCGGGTTCGACACGTCGATGATACGCAGGCCGAAGCTGTAATCCGCCACGTACGCCAGCGCGTCGACGACCTGAACGGACCAGGCATGGCCCCGGGTGTCGTAGTAGCCAGCCTCTGTCAACGTGATCGGCGCGACCGACACGTCCTCGGCCGTGAACGTCGTTGGGTCGATCGGCTCGTTGAAGGTCACCTCCACACAATCCACGCTCTCGCCGATCGGCCTGTAGGACCAGTGGCTGACGATCTGCGGGCCGGTGGTGTCCAGCAGCAGGCGGGGCTCGAGCGGCTCGAACTGACACGGCAGGTCGGCCGGCGGAACGAAACCATCGGATTCGGTCGGCTGTGCGTTGCCCTGCCGCATGTGAACCAGGACATTGCGGCACTTTCTACGAAGGCGGTTGACCACCCGTGATGCAGACGACATAGGATATCCTCCCCGTGAAAACTGCACGGTACGCTCCGAAAGGCCATCGATACCGCCCCGGGAGGATCCCATCGCCATCCCTCTTACCGCAATATCGCCGTCCGTTCGGAAGAGAACGATATTCTAGTAGTTTACGCCAGGAACGGCGATGCGCCAAGCCGAATTCTCAGCCGGATTTGCATGAACCCCACGAATGGTCGGGTAGCTCGCGCGGTTGACCAACCGGCGCTGGCCAACCACCTTTTTTTCATCATCGGCTCGTAGTACTTGACAGTTCGGGTCAGTTGGGATAACGTTATTGGCTTACTGCCCGGATGGCGGAATTGGCAGACGCGCTAGGTTGAGGGCCTAGTTGAGTTAATACTCAGTGCAGGTTCAAGTCCTGTTCCGGGCATTGCGGCCTTGGTCGCGATGCAAAAACGAGCAATGCAGCCCGCGAGCCCGATCAGGCCACGGGCTGTTTTCGTGTCTGTCCCACCGATCTATTCTCCCTGGATACCGAACTGCCCTGACAGGTGTTCAAGGAATAGTGAGAACGAAGAAGAAGCTTGCCTCTGGCTAAGGGCGTCGAAAGTCTGGGGGCTTCATTTTCTTCTGTCTTTCCGGGCCAGGAATCCTTGTGTTTTTGCCCTCGGCGCGGGATAATAGGTGTTGGAGTAATCATCTCCCTTCGAATCGGCTGAAGTCCAGCAGAGGTGCCAAGACAATGATGGTCGACCAGAGTGGACTACACGGGAACATGCAGGCAGTTGAGGGGATGGAACAGCAGTTGGCGGCGGACCTGACAGCAACCTCCAGCGAGATCGCCCACTCGGAATATCTGAGTGTCGAACAGCGGTCAGAAGTCTATTCGATTCTCGATGCCCTGCGGTCCGACACGGAGCAACACAAGAAGGCCATCCGCCTGATGGCGGACGGGCTCGGCGGGGTCAGCGATGCTTGAATTTGAACAGGCCATGCTGCGGGAGCGTTTCCAGGATCTGCTGGCCTCGGAACATCAGGCCATCAAGGCCTACGTGGAACTCGCCGCCCGAACCACCGACCCCGATATCCTTAAAAAGGTCGAGCACCTCCTCCGCGACAAGCAGCGTCACGTCGAGCTCACCGAACGCCTGCTGGAGATCGTGGAGTAACGAGGGAAGAGAAGAAGGTCCTGGCGGGCAGGGGAGAATAGGTCTCATAGGACCCATGGGACCTATAAAATGAGACTCATGGAGCTTGGAGGACCTATGAGCAGTCCACGTAGCGCCTTACGCTCCTCCCTCTTACCCGAGTATTTACAGATTCGCCAGCCTTTGTGCCTTATCGTAGGCGACCATGCCGTCGATCATTTCGTCGAGGTCTCCAGCCATGATCTGCTGGAGGTTGAAGTTCGCACCTTCGGACGTCTCCTGCTTGAGGCGGTGGTCCGTGCAGCGATTCTGGGGGAAGTTGTACGTGCGGATTCGCTGCGAGCGGTCACCCGAGCCGATCATGACCTTGCGGGCGGCGGCCTCGGCGGCGGCCTGCCTGCTGCGGTGGTACTCGTAGACCCTGGCAGCCATGATCTGGCGGGCCTTGGCGCGATTCTTGTGCTGGCTCTTCTCGTCGCGCATCGAGACGGTTATGCCGGTCTCAATGTGTTCGAGCTTGATAGCGGACTCCACCTTGTTGACGTTCTGCCCGCCCGGCCCGCCGGCCCGGCTTGTGTATTCATGCACATCCTTGGACCAGTCGATGTCGATTTCGATATTCTTGGGTTCCGGCAGCACTGCCACCGTCGCGGCGGAGGTGTGAATCCTGCCTTGGCTTTCGGTTTTGGGCACGCGTTGAACTCGATGCCCCCCACCTTCGTAGCCAAGCCTCGCCCAGACACCCTCGCCCTTGATGCTGACGAACACCTCGCGAAAGCCGCCCATTTCGGTTGGGGTGGCTGAGAGAATTTCGAACTTCCACCGCCGGCCCTCGGCGTAGTAGCGGTACATGCCCATCAGGTCGGCAACGAACAGTGCGGCCTCATCGCCGCCGGTACCGGCGCGAATCTCCAGCACGACCGAGTCGATCTCTTCGTCATCGCCCATGACCAGCAGGCCCTTGACGTTGTCCAAGGCCTTCTCGGCGGCCGGCTCGATCTCCTCCAACTCGTCCTTGGCCAGGGACCTCATTTCCTCGTCGCCCTTGGGGTCGTCAATGATGGCGCGAGCCTCGTCTATCTGCTCAACCAGACGGGTGTAAAGGCGGTAGGGTTCGACGATTTTGCCCAAACGGGCGTGCTCCTTGGACAAAGCCACTATCCGCACGGGATCAACCGCGACGGCGGGGTCGTTCATCTGCTCGGCCGCGCGTGAGTAAAGCCGGTCCAACTCGTCGAGTTTGGCAAGTAGTGGGTCGGGCTTAGTGGCCATGGTGATTATCCGCCAATCTTGGCCCAGGCCGGGCATTTCCGGGCGGCCCGGGCGGAATCCGGTTAGACAAGTACATAAAAACGCCGACAGTCGTTATGTCACGAACCATCGGCGTTATCAGCGCGGAAAAGCTACTTCTTGGTGGTGCTTGCGGAGTTCTTGAAGTAATTACCGCCAAACTTCTTTTTGAACTTCTCGACTCGCCCAGCCGCGTCAACGAACTTCTGCTTGCCGGTGTAGAACGGATGGCATGCAGAACAGATGTCTGTTTGAATGGGCTGACACGTGGTAGAGGAGGTCTTGAACGTGTTGCCGCACGCGCAACGCACGTCGACTTCCTCGTATTTCGGATGTATGCCTTCTTTCATGGTCTCTCGCCTCTGTATTCCTATGCATATAAGGGAATCCGAGATTCTACACTACATCCAGCCGGGTCGTCAACCCCCTCGTCGCGGAAAAATCTGCCCGAACGAATCGGCCCTACAGTACGCCGCTTTTTTTGAGGTATTCTCGGATCCGCTGGATTACTTCCTTCTGGGTATCCGGAGGTTTTCGGGCGTCGTAGGGGTAGGTTCGCACGATCATCCGGTGAATGGCGGTGATAGCCCAGAGGCGGACCTCGGGCGATGGGTCTTCCAAGGCGGCGGAGAGTTGCGGGATGGTCTTTGGCATCTCCAGCCTGGCCAAGCCCTTGGCGGCCCCGGCGCGGACCTCAGGATCTTCATTCTCGTCGACCAGAGTCCTGGTAAGCACCACCGGGTCGGCCTTTTTGAACTTTCCCAGAGTTGCGGCAGCCTCCGACCGGGTGGCCTTGGACAGGGCCTTGTCGGTGACCATCCGCGTCAGCAGCTTCTGGTTGGTGTCGCTTCGATGCCCACCGAGGGCGCGGACGGCATACCTGGCGGTCCAGGGGTCGGTATCCTTAGCAAGCTTCGAAAGCAACTCGGACGCACCATCGTCATCCCGCTTGCCCAATTGTTCGACGGCAGCGCGGCGATCTTCGACTTTGGCCGAATTGGCCAAGCCTTCGGAAGAACTTCCGAACGCCCCCATCTGCCAGAGGATCACCACGATAAAGGCAACCAGAATCACCCCCGCAACTATCCAGGCCGTTTTGGTTTTTTCGGGGCCAAACAGAATCAATCGCATATCTCGTACCGCCGATCAGCGGGACCTCCACAGATTCGAGGACTTATCAAACTCCATTTCCATTTCCATCGTCGTCATCGACTTGACGCTGCCATCGCAGGTCGAAACGTTCAGTTTGCCCATGTGCCGCGGATTCAGCACCTCGTCCAGAAAATCCTCTTTCGAGGCCGAGCCGACTTCGATGACCAATTCGTTGGCATCCATCACGAATAACTGCTCCGGACGCCAGTTCTTCTCTTCCACGAGACTGTTAATGCCATAACTGCTCTGGGCGCCCATGGTGATGGAGACAGGCGGGACCATCTTGGGATTATCCCAGCCCCAGAGCCGGATAATGGCGATGTCGTCGTCATCTCCGGCGATCGTTCCTCCGGGCAGAGTCCCGCTATGCGTACCGGGGCCCTTCATGACATAATGGCGGCTGTAGCCTTTTGAGTCCGGAGGAACCCAACTCTCGAACATGATGCTGGCGCCCTTGAAGGTTATCAGGCAGGCCGCATCGTTGTCGATGGCGACGAAGGCCTGGTTGTCCTCCAGATCAGGAATACTCCCGGCCGGCCAACTGCTCTTGGGTGGCTGGTTGACACCGCCACGAGGCCAGATCGCCCACACCTGCGGGTCCGGTACGGCCTTTCCGCCGAAGATATCCGGGAAATACGAGCAGTCGGGGTTGCTGGTGGAGAAGGTGTGATACTGGAGGATGTAATACTGCTCCAGCGCTATCATCTGGGCATTGGTGCTGAAATTTGACTGGTCACGGGTATCGGCAGGACACCAGACGAGGTCCTTGGAGTTCTCCGCGGCGGCGAGAGTAATGCCCAGCCAGGTGTAGCCAGAGGAGATATTCGCATTGCCCAGGGTGTCGGAGTGCAGCGTCTGGGTTATACGAAACAAGTTGCCCTGGCAACCAGTCTTGTGTGCAACTGCGAACATGCCGTCCATCGAAGGTATCAAAACGGCCAATAGCAGTGCGATTATGGCAACCACGACCATCAACTCAGCCATGGTGAAACCTGGGGCGTTTCCCCGTCGCGCCGTCTTTCTAAAACCAGACAGATGAAACAACATAGCCTTGCCTGTCCGCGACAATACGTCGCAATTTGCCGTTAACATACGAAAAACACGGCTTGGAAACCGCAATCATTCTTAATGTTATTGTACCTCAAGCCGTGAGCAATCCCAAGGAAAACAAACCCGGGTGCGGGGGAAGGGCAACCAACCTTTCTGCCTGACAAGTTGCGTCGTGCCCAGCCAAGTAAGCACAATCCCTAAGTCAAAGGCTTTGCGGGGAGGCCTCGGGCGCCATCAATTCACCGTCGCGAAATACGATATGATTCGCCGGTCAGAGTATAGCTGATCACGCAGGAAAGAAGTAGTTTGCCCGGTCTCTCTCAGTAAAGCATGCCGGTGAGGATGCGGACGATCTCGACGGCCTTGGGCGCTACCATCACCAGCGGCGCCACAAGCATGGCGGTCGCGACCAGCAGCATCGCCATGGCCATGGGCGTGGCCTGAGCGCCAAGCAGCCCGATTCGCCCGGCCAGGGCATTCTCGAAGGTCTCCACAGTCAGGTTGTCGCAGCCAGTCATTCGGATGGATACGTTTCGCAGCAATGGAAAGCTGCTCAGTTCGATTGAGCCGCCCGGCAGGTGGAAGGTCTGGTCGCCCTGTTCGTGTTGGAATGACAGACCGCTGCGTTGGAGGGACCTTTCGACGGCATCGACGGCATCGGCGGGAGCGATATTGTAGACCACCCAACTGGCCCGTGGCGGGCGGAGCATAAGCATCGCCACGGTCGCAGCCGCCATCCCGGCCAGCATTGCTGTCCAGGAGCAGCCCACCCACGAGATCAGCGGGCAGACAAGCAGCGGGCTCAGCGCGACGACGAGCATGGAGAAGTCTCGTCTCGCTCGAAGAAGTTGCGGGCGATTGCGGGTATTGAGCAGTCCCAGCACCAGGAAGTACAATGACACCGGCACCACGACCGCGGCTATCTGCAGAGACGTGCCAGGTTGTACGGTGCTCAACACCATGTGCATCGTTCGCTCATCACGATCAGGCAAAGAGCCTTTGGCCCGCCCATGGCCAGGATGATAAATGCCCTGCACCATGAGCCCTGCTACCTGCTACATTGTATCTGCCGCCTTCGGTTGGCAACAGAAAGCCGGAATTCTATTTTATATCCTGCGGTTCGGCGACCTTGCGATATCCCAGGGCGGTCATCACATCCAGCACTTCGCTCCAACTCGGGAACGGGCGGCGGTTGACTCGCTTGTACTCGTTGATGGCCATGAGAAACTCGAACTGTTCCTCGGTCATTTCGCCTTCTTCGGCGCTGCGGCGGTCTTCGCTGCGACGTCTGCCCGGGCCGCGACGGCGATCCAGGCCCGCTCGCCGATCCACAACGCTGCGCCGATCGGCACTGCGACGTTCGGTGCCGTCCGGGGCACCTTGGGGGTCCTGGGGGTCTTGCTGGTTGGGCGTATCTGGCATCGGTTCTCCTGGTGCAATCCAGCCGGCGTCAATCGCTCGACGCAAGCCCTTGTCACATCCATGCAATCAGCCCGCCACGGCCTGCCGAAACAATTCCGGCACCGCACCGGCTGCTAAAAGTCATCATCTTCGTCGTCGTCACCTAACAAATCAAAATCGTCATCATCGTCATCATCGTCGTCGTCGACCAACAGATCATCGTCATCCTCGTCGTCGAGAAGGTCCTCATCTTCGTCGACCTCGCCCAGACCGAAAGGCACGTCATCGTCGTCGATTTCGTCCGCTTCTTCCTCATCGTCGATATCGAAATCGCCGAGGTCCTCGCGATCGGCGATGACCTCGCTGGCCTCGTCAAGCAACCTCTCAGGCACCAGCACGGGCACGCCGTGGGTCATGCCCAGGCGACTCGCGGCCCGTTGGTCCGGGTCGGCCTCGGTGAGCAACTCCTCATCCAACCCGGCACGGGCAGGGATATCGTGGTCGCTCAGCAGTTCGCAATACTCTTCGGCCTCGTCGATGTTCCTGGCGAAAAACGCCGGAACGTAATCGTCGTCATCGGAGGCTTCGAGTTCCAATGGTTCGTCTTCCGCTGGCATGGTCTACCTCAACGATCAACGCGGCCATCTTTATCGACAACACAATTAGTATAGCATCATAATCTTCGGCAACGTACCCCGCAGATTTCAACAAAAAACGTTCGCCAGACCAATCGTAAACCTCGCCGAAGAGGCCCACTTAGTAATGCAAACACGAAATGGCCTTCGAAAAGACATTGGCCGATTCTGCATACGGGGCGTTTATTCCCGACGCCCGGGAAACTATGATGGACCATACTGCTATGTTCGACAGGGTTCTCGCAAGCCGGAAGTTGACGGCGGCGGCGAAAAAACTTTCGCCGGGAACCACTGCGCGCATTGCCGGACTGTGGGGTTCATCCGCCCCCGCCGTCGCCGCCGCGATTGCCAGACGGACCGGCAGGACGCTGCTGTTGGCGGCTGGGCACATCGACACGGCAGACGACGCAGCCGACGATATCGAGATATTCACCGGGAGCGGTGTGCAACTTTTCCCCGCCTGGGAGGTCGATGTCGGCAGCAATCACCTCAACGAAGAGGTCACCGGCGAGAGGCTCAGGGTATGTAACCTCCTGGCCGAACCGGCGGAAGACCGCGACGAGCCAGCCGATATTATCGTCGCGCCGATCATGGCCCTGCTCCAGCCCGTGCCCTCGCCGAAGGCCTTGCGGGCGGGCAGGTTGGAACTGACGACCGGACAGGACCACGACATCGAGGCGCTGTCCAGCTGGCTGGTGGATGCGAGCTTCGAGCGCGTCGAGCAAGTCGACCAGGGCGGGCAGTTCGCCAGGCGCGGCGGAATCGTCGACATCTTCTCGCTGGGATCGCCCCAACCGGTGAGAATCGAGTTCTTCGGCGACGTCATCGAATCCATCCGACGGTTCGACCTGGACACCCAGCGATCCACCGACCAACTGGGCAGGTACACCGTCAGCGGCGTCTCGGCCGGGCTTGACGAGCCCGACGAGCCCAGCCCCAGCCCGACCACTCTGCTGAGCTACCTGCCCGACGACGCCATCGTCTGCATAATCGACCCAACAGGGACGCTCGAACTCGCCCAGCAGCTCTGGCAGCGAAGCCGCGACATCACCGGGCGAGTCGCCAGGGCGATGCTCGACCCCGAGGACGTGTTGACGAGCCTGGGGCGATTCTCGCTGGTGGAGTTGTCCGCTTTTGCCGGCCCGGCGGCGACAAAGCCCGACGACCAACCCGACGGAGCCTTTATACACCTGGGCATCCGCTCCCTCGAACGCCTCGTGATTGGCACGCACGAAGCCCTTACGGAACTGACCGAGCTCAGCGAGTCGGCGGAGGTATGGGTTTACTGCGAGAACCCAGCCGAGCAGGAACGTTTCGGCGATCTGCTCGCCGAGAAGTACCCGGAACTTTCGGGGCGGGTGAAGCTCGCGATAGGCCACGTCGCGGGCGGGTTCTCCTGGCCCGAGCAGAACCTCGTCGTCGTGGGCCATCACGAACTTTTCGGACGGTACGCCAAGCGTCGCCGCATCCGCCGCGTCCGGGCGGGCAGGCCCATCGACAGCCTGCTGGACCTCCAGGAGGGCGAGTACGTGGTGCACGTCGCCCACGGCATCGCCAAATTCAGCGGCCTGCAACTCATCGACCGAGACGGGCGGTCCGAGGAGTACCTGGCGCTGAAGTTCTCCGGCGGAACCACCCTGCACGTCCCCGCCAGCCGGATCGACCTGGTCCAGCGCTACGTGGGCTCGCGCAAGTCCCGACCGACGCTCAGCAAGCTCGGCGGAGCTACCTGGGCTCGGCAGAAGGAGCGAGCCAGCGAGGCCGTCAAGGACCTCGCCGCCGAGATGATCCGCGTCCAGGCGATGCGGAAGTATCAGCCAGGCGTCAGCTACCCGCGGGCAACGCCGTGGCAGAAGCAATTCTCCGACGAGTTCATCTACACCGAGACCGAAGACCAGGTATCGACCATGCGTCAGCTCGACGAGGACCTCGCCGGGTCCTCGCCGATGGACCGCCTGCTCTGCGGCGACGTCGGATACGGCAAGACGGAACTCGCCATGCGGGCGGCGTTCAAGGTAGTCGAGGCCGGCAGGCAGGTCGCGGTCCTCGTGCCGACAACCGTCTTGGCCAGCCAGCACCTGCGGACGTTCCGCGAGCGGATGGCGGATTACCCCTTCGAAATCGACGCGATCAGCCGCTTCCGCACCGCCGGTGAGCAGACGAAGATTATCGCCCGACTGGCTCGCGGGGAACTCGACATCCTCATCGGCACACACCGCCTGCTGAGCAAGGACATCCAATTCGCCGACCTTGGGCTCGTCGTCATCGACGAAGAGCAGCGGTTCGGCGTCGAGCACAAGGAACATCTAAAGAGCCTGCGCGCGTCGGTGGACGTGCTGACCATGACGGCCACGCCTATCCCACGCACACTGCACATGGCGCTGCTGGGCCTGCGGGATATCAGCTCGCTGACGACGGCGCCGATGGACCGCCGAGCCATACACACCGAAGTCTGCCACTACGACGAGCGACTCATCCGCGAGGCCATCCTGCGGGAACTCAACCGACAGGGGCAGGTGTTCTTCGTGCATAACCGCGTGCAGGATATCGAGGCCATCGCCGGCAGAATCGCCAGGCTCGCGCCCGAGGCCCGGGTGGATTTCGGGCACGGGCAGATGAAGGAACACCAACTCGAGAAGGTCATGCTCCGCCTGGTCCGCCAGGAAATCGACGTGCTCGTCTGCACGACGATCATCGAGTCCGGCCTGGACATCCCGACCGCCAATACCATGATCATCCACAACGCCGACCGGTTCGGCCTGGCTGCCATGCACCAGTTGCGCGGACGCGTCGGACGCTACAAGCACCGGGCGTTCTGCTACCTGCTCCTGCCAGAGGGCAGGAGCGTATCGGCCGTCGCGGGCAAACGCCTCAAGGCCGTCGAGGAGTTCAGCGACCTTGGGGCGGGTTTCCAGATATCCATGCGAGACCTGGAGATCCGCGGAGCGGGCAACATACTGGGAGCCGAGCAGTCCGGGCACATCGCAGCGGTCGGCTACGAACTGTACTGCCAACTGCTCGACGGGGCCGTCAGGCAGCTTCGCGGCGAGAAGGTCCAGGACCGCCCTGCCGTGCATATCGAGATCGGCATCGACGCGTTTATTCCCCGGTCGTACATCACCTCCGAACGCCAGCGAATGGAAGTGTACCGGCGTATGACCCGCTGCCAGGGCCCCGAAGACCTCGCCCGCCTGCGAACGGACCTCGCCGACGCCTGCGGACCCGTGCCCGGAGAAGTCGAGACACTGCTGGACCTGGCCGAGGCGAGAGCCCTGGCTGGGCAGCTCGGAATCGAGAGCATCATCCTCATGGAACCGGACCTCATCTTCACCGTGCGCGACTTCCAGGCCGCCAGGAGAGTCTTCGACGGCGCCGCCGGGACAGTCCGCCTACCCGACGACCACACCGCCCACTGGCGACTCCCCCCAGCCTGGCGAGAAATGCCCACCATGCTGAGGGTCCTGCTGAAACGTCTAAGAGATGGCCGAGGGTGAGCAAAAGGCACAATCGCCAGCATCTTCCCTGGCAGTCCGCTTCAGACGCGCATACATCCAAGCCGCTCGCAGCAGAGATAGCTTTCTAAGCGGGCTGCTAAGACCACCAACCCCAGCCAAGGCCGCCCGACATCCTCCTCCGCCTGCCGCCGAAACCCCAAACACGAGCAGCCACAAAGGCATGCCCCCACCCGCGCGCCGCCAAGGACATTGAACAGGTGACCGTCCATAATGGCCCTAAGTTAAGGGCTCGACCCCTGCTTCCCACGAGCCCAACGGGCTCATACAGCGCAGCCCAGGGCAGAGCAAAGCGCCGCCCTAGGTATCAGCCAATGAACAAACCAGCCCTGTAAGGGCGTAACAGGTTCTAAAACAACGGCTTGTGCCGCCCCGATGTACATCGGGGCTCGTTTGGACACACACCCTTCACCCAGGGCGTCGCTGGCGCTTTGCCCTGAGCTGGGCTGTGTGAGCCCGTTGGGCTCAAGAACAAGAAGCAGAATGCTCAACTTCGGGCCTTTGGTGACCGTCTCCAATCATGATTGGTTAACTCCCCCCGCTGCCGGTGCAACCTGCCTGTCCGACAGCAGGGCAATCGCATCTAAAGTCCCTGGTCGTCTTGGGTGAGCACGCGGTACAGGTAGTCGTGGCTCCAGCCGCAGCACAGACGCTTGGTCTTGATTCCGACCTTATGCTTGGTCTGGGCCTTTAACAGGTTCAGGGCAATCCGCGACAGCCGGGCGAAGTTCTCCGCGCCGTGGCCCTTGCGTATCCGACGATCGTCGTCGGCAAAGCTGATGTCCAAGCACCAGTGCAGATTGTTCTCCACGCTCCAGTGGCCCCGAATGTACGCCAGCAGCCCCGAGGCGCTGTCGGACGGCAGGTCGGTGATGTAGTAGCGGTACTCTGTGGAGGTCTTGCCGTCCACCGTCCGCTTGGCCTGGACACGGATTAAGCAACGCAGGTTTTTCCACTTATTCTTCTCGGCGAACCAGCCGACTTCCGACGTTGCCCAAATCCGACGTTCCTCGATACGCCCATGCCCCCCATTGGTCGTCGCAGCCGTGGTGTAGGAGATGCCGCGGCAGTCATCAGTCAGACACTGGCTAAAGAGCATCTCCGTTTCCTTATGCAACGTGCCTTGGTTACCCTTGAGTTGCAGGATGTAATGGCCGCCCTGATCCACGATCTGCCTGGCGATCTTCTTCTGACAGCCCACGGCGTCAATGGTTACCACGGCCCCGTCGAGGTCGAGCAGCTTCAACAGCTTTGGAATGGCTGTGATCTCGTTGCTCTTGGCATCGGTGGCCAACTGCCCCAGCACCATCTGGTTGGCTGCACCCCACGCGCTGACCATGTGAATGGCGGCCTTGCCGTTGGCTGCGTCGAGGCTGCGACGGATCGTCTTGCCGTCGATGGCGACCAGGCGACCTTGCGAGGTGGTGGCCAGTTTGGTGATCCACTCCATGAAGCATTCTTCGAAGGCTTGCGGATCGAGCTTGGCGAAGACCCGTCCGAAGGTATCGTGCGAAGGGATGCCGTTGGGCAGGTCCAGGAAAGTTCGCAACCATTCTTTCTTGCAGTCGCCGAACTCTTCAACCTGCCCCCAGCCATCGGCGCCGCAGATGACAGCACAGATGGCGATGGTGAGGGTGTCGGAGAGCGAGTGTTTTCTTGTTCGTTCCATGCGAGGGGCTACCAGTCGGTCAAAGTCGCGCAGCAAACCACGTGGGGCGTCGGCTTCCATGCCAAAGCTCCTTTCTATAGTAAAGGATGATCCCTGCGTGGCCACATGCAGGCTTGTAGAAGTGAAGATACCCCCAATGCGCGCATGGCGTAACCCTAACACAACCCGAACTCGTAAAATTTCTCGAACTCAGCCCCAGCGCAAGGAACTTTTAGATGCGATTGCCCTGGGGTGGAATGCGTGCGAGGACGGCTCGGACTCCGGCGGCTCACCGGCCAGCTACGGCACCAACTACGTCCGCCCGACTTCCGTAACTTATCCTGGGCCTTCCACTCGGCGGGTGGTATGGTATAATTACGCAAGCACCGGGGTGGGCACCCCACCTGGCCGGCTGGACAACATCGCTGACGATGACGACTCGCCGACCGACACTTATGCGGCCTACAGCTACCTTGGGGCTTCAACGTTGATCAAGGTCGAATATCCTGGCGTGACCAGCGGGGGCAACGCCCTGGCGCTGATCTACGGCACCAGCGCCGACGATTACGACGGCTTCGACCGCTTCGGCCGGGTCGTGGACCAGAAATGGCGATTCGGAACGGCCGGAACCGTCGCGGACCGCTACACGTACGGCTACGACCACGCCAGCAACCGTCTCTACCGCAAGAACGAGCTCAAGCCCGAGCTCAGCGAACTCTATCACGCCAACGGCTCGACCAACGGCTACGACGGCCTGAACCGCCTCACCGACTTCCGCCGCGGCACATTGTCCGACACGGATAACCCTGCCGATGGCATTCCTGACACGGTAGCCAACGGCGCCACAACGAAGGCCCGCCAGGCTTGGACGCTGGACGAGGTCGGCAACTGGCCGACGTTCAAGCGAGACGCCGGCGACGGCAGCACATGGGATCTCGAACAGACGCGCGAGCACAACCTGGCAAACGAGATCGCCGACACTACCGACGATGACGACGCGATCACCGAGGTGCAGGGCAATCCCGTCTGGATCGACCCCACCTACGACGCCGCCGGCAACATGACCGCCGGCCCCAAGCCCGGCGCCGAGACCGCGACCACAAGCAACTACACCTACGATGCCTGGAATCGCCTCGTGAAGGTCGCCGACGGCGCGACCACGACGGCCGAGTACCGCTACGATGGCCTGCACCGGCGGATTCGCAAGTACGTCCCATCCGACGACCCCATGGCCTATCACGGCCAGGACGTCCTTTGCGGGCTTGACGTCCTCATGTACCCCCAGCCGAGCAGCTACTGGGACGTCACCGAGTACTACTACAACGAGAGTTGGCAAGTTTTGGAGACCCGCCAGGCCTTGGATGTGGGTCGCTGGAGCGAACCGCTGAGCGAGCCGCCCGTGTCCACCATGCTCCACAAGCAGTACATCTGGGGCGCCGACTACATCGACTCCCCCGTGGTTCGCTTCCGCGACTCGACCGTGAGCCCCAACGGCATCCTGAACGAGACCCTCTACTACACCCACGACGCCCAGTTCAACACGACCGCCCTGGTAACCCCCGCCGGCGCCGTGGCCGAACGATACATGTACGACCCGTACGGTAAGGTGACCGTGCTGAACGGTGCCGCCGGGACAGACCCGGACGTTACCGGCGAAGTTGAGGAGTGGGACGCCGACGACGATGGCACCAGCGACTACGACAACGAAATCCTCTACTGCGGCTACCGCCACGACCCGGAGACCGGCCTGTACCAAGTCCGCCACCGCTACTACCACCCGACGCTGGGACGGTGGGTGTCGAGGGATCCGATTGGGTATGCGGACGGGATGAGTTTGTATGAGTATGTGAGGTCTGGTCCGACAGCCAACGTCGATCCGATGGGGCTGGCGGGTGGGCATCCAACCAACCGGCCGACGCCGCCAGCAACTAATCCTGGCCAGGGAGATATCACCGTCTCTTGGTCAATGGAAATGGCGAACTATTTCACGGAATTCACAAGCTTTTACGGCAATGAAGAGACCGGGTTTGATATTCAAGGAAAGCCCACCAGGAAAGGACAGAAGCAGCAAGCTAGTTTGTGGAAAATTAGCTTTATGGTGACAAGGCGGGCTAATGAAATAAGAAAAGAGAATGGA
>Ga0272444_10001885_pt1 | contig 19775 bp, 13 predicted proteins | sample SSMForm13_FD_201033 | JGI IMG/M metagenome (GOLD analysis project Ga0272444, IMG submission 201033) | Marine sediment archaeal communities from Little Sippewissett salt marsh, Falmouth, MA, United States - SSM-Form-13 | ecosystem: Environmental > Aquatic > Marine > Wetlands > Sediment ... | reverse complement strand
AAAGGGAACGGGGCATTTCTGAGGATTTTCCGGATCGGGGCAGTCAAAGCAGGCGGTATCCGGGCCGAAGGGGCCTGGAAAACCATACAGGGGATCGGTTATCTCACAGTAATGGGGCTGGGAAGTGTCGGAATCGAAGCAATATTGATAAACATCCGAAGCCAGACCGGTGCGAATGATCAGTTCGGGGATGTCGGCCAGATAGCGGAAAGCCACCGTATTGTCGCCGCAATCCTGCCAGTAGAAGTAGACGGGAGCGAAGAGGCAGCCGAAGTTGGGATTGGAGGTAACCAGAAAATCAATGTAAAAAAGCGGCAGGGAGTCGGCCAGGGTGACATCGAGAGGACGATGGGCGCCGTCGTTTTGATCGGCCAGGCCGACCGCCCGGAGGAGACCGGTGGGACAATCCTGGCCGCAGTTGTCGTTCCAGTTGTGACGGTAGGTAAAGTATTCCCATTCGTAAGTTCCGGGAATGTCGAACATGTCGGCGGGAGAGGCCCCGGTGAAGTTGAGAGCCCCGGTCTCATAACCGATGAGGAAGTCAAAGCCCCAGATTTCTTCGGAGCCGGCCGTTTTGCTGACGGCGACGAGATTGTGGTGACCCGGGTAGGCATCATGAACCTTCTGAATAGTGAAATCGAAGGGCCGGCTGGAGGCGACATAAAAGGTCACCGAGCATTCGTCGTAATCACCGGCACAATCGGTTGCACGCACGTTGAAATCGAAAAAGAGGCCTTCGTCATTCTCGCCGGGAGTAAAGCTGAGAAGACCGTCGGCGATATTCCAGGAACCGGCCGGTTCGGGTGACGGGCCGATGACGCTCCAGTTCCGGGTGTCGCCGGTATTGATATCCTCGGCAGTAAAACGGGCCAGGCCGCTTCCCGTGGCAATGACGGTAACAGTATCGTCACAGTCACCCGAAATGACCGGAGCCGTATTGAGTATCTCGATGGTGAAAAGACACTCCTGCCCGGTGGGGCAGGGGTGGATCGGATCGCCGGCGCATAGGGACACCTGGTGTTGACCGATATCGTCGCAGGAAGGTATAAATGTCCACTCGCCGGTTTGGGGATCGATGGTGCCCGGTCCGGAGACGACAGAGAAGGCGATGGGATCATCGTCACTATCCCAGGCTTCGATAGCGTATTCGACCGGCTCCGACCACTGGCCGTAAATAGTGTCCGGGCAATTGGTTATCTCCGGGATACCGCCGGGATTGGCCCGGATTGGCCAGCATGTTTTGAGGAAATCCGGCGATGGTGACTCGAAGAGCCAGTCGTAGGTGGTCCCGGGAAAATCGGCCGAATCGATGCAGAAAGTCCCGGTGGCGAGGTCGGTCTCGTCGATTTTCAGCGGCACTCTCATGGCCAGCAGGGGACCGTCGCCGGGATCCCAGCCGGCGATGGAGATACCCGAGAAATTCCACATATCGGGAACGGTCAGGTCGCCATCCCAGCTCTCGGTAGCCGTGAAGGCTCCAACGTCCCAGATGGCATTGAAAGCCGATGTTGCGAAGCTGTCGACAACGGCCAGGGGGATGATATGTCGGATATCACCGGTCCCGGTGAGTTGAAATGGTGATGACCATCCCAGCCGGACGATGGAATTATTATCGGCGTAGATATCGAGATTAAATTCCAGCCGGGGTTGAATGAAGGTCGTGTCATTGCTTAGCCATACACCCGGGCCGGAAATTTCGGCGGTGATGTCGAGGCCGGGTGAGAGGCCGAATGACAGGGTTAAAATGGTTAGGGTAAGCGTCAGCGCCAATGAGACATGTTTCATGGTTCCCTCCATGTTTCATCCTGATCCCTCAGGATGGCCTCCTGGAATGTTAATATGTCTCTTTCGGCAGTCGTAAGAGACTGCCAGTATCTGTCACGCAGCGGGCGGTATTAAGATTGCCTTTCCGCCGATTGATTGACACCAAAAAAGGATTGTTCGGATAGCGTTCCCTGCCGTTTAAAGTAAATTACCACGGAAATTCACCTTAATCATAATAAAGGAGTTAATTTACCAAAAGTCAAGCGAATTGACGATGATTCTTCAAAAATGTCAAAAAATGACACCAATCCGTTCCATGGGGGTATGACCGGCATTCGGCTGAGCGAAGAAGCGGCCGCGGGTGGGAGAATCGGCACCGGCGGCCGGGAAGAAAACGGTTCGATTTTTCCCGAAAATCGGTTTCCGGTGTCGGCCCGGTCCGGGGGCCGGCGAGTCGGTCAGAATAAATTAGTTTAAAACAGGATATATTTGCTTGACATTTGTCTTCGGGGGGTATAATTTAGTGATTTGAGATAGTTATAAAATTCACAATCTTCGATGAGCCGGCCGGGGTTGGCCGGCCGATGATTGTTAAATAATTCACAAGCCCCACCGGATGGGGGCGCGGGTTCCATCGGGAGAAACGGCATGAGCGGTTACGAGAGCTGGGATTGGAACAAGGGCAAAAAGACTCCGGCCGATATCGGCGGGATAACCGGCCGTTTCGAAAGTATCAATGAGTTGGCCGCGAGTCCCGACGGAGAGCGGCTGGCGGTGGTGGGAGTCAACGGCGAAAACGCCCATGTCATTTGTGTCAACGGCGAGGATTTGCCGAATACGTTCGAGCTGGCCTGGTATTTACGTTACGGTCCGGGGGGCAGTTTAATCTGTCTGGTGCGGATCGATGATGAGTGGACGCTGGCCGAGAACGGTGAACCCTGGGAGGAGCGTTTCGAGTACGCCTGGAATCCGGTGTTCAGCGGCGACGGCAAGTCGGTGGCGATGCTTATCAAGCGGGACATGGAATACGGGGTAGCTCATAACGGTCGGGTCTGGGAGCAGAAGTTCGCGGGCATTCGTGATTTTGCGATCAGTTCCGATGGCACTCAGGTAGCGGCGACGGTTCAGGTGGAGTCTCTGGCCGAGGCCGATGTTTTCAAGTTTTTCGAGGGGGTCTGGTCGGTGGCGGTCAATGGCCGACCGTGGGAGGGGCGTTATGTCAATGCCTGGAACCCGATTTTCAGTTCCGACGGGAAGCTGGTGGCGGCCGAGGTGAGGACGGATATTTGCGATTATACGATCGGGATAAACGGTCAGTTGTGGCAGGACAGTTACGGAGGGGTCTGGCAGCCCTGTTTTCGCCCGGGGGGAAGCCGGGTAGTGGCGCCGGTGCGCCATGAGGGGAGCTGGACGCTTTATGAGGATGGTCGGCCGTTGTGGAAGAATCGTTTTATGCAGTTGTGGCTGCCGGTGATGTGTCCCGGCGGGAAGCGGGTGGCGGCTCAGGCCTGTCCGGAGTTCGGATTATGGACGATTGTCGTCGATGATCAGCCCTGGAAGAACCGTTTTCGCGACATGGTCCTGGCGCCGACGTTTTCAGGCGACAGCAGCCGGGTGGCGGCGGTGGTGAAGGACAACGACAGGTATACGATAGCGGTCGATGACCGGCTCTGGCCGGAATGGTTCGATATGATCTGGGAGCCGTGTTTCGCTCCCGACGGCGGCCAGGTGGCGGCCAAGGCCCAGCGGGGCGAGAAATTCGCAGTGGTTCTTGACGGACGGCCCTCGCGGCGGGAATTCGAGAAACTCTGGGAGCCCGTTTTCGCACCTGACGGGAAGCATCTATTGCTGAGGTATATCGAGAACGGCCATTATGTGCGGGAGGTCGTTTCGACGGCGGAAGTACTCGGTCAGGCGTAATCGGAAGCCGGGTAGAGGGAAAGGAAAGAATTGGCATGTATGATTTCGCACGCGGTCCTCTGGTCTGGATAGCCCTGGCGGTTTTTATCCTGGGCAGTATTTACCGGCTGGTGTCGATGTACTTCCTGGCGCGCAAGGACAAGGTGGTCATTCCCTATATGAATCTCAAGTACGGGGCCCGTTCGATCATGCACTGGGTGGTTCCGTTTGCGGCCAAGAACATGAGGATGCGGCCGTTTTTCACGGTATTGTCGTTTTTATTTCATATCTGTTTGATCATGACGCCGATCGTGGCGCTGGGGCATGTCATGCTCTGGGATGAATCGTGGGGGATCAGCTGGTGGTCGCCGCCGGAGCAGATCACCAATATCATGACGATAATCGTGGTGGTTACGGGTTTGTTTTTCATTCTCCGGCGTCTGGCCGATCCGACGGTGCGCTATGTTTCGTCGATCAAGGAATATTTGCTGTTGATTCTGGTGCTGGCTCCATTCGTGACGGCGCTTATGGCGTATTACCAGGTTTTCGATTACAATGTTATGATAATCATACACATGTGGACGGGGGCGTTATGGCTGATGGCGATACCGTTCACCTGGCTCAGCCACATGTTGTTTTTCCCGCTGACGCGGGCATACATGGGGAGTGAATTCGGTTTTGTACGGCATTCTCGGGACTGGTAGGGCAGAGCAGGAAAGTGATTCAGGAGGACGGCGAGTGATGGACAACAGGCCGGAAAAAGATGTCATCGATGTCGGTCTTGACGAGACTATCAAGAAGCTGACGCCGGAGCGGATCGAGCGGGTGGTCAGGCATGTCTTCGACCGGGAGAACGCCGCCCGGCTGAAGGCTTTCACGGAGACCTGTGTTCATTGTGGTTTGTGCGCCGAGGCGTGTCACACCTACAATTCGCGGGACAACGATCCCTGGTTCGCGCCGGTCTCGAAGGTCAAGAACACGATCTGGGAACTGCTCCGGCGCAAGGGGCGGGTCGATGCGGAATTTATCCGGCGGATGGCCCGGATAGCCTTCACCGAGTGCAATGTCTGCCGCCGGTGCAGTATGTACTGTCCGTTCGGGATCGATATCGCCTATCTGATGATGACGGCCCGGAGAATTTGCAGTTTACTGGGGGTGGTGCCGCAGTATTTGCAGGATACGACCAACAGTCATGCGACGACTCTGAACCAGATGTGGGTGGCCCAGGACGAGTGGATCGACACCCTGCAGTGGCAGGAGGAAGAGGCCTCGGCCGAAATCAAGGGGGCGCGGATTCCTCTGGAAAAGGAGGGTGCCGAGGTGATGTATTCGGTGATCGCCCCGGAGCCGAAAATCCTGGCCCAGCTTCTGGGCAACATGGCCATGATCATGCGGGTGGCCGGGATCGACTGGACCATGCCGGCCACCGACGGCTGGGACAACAGCAACATGGCCATGTATTCCGGTGATTTCGAGGTCATGGGTCGAGTGGAAAGGCTGCACTGGGAGACGGCGGCGCGTCTCAAGGTAAAAAAAGTGGTCATGGGCGAATGCGGCCATGCTTTCCGGGGTGCCGTTTACGACGGGCCGCGCTGGCTGGGGTGGAAGTATCCGCCGATCACCATGGTCCACGCCATCGAATTCTATTATGATTTGCTTTCCAGCGGGCGGATCAGGATCAGGGAGAAGTTCAAGGAGCACGTCACCCTGCAGGATCCCTGCAATACCGTTCGTGGCCGCGGCCTGGGGGGCAAGCTGCGTTATGTGGTCGATGCCATGTGCGAAAATTTCACCGATGTGACGCCGCGGCTGGAGCACAACTATTGTTGTATGGCCGGCGGCGGGACGATCAACTGCGGGCCGCCCTGGAAGCGCTCGCGGATGTTGTCCAATCGGGTCAAGGCCGAACAGCTCCAGGCCACCGGGGCGGATATCGTTATCACGCCCTGCCACAACTGTCACAGCGGGATCGAGGATATAATAGGTTTTTACAAACTGGGTATGCACGTCAAATTCCTCAGTGAGATTATGGTCGAGGTAATGGAAGTTCCCGAGGAATTGAAGGCATCACAGGGCTGAAGGAATGATTTGATGGCACAGAAGGGAATATTATCATACAGGCGGATTTTGCCGGTTTTGATTTTGGCGGTGTTGTCGGGATTGTTTTCGTTTTACGTGATCGGCTGCGGTCCGAGCCAGGCCGATTATGTCGAAAAGCGGCCGGATATAATTCCGCTCGAGGCCATGAAGCAGTTCGGCGATTTGAATCGTCCGGTGGTGCTTTTTGCCCATGATTTACATACCGAAGCCATAATCGCCGATGATACCGGGACAGTTTGCCTGCAATGTCATCTTGATATAAGCGCTGAATCGTCGTTTAAGTACATGCGGCGAACCGATGAGGACGCCGAGACGGTCATGAATATTTACCACGACAATTGTCTGGCCTGTCATCAGGAGTATGAAGAGGCCGGGCGGGAATCGGGGCCGCTTATCTGCGGTGATTGTCATCTTCGCGAGACGGTTTATGAGTTATCGGTGAGTCCACTGGCGCTCGATTATTCGCTGCATCAGCGGCATGTGGTGGCGGCGGCGGACAGTTGCGGCATCTGTCATCATGTTCTTGATGATGAGTATGCAGAGGTTTATGGCGATGACCGGATCGTGGAGGGCGTTTCGCGAGGTGTTTCGGGACCGCTTCGGTCCTGCCGGGATTGTCATCTGGAGGAGGCCGTCGAGGGAGTCCGGTCGATGCGTCAGGCGGCGCACGGTTCGTGTCTTTCGGATTGTCATTTGGACAACGAGCCGAGGCTGGCCACGTGTGGTTCGTGTCATGATCGAACCCGCCAGGCGAGTTTTGCCACAATGGAGAATCCGCCGCGGCTTTGGGCGGGCCAGCCGGATTTTATGCTGGTGGCTCCCGGCGCGGGTGAGCGCAATCAGGCCAAGCTGGGCTCGGTGCCGTTTTCGCATGTCGGCCACGAGTCGTTCACGAGTCGCTGCCGGAGCTGTCATCATGTCAGTCTGCAGCCCTGTCACGAGTGCCATACTCTGGCCGGATCGCCGGCCGGCGGCGGCGTGACGCTTCAGCGGGCCATGCATGACATGAATTCGGAGCACAGTTGTGTCGGCTGTCACGAGGAGCAGAAGGCCGGCGCCGACTGTGCCGGCTGTCACGGTCTTATGGAGCAGGGGCGTCTTTCCGATCATGCCTGCCAGATATGTCACGCCGGGCCGCCGCCGATCAACCTGGCCGACGTGGGCGGGCGGTATAATTCGCTCGATGATTTCCGGCCGGCGCGGGCGGAGATGCGGCTGTCGTTTTCGGAGGACGATATTCCCGGCATGGTCTCTATCGATATCCTCGAGGATCAGTATGGTCCGGCCTTGTTGCCGCACCGGGCGATTGTCGAGAGTCTCCGGCGGGATATCGCGGCTAACCGCGTGGCGACGCATTTCCACGGTCATGAGGATGTCGTCTGTCAGGGCTGTCATCATCACAGCCCGGTGGGGCAGAAGCCGCCGCTGTGCGAAAGTTGTCACGGCGAGCCGTTCGATGAAGGTTATATTCATATACCGGGTCTTTACGGCGCCTATCACCGGCAGTGTATCGGGTGTCACGAACGGATGAATATCGAGCCGGGGCGAACCGATTGCGAGGGATGTCATATCAAGAAAAAGCCGGGCGAAAAGTCGCTTTGAGGGGCCGATATATCGAAGGAGCATGAGATGACGGTATCACGGAGAAAATTTTTGCAGTGGGTGGCGGGTGCCGGTATCGGGGCGATGAGCGCCGGGACGGCGCGCGCGGCGCACGGCGTGTTCGAGGGTTACCCGGGCAGTTACGGTGTCCTGCATGATACCACTCTGTGTATCGGCTGTCGTTCGTGCGAGAAAGCCTGCAACGAGGTCAACAACCTGCCGGCCCCGGAGGTGCCGTTCGACGACCTGTCGGTGCTCGATGAAAAGAGGCGGACGACGGCCGCGGCTTACACGGTGGTCAACCGTTATGACGAAATCGAGGATCACAACCGGCCCGTTTTTCGGAAACAGCAGTGCAATCATTGTCTCGAGCCGGCCTGCGCCTCGGCCTGTTTCGTGGGGGCCTTCACCAAGACGCCGGAGGGGGCGGTTGTCTACGACGTATCGGTTTGTGTCGGCTGCCGTTATTGTATGATCGCCTGCCCGTTCGATATTCCCGCTTTCGAGTATGACGAGGCATTGACGCCGCGAATCATGAAATGCACCTTGTGTCACCCGCGTCTTTTAGAGGGGAAGCTGCCGGGGTGTGTCGAGGCCTGTCCGATGGAGGCGCTGACATTCGGCCACCGGAATGATTTGATCGCCATCGCCCAGGAACGGTTCCGGAAATATCCCGGCCGGTATGTCGAACATATTTACGGTCAGCATGAAATGGGTGGCACCAACTGGTTCACGATCACGGGCGCCCCGCTGGAGCAAATCGGTTTGCGGACCGACCTGGGGACGATTCCGGCACCGGAGTTCACGGCCGGGGCACTGGCGATCGTACCGATGGTAATCGGTTTGTGGCCGGTTTTGCTGGGCGGCATTTATGCCATCAATCGACGCAAGGAGAAGATCGCGCAGAGCGAGAAGGAGACCGAGGTCGATCAGGCGGTGACGGCGACCAGGGGCGAGGCCGAGGCGAAAGCCAAGGCGGCTGCGGAAAGTTTCAAAAAGCAGAAGGAGAAGGCGGTGGAGTCGGCTGTCAAGAAGGCTCTGGCCGAGGCGGAAAAGAACAAGGGGAAGGAGGAATCCTGATGGCTGATATGCCTGCCGCGGCGCCCGCGAAGAGATCGATTCTGACGCCGTTCAATGTCATTGCGGCTCTTATCGTCATAGTCGGCATAGTCCTGACGATTCTCCGGTTTACCAAGGGACTGGGTGCGGTCACCAATCTGTCTCACAGCAATCCCTGGGGATTCTGGATCGGTTTCGACCTGCTGACAGGTGTGGCTTTGGCGGCGGGGGGGTATGTCACGGCGGCGTCGGTCGAAATATTCGGCATGAAAAAGTTTCATTCGGCGGTACGGCCGGCGATTTTGACCGGTTTCCTCGGATATTCTTTCGTAGTCGTGGCCCTGCTCTACGATGTCGGGCGGCCCTGGCGGCTGCCGTATCCGTTTTTCGTCAGCCAGGGAGTAACCTCGGTGATGTTCGAGGTAGGTGCCTGTGTGGCCCTTTATTTGACGGTGCTCTTTCTGGAGTTTTCACCGGCCGCCGCGGAGTGGCTGGGTGCCTCCCGGCTGCGGCGGTTGCTGGTTCGGCTGACGCTGGCGCTGACCATCCTGGGCGTGGTGCTGTCGACTTTGCACCAGTCATCGCTGGGCGCCATGTTCCTGATTGCACCCTCGAAGCTGCATCCGCTCTGGTATTCGCCGTACCTGCCGGTATTTTTCTTCGTCTCCAGTATCGCGGCGGGGCTGTCGATGGTATTATTCGAGGGCACCATGGCGCATCGCTATTACGCCGACAGGATGGACGAGGAGCATATGGCTGAGCGGGAGGGTGTCGTTTTCGGTTTCGGCAAGGCGGCGGCCCTGGTTCTGGGCGGTTATTTCGCGACCAAGATATTCGGGATCGCGCTGGGGAACAACTGGGCGCTGCTGTTCACGCCGTACGGTTTGTGGTTTTTGCTGGAGATGTTCGGCTTCGTGCTTCTGCCCTGTTTTCTTTTCGCCATCGGGGTTCGGGACCGGAAGATGGGGTTGATCAAAACGGCGGCGGTGATAACGGTGCTGGGGATCATGCTCAACCGTCTGAACGTCTCATTGATCGCTTTCAACTGGCATCTGCCGGCGGCGGAGCGCTATTTCCCGAGCTGGATGGAGATCGGGGTTTCGGTTTTCATCGTCACCATGGGGCTTCTGGTGTACCGTTTCATCGTGACGCGGATGCCGATCTTTTTCACTCATCCGCACTACCGCAGCGGGTCTCACGGGGAGAAATGATCATGGGCGACGGTATCAAGACGCTTCAGGAATTCATGTTTCAGACCAAGGGGATCATTTATCTTCTGGCCATCGGTTACCTGATCGGTTTCGCCTGGTTCTGGAAATTCCTGAATCGGTTCAATAAGGACTGAGTCCCTGTCCGCGGGGAATTCTGCCTTCGTTCTTTGAAGATATCCATATGGCATTGATATCCATTCGTGCCTGATTCCTGACTTTCTCACACCAAATTTTTTTCGACGGTGACGGCGCCGAGGGCCGAGTCGACGTAAAAGTAATTCTGCCGGTGAAAGGGGATGTAGATCAGGGCGATATCATCGGGGCGGAAGTCGTTACGGTGCACGGCTCCCGGCGACGTTTTGTTAAGTTTGTCGCGATAGATGATGATGTCGGCCAGGGTGAGGGCTTCCTCGAGCGGTACCTCGACCGGGCGAAAGCGACGGTCGAATCTGGTGGCCGCCGTCAGATTCAATTTCGGTGAGGCGGTCGACATTCTTTTGGCCAGGCGGTAGAGGGCCTCGAAGTTGACGATCCTGGCGGCCGGGATAACCAGGCGGTCGGAGGCGAACATGCCGCCGAAATGCGGCCGGAGCCGGGCGGCGTCGTTTTCCGACATTTTCAGTGACCAGAAGGGAAGGTAGCGATCGGCCGGGTGCGTAGGGGAGGGGGCGGCGATCATGATATCATGCAGGCGATAGGGCTGTTTTTCCAGCCAGGTCAAGTGACCGCAGTTGTCACAGATATAAACGTATGATTGTTCGGCGGGCAGGTCGAAACCGCAGTTGCGGCAACGGTGGAGATCGACGCCGAGCCGGCCGAATTCGGTCATGGTGCCGGCACCGGGATTCGGAGGGGTATTTTCGTCGGGTTCGACATCATTTTCGAAATTGAGAACCCGGCCGCTGACGCCGTCGATGACGAAGCGGCGGGCGGAGGTTCGGTTGGGGGCGGTAAAGATAAAATAGGGGAAATAGACCAGGAGGCCGACCGGATGGAAGAGTTCGGTTCGGTTGAGGCCGAAGCCGGCCGTTTCGATGGAGCCGAGTTGTCTGACGTTGCGGTCGAGGTCATCGAGGGCGGCCGGCCAGTTTTTTCGAATCGGGATAGTTTCGAAGTTATCCTCGGTGTTTTCGACCGAGAAGGGCAAAAGGTGCAGGTAATCGGCACGCATCCCGATGGAGGACGGTATGTACGGCGGGAATTCGCCGGCGGCCAGGGTGAGCATGTACGGCGTCAGCCGGATTTCGGTCTGTTTGCGCTCGACGGTTATCTCTTCGTCATAGCCGTCTTTCTGACCGGTATACTGGGTAACCATCCGGTTGCGGACTTTAAGGAGAACGGCGTCGATTTTCCAGTAGGGGTAACAGGCGGCCCGGAGGTCATAGGTCGATGGGGTCAGCGGCAGGGATTTTTCCTTGAGGAAGCGGTCGACCTGGAAGCGGATCTGGCGGCGGTCTTTGCGGCTCCTGACGAGAAAAACGGGGGGGATATCGGGCATATCGATTCTGAGAGTCGAGCCGCAGTGGTCGCAGGTCAGGACGAAAAAGTCCGATTCCATCTCGAGGTCACCGCCGCATCCGGGGCAGGTGACCCCGATCGAAAAGCCGCTTTTATTTTTCGGCGTCGTCGTTATCATTGACAGCTTTCCCGCATTCGGAGCAGAATTTCGATCCGGGGATCAACTCGGCCGAGCAGTGCGGACAGGTCATTTTGGTGTCGAGTTTATAGCCGCAGTGCATGCAGAAGCCGGCTTCGGTGGGCAGATCCTTGCCGCACGAGGGGCAGACGTTCTGGGCGATCATGGGATGGCCGCAGCGGTAGCAGTAGCGCGACTGTTCGGGGGTATCGGAATGGCATTTGGGGCAGGTGACGGTCGCGATCGGTTCCTGGCGGAGTTCTTTTTGTTCGGGGGCGAAGACTTTCGACATCATGCCGGGGACCATGACGCCGACGCCGGCGCCCATGCCCAGCCCGGCGCCCATGCCGGCCGGGCCGCCGGGCGAGCCCAGTCCTTTGGCCATTTCGTATTTGAGAAACTTATCGAGATCGCCGACCGCCTCGAGACCGGAGCGCTGGTCGATCATTTTGGAGACTTCTTCGGGCGGGGTGATCGAGGAAATATAGAAATCGACCAGTTCCAGGCCGTATTTGCTAAACTCGCTGGTAACGATACCCTTGAATTCCTCGGATAATTCGGTATAGACGGCGGGCAGGTCGAGGATGGAGTCGAGTTTTTCGCCGAGCATGTCGTTGAGGCGGGCGCTGATGACATCGCGCAGGTAGTCCTGGATATCGGTGGTGGTATAGCGGGCCTGGCGGCCGACGATGGAATTCAGGAAAAGGGCCGGCTGGTCCACGCGCATGGTGAAGGAACCGTGGCCGCGCAGGCGGATCAGGCCGAGTTTGCTGTCACGGAAGGTAACCGGGTGTTTGGTGCCCCAGCGAAGATTGGTGAAGACCTTGAGATTGACGAAATAGACCTCGGCCCGGAAGGGCGAGTTGAAAGCGAAGGGAAAGGACAGGAGCCTGGTCAAGATGGGGATGTTCAGGGTCGAAAGAGTATGTCGTCCTTCGGTGAAGGAATCGCAGGCGTGACCATCCTTGAAGAATATGGCCATCTGGCTTTCGCGGATGATAAGCTGCGCGCCCAGCTTGAAATCGGCGGAGCCCTGCTGGGGGATGCGATAGATCATTTCTTCCCCGGTCGGGTCCATCCATTCGATGACTTCGATCAATAAAGACATATTCGGTCCTTTGCAAGAAATGTTTTCATGTTTTCTTTAAATTTTCGACAATTTCGCTCAGGAATTGAATAATATAACCGGAGTGGTGTAAAAATGCTTGAATTCAAAATGAATTTGTCGTAAATTGGGCGGCAACACAGGCAGGTCGATCTGAAACGGAATCGACTAGTTTTCAAAGACATCAGGATCGATTAAACAACAAAACCATATTAAACAGGCGGGGGAAGTATGTGTTTTCGTAAGGGAATGACATTATTTCTTTCGGTTCTTTTATCGCTGAGTGCCCTGGTTTTCGCTGGTCGGCTCTCGGCTCATGAATGGGGAGAGGTGACCGAGGAGGAATGGTTGACGGGCGCCCCGGCGGAATACCCCGAGGCGAATGCGTTGATATTGTTCAAAAACGGGATACTCAGTGTCAGCCAGGACAATATCAGGCTCGAGTTTCACATCCGGATCAAAGTATTAAACGAAGCCGGCATCGATGAGGTCGGCGACATGGGCATCTCTTATCGGGAGGATGATCATCTGAAAAAGGTCGAGGCTCAGACGTTCACCCCGGAGGGCAAAAAACAGGAGATCGGCAGGCGTGATTTTCATACTCAGACGGCCGGGTCGTACAAGCGGAAAACATTCGCCCTGCCGGCGGTCGACAGCGGTTGTATTATCGAGTACAAATATACGCTGGCTCACGAGCGTTACGGGGAGCTGGATCCGTGGTTTTTCCAGGATAACCGGTTCTATACTCTTCAATCCGAGTTCACCTTGGTTCTCAGTCCCGGTTTTACCTATTCGACCGCCTCGCTCAATATCCCGACGGCCGAACAGCAGGCGGAGGTCGAGGAGTGGTTGAATCCCGACGATTATTCCCTGCCGCTGACCGCCTATCGGTGGACCATGGAGAATCTGCCGCCTATCAAGGATGAACCGTACATGAGGCATCCGGACAATTACCGGGCGGCTCTTTACAATCAGCTGGTGTCCTATAAGTCGCCGCGCTACAGCACGTCTTTCATCAAGGGCTGGTCCGATTTGGGGAGCCAGCTACAGGATATTTATGAGCTGGATTACATAGATGTTCGTGACCATAAAGTGAACAAGGGGGAGTTGATCGAGCACCTAGTCGACAGCCTGACGGCGGGTTCGACCGATGACCGGGAGCGGGCCCGGGCCATTTATGATTACGTTTGTTCGGAAATCGAAACCAGTTCGATGGGGGGATCGTCGGTAAGCAAAGTCAACGACAATCTGGGCCAGCTTTTGACCCTGAAATCGGGCTCATCGGACGAGAAAAACATGCTGCTTCGGGAAATGTACCGGGAGGCGGACATTCCCGCCTGGATGGTTCTGATCGGGACCCGGGACGAGAAGGTTTTCATGCCGGATTTGTATCAGATGCACCAGTTCAATCATATAATCGTCATGATCGAGATCGACTCGACCCGAATGTATCTCGACGCCTGTTCGCCGTATTGTCCATTCGGTTTCCTGCCGCCGCCATCGCGGGTTCGCGGAGGTTGTCTTCTCGACGGCGCTAATTCACAGATAATCGGTATCGATTCGCCCGATCCCCGGACTTATCGTTACGACAACACGCATATTAGGATCAGCCGTGATGGCCCGGCGGCCTGTTCGACGCATATCGCCTTTCACGGTTATTTCGCCCATCTTTTCGGCGAGTTGCACGATCGGGAAACCGACGAGGAACTGATAAGCGAGATGTTTCTGGACGATCTGGATATCGCTTATGAAATCGACACGATCATCATCAGGCGCGATGAGCCGGGTGTTCTGGATATGATATTTTCATATACGCTTCCGGATTACGGGCGGCTCCTGGGCAACAACCTGGCTGTCAAGCCGGTCCGATATTATTTTCGGGAGAATCCGTTCGGCAGTGACAGGCGTTATGCTCCGATTGATTTCAATTATCCCTTCTACTGCCAGAACAAGGTCGAAATAGAATTCGACGAGGGTTTGACGTCGTACACCGTTCCCGATCCGATCGATCTTCAGATGCCGGGTTGTTCTTTCGCCAGGAAATGCATGTTCGACGGCAGTCGTGTTTATGTTACCAGCCAGCTCGAGTTCGAAAAGCCGATGTACAGTCACGAGGATTACGGATGGCTGCGCAATTTCGCCATCCAGGTCGCCTCGAGCCTGGAAGATGATATCGTTTTGACCTATTGAGGAATTATCGATGACGGAATTGAAGGGCATACGGTCGGCCCTGGTCGGGATAATGGTGTTTTTGACGGCGGCGGTGACGGTGTCGTCGGGTGACGACGATTTCGGGGCCAGATATGATTACAAGGTGCGGGAGGACGAAATCGAGGGCGACGAAATGCGTGTCAGGCGGCGGATGCGGCTGACGGTCTTCAACGAGCGCGGCGTCGAGAATGCCGTTTTCGCGACCTATAAGAACCGGTATCGCAAGCTGGAAGAAGTGACGATCCGGTTGCTCGATGCCGAGGGGGCCGTGGTCAACGACTGGAAGAAGGGCGACCTGAGTAAATCCTGCGGATTCGGCTCCTCTTACCAGGTGTACAGCGATATCTGTCGATATATCCGCCGGTTGCATTACAGCCATTATCCCTTCGTGATGGAGGTGGTCTCCGAGGCGAAAATATCATCTCTTTTTTTCTGGGCCGAGGCCCGTTTCCAGGAGGATATACCGGTCGCTTACGCCAGCTACCGTCTGAGTTGTGACGATGATTTCGAATTCGATTATCGCCTTTATGGCTCCGATGTGACGCCGAACGTGACGACCGAAGACGGCCGGAGGGTATATCATTGGGAGCTGCATGATATTCCGGCCGTTCCGGATATCGATTACGCCCCCGACGGTTATCCCGAGGTGGCACGGATCGTCTTTCTCGCCCGGGAATTCGATTTCGGTGATTGTCATTTTTCCGGGCCGGGCTGGCGGGGGATCGGCCGCTGGTATCGTGATCTGGCCCGGGAGAGTTATCTTGACCGGTCGGCCGAGCCGACGGCGGCAACCGACGGCGACTGGCGCGTAATCATGAAGGCGATTTATGATGATATTGTCGACAATTTCAGATATGTTTCTATTTCGATCGGGTTGAGCAGCTGGCGGCCGACCCCGGCGGAGTCGACTCTGGCGGCGGGATACGGGGACTGCAAAGCTCTCTCGACGCTTTTGATTTCGCGGCTGCGGTCGGCGGGAATCGAGGCTTACCCGGTGCTGGCCCTGACGCGGGGCGGCGATCGGCTGGATGTGACGTTTCCGGCGTTCGATTTCAACCACGCCTTTGTCATGGCCGTCAGGGGGGGTGATACGGTCTGGATGGATCCGACCTGCCGTTACTGTGCCATGGGAGATCTCCCTTATCACGATGAATTCCTGCCGGTCCTGGTGGTGACCGACAGCGGCGGTGTCCTGGGTCGGACGCCGGCCTCCCGGCCGAAAGAAAACGTCATTCATCGGCAAAGCCTGGTTCGGATCGGCGGTGACGGACGGATGGATTTCGAGACGGTCATCGATTATTCGGGGAATTATCTGCATCGTCTGAAAAACAACCTGGCTCATTGTGACCGGGATGAAGCGGGGGCGTTCGTCGAGGGGCTGCTGCCGGGCGGAATCAAGAATTTCATTGTTCATGAGTACAACATAAACAATCCCGGCGGGCATGAGGAGCCGCTGGTAATCGAGCTGTCGGCGACGCTTCGAAGGCCGGTCGATGAACTGGGGGGAGTGATGTATGTCATGCCGGATATATTCGATGATGTTCGGGCGTACGACGGCCTCGGTCTGGATGGCCGGGAGATACCGTTTCGGATGGGCTATCCCAGGACAATCAGTCATGATCTGGTGATAGTGCGGGATTCCGATCTGGCGGTCGATTCGGTCGTGGTCCCGCCGGATGCCGATCTCGAATACCCTTTCGGGGGTTTGTCGAACCGTTATGCGGTCGAGGGCGATTCGATTTTTATCAGTTTGTCGCGCCGTTCCGGGTTGTATGAGCTTCGGCCGGAGGATTTTTCCGATTTTTCCGTTTTTCGAGACAGCCTGGCCGGGGCCTCCCGGCAGTATGTCATGTTTTACAGGTGATGCCGGCGTTTTTTTCAGGGATAAAAATAAGCGCTTAATTTATCGGGCCGGGCCGGATAACGGTCGAAAGGACAACCGCCAAAAGCGGGACTATTCAAACACAGCCGACCTCCTGCGATCAATCGGCGCAAAATGAGTTCATGAATAATCAACGAACAGGGGCCGATTATCGTCCGGTCATTTTTTCCAGAATGACGGGCGGAGGGCGAGAAGGATGGTGAATATTTCCAGGCGGCCGAGGAGCATGCAGATAATCAGCACCCATTTGCCCGGGATGGGAATCCAGGCGTAGTTCTGTGTGGGGCCGATACCGTTCAGGCCGGGGCCGATGTTGCCGAGGGTGGCCGCGACCGAGGCGATAGCGGTTACCAGGTCCGGGACGAATAATGTCATGATGAAGGATCCGATGACGAAGGTGACGACGAAAAGGATAAAGAAGGCGCCGATATTGATCACCCGCTGTTCATCCATGCTGACGCCGCCGATTTTCAGCGGTGCCACCAGGTGCGGGCGGATCATTTTTTGCAGTTCCCGCCAGCCGACTTTAAAGAGGACGATGATACGGATCATCTTCATGCCACCGCCGGTGGATCCGGCACAGCCGCCCCAGAACATGAGCAGGAGCAGTCCGAACCGGCAGAAATCGGGCCAGATGTCGAAATCGGCGGTGCCGTAGCCGGTCGTCGTCACGATGGCCACCACCTGGAAGGCGGTTCTCCGGAAGGAACCGTACAGGCCGGAGACATTTTCGCTTTCGGCGGCGACATGGTCCTTGAATTCATCGTAGGGAAGGGGTGCATACTGGAACTGGTCGACCGCCTGGTAGGCCGGTTTCACCCCGGCCCAGTAGATCAGGCCGGTGAAGACGACGATGGTGACGATGATCGTTCCGAGGTAGAAATGGAACTCGCGATTGGTGGTCAGATCGGAGAAGTTACCGCGCAGGACGCGGTAATGAATCAGGAAATTTATCCCGGCCAGGAACATGAAAAGGGTTATGACCCAGTCGATATAGTCGCTGTTGTAGTATCCGATCGAGGCGTTTTTGGTGGAGAAGCCGCCGGTGGCCATGGTGCCGAAGGTATGGCAGAGTGAATCGAACAGGTCCATTCCTCCCAGGAGGAGGAGGATAGTTTCGATCAGCGACAAAAGGGCGTAGACGCCCCACAGGATGGCGGCCGTCTGGGCCAGGCGGGGTTGAATGCGTTCGGCGGTCGGCCCGGGCACCTCGCCGCGGAACATATGATATCCGGAAACGCCCATGGCCGGGAAAATGGCGATAGCCAGGGTGATGATACCCATGCCGCCCAGCCAGTGGGTCAGGCTGCGCCAGAACAAAAGTCCTTTGGGGACGATTTCGATATCGGTCAGGATAGTCGCCCCGGTGGTGGTGAAGCCGCTGCAAATTTCGAAATAGGCATTGGTGAAAGCGACAATAATGTCAAGCAGCGAGCTGTTTTCCAGAATCGACAAAAAATAGACAAAAAAGGGAATGGCGCCCCAGAAGGCCAGGGAGACCCAGCCGAGCGAGACGATGGCGAAGCCTTCTTTGATGCCCTCCAGTTGCTGATCGGAGCGAAAGGCGCGGGTGACGATGAAGCCGGTTACAGCCGACAGCAAAATGGTGACGATAAAGCCGACTTTTTCGGCGTCGCTCCATATTTCGGAGATATTTTCCGGGAAATCGTAATAGAAGGAGATGGCCAGCGGGACGAGCAGTATCCCGGCCATGATGATCATCAGCCTCCCGATTACGTAAAATACGGTCTTCTTATTCATGGGTCGGAATCCGTCAGCGTGCCTTGAAAAGTTTCCGTAGTCGGGGGACGTGCGAGGTATAGGTGATGACGATCATCTGGTCGCCCGGTTCGATAACGGTATTCCCGTCGGGAATGATCATTTCGTCATTACGCAGGACCGTTCCGACGATGGAACCTTTCTGGATTTTGCTGCGGACATGCTGGAGCGGCTTGCCGGTGATGGGGCTGTTTTCGGCGGCGGTGATTCTGATGGCCTCGATATCGAGGTCCCGGATTCTGGCGATACGGCCGATCTGGGCCTTGTTGATCGCCTCGAGAATTTCCCGGGCAATGGTCAGACGGGGGACGATGACATTGTCGACGCCGATGGATTTAAAAAGCTGGATGTGTTGGCTGTCGCCGGAGATGGCGATAACCTGGCGAGCCCCCTCGGCTTTGGCCAGCAGGCAGGAGAGGATGTTATAATCGGTTTCATTGTCGACGGCGATAAAGAAGTGGGTATTCCGGACGTAGACCTCATGGAGAATAGCCGAATCGGTACCGTCGCCGTTGACGATTTCCACATTATTAAGGATATCGGCGGTATGCCGGGCGTGTTCGGCTGAGGGATCGATCAGGATAACCTTGTCGACCATCCGGCTCAACTGCTCGGCCAGAAGAACGGCTGTCAGCGAGGCGCCGGTAATAATGACGTTGCCGGTGTCTTTTCTTGTTTTGTTGAAAAAGCTCAGGTAGGCGTCGAGCGAAGTCCGGGGGAAAATACCGAAAATGTCATCGCCAGGCTCGACGACGTAATCGCCGTCGGGAATAATCCCGCGGCCATCCCTGATGGCGGCGATGAACAGCATCGGGTGTTCCCGTTTTTCGGCGCGGGTTTCGCTAATGGGTTTGCCGACGATGGGCATGCCGGAAACGACATGATAGCCCCGCATGAGAATATGTCCGGACTGGAAATTGGTGGCATCGGTGGCGCCGGGTGTCTCGATAAATTGCGTGATGGCATCGACGACCACGCTTTCGGGATCGATGACCAGGGTGACACCGATTTTCGAGATGTCGATACTCGAGTTGCCCCCCCGGAATTCGTTGCTCCGGATACGGGCGATGCGGGTTTCGACGTCGTACTGCCGGGCGATGGCGCAGACGAGTATATTGACCTCATCGAAAGGAGTAACGGCAATGATCATCGAGGCGTTCTCGATACCGGCCTCTTCGAGCGACCGCGGGGAAGTACCGCTGCCGCAGACGATACGAATGTCCAGCCTTTCGCTTATGTCGCGGCAGGAAACCGGATCTTTTTCGATAAGGGAGATATCATGATGTTCTTCTTCGAGATGTTCGGCCAGGCTGTAGCCGACCACGCCGCCTCCGACAATAATTATTCTCATATACTCGTCATGCCCTTTTTCGTTTCCGCCACTACCGAATGAGGGCAATTTATCGACCGATCGCGGGCAAAGTCAACAATTAATATGGTCGGTCGTCCGGCTGGGGAAAAATCAAAAAATCTGTTGCCAAAACGCACCGGGAGGCCAATACTTATCGGAATAGTATGAATATGTCG
>Ga0272444_10001884_pt1 | contig 19778 bp, 19 predicted proteins | sample SSMForm13_FD_201033 | JGI IMG/M metagenome (GOLD analysis project Ga0272444, IMG submission 201033) | Marine sediment archaeal communities from Little Sippewissett salt marsh, Falmouth, MA, United States - SSM-Form-13 | ecosystem: Environmental > Aquatic > Marine > Wetlands > Sediment ... | reverse complement strand
ACGGGGAAGACGGTGCGTTTCGGCTACGTCGGGACCCTCTCGCACCATAAAGGGGTCCACGTTATCTGTGAGGCCGTCCGTCGCGTCCGTGCGGATGTCTCTTTCACGGTAGATATCTACGGCGACGAGGACCTGTTCCCCGCGTACGTCGAACAACTGCGCTCCATTGCTGCTCCCGACGGACGGGTTCGATTTTGCGGCACCTTTGCCCCGGAGCGACTGTGGGACGTCCTGGACGGCATGGACGTGTTGATTATTCCGTCTTTATGGTATGAAAATACGCCGCTTATTCTCCATTCCGCGCAGGCGGACCGGATCCCCGTCGTGGCGTCGAATCTCGTCGGTTTGAACGAGATCATTGCCGACGGCGAAAACGGTCTCCTTTTCGAGCCGGGCGATGCGGGTGGGCTGGCGCGTATCATCGAAAGGCTCTGTGACCGCCGGGAACTGATCGACGGGCTTTCACAGGGGGCTCGACCGCCGCTCTCCATGCCGGCCTATGTGGACAGGCTGGAGGAAATCTGTCGTGATGTCGTCACAAAAGAAACATAAGAGCGTTTTTTGAACTGATTTTGCGGACAGGATCATGATGTGAGGGTTCGGGGATAATGCTATTTAATACGGTAGAATTTTTCCTCTTTTTTATCGTCGTTTATTTCCTGTATCGCAGTGTGCCCTGGCGATGGCAAAACCGGCTGCTCCTGGTTGCCAGCTATGTCTTTTACGGGTTCTGGGACTGGCGCTTCCTGTCACTCATTCTCATATCCACGATTGTCGACTATGTCTGCGGTCTGGGGATCGAGAGATCGCAAGGTGACGGCAAACGGCGCCTCTATCTCATCGTCAGTGTCTTCTGCAACCTTTCTATTCTCGGTTTTTTCAAATATTTCAATTTCTTCGTGGACAGCCTGGTCGGGCTGCTCGGATGGGTCGGTTTCTCCGTCCATCCTGTCACCCTCCATATTATCCTGCCCCTGGGCATCTCTTTTTACACCTTCCAGACCATGAGCTATACGATCGACATATACTATCGCCGTATCACGCCGACGCGGTGTCTGTCGGACTTTGCCCTCTTTGTCGCGTTCTTTCCCCAGCTGGTGGCGGGGCCCATCGAGAAGGCCCATAATCTGCTTCCCCAGATTCAGTCCCCGCGGCGTATTTACGGGGACGATGTCACCGCGGGGACGTTCCTCATCGGCTGGGGGCTTTTCCAGAAGGTCTTCATCGCCGACAATCTGGCGCACATCGTCGATCCCGTCTTCGCCGGTGATGGACCGGTGAACGGCGCCTGTGTCCTGATTGCCGTCTATGCCTTTGCCTTTCAGATACTCTGTGATTTCGACGGCTATTCCAATATCGCCCGCGGTGTGGCGCGATTGATGGGTTTTCATATCACCGTTAATTTCAGGACGCCCTATTTTGCCACCGACCCGCGGGATTTCTGGCGGCGGTGGCATATCAGCCTCTCCACGTGGCTCAGGGATTATCTCTATATTCCTCTCGGCGGAAGCAGGAAAGGGACAGCCGCAACATACCGCAACCTCTTTGTCACCATGCTCCTCGGTGGATTGTGGCACGGCGCGAACTGGACCTTCGTTTGCTGGGGTGTCTATCACGGAGTCATCCTCATGATGCACCGATTTGTCCAATCCTTCCATCATGAGCGGAAGAACGCGGGAGAACAGAGACGGCAGATACTGATTACCGTGATCAAGATCGGGTTCATGTTTCATGCCGTCTGTTTCGGCTGGCTTGTGTTCCGTTCTCAATCGATTGCACAGGTCTTCGACATGGCCCGCGCCATGCTGTTCAATTTTCACATGACGCGTGATATCGTTTCTCCTGCGGTGATGGTCCTTTTTTTGACGGGCATACTGCTCGTCGTGCACTTGTGCCAGTATATTAGGAAAGACGTGATGATCGTCCTGAAGTGGCCGGTGCCGGTGAGGGCGTTTCTGTATGTCCTGTGTATCTATTTAACGATCATATTCGGTGAAACGGGTGGGCATGAATTTATCTACTTCACATTCTAAGCGATTTCCCACGGCCTTCATCGTAACGGCGATCGTCGTTGTCATTCTCGAGGCGGCGGTGTTCTCCGGGACCTATCTCCTGGGTGATGTCTCCAATGTGTCCATCGTTTATAAGGAGGAATTCATCGAAGAACCCGGCGACTACGACGTTGTCATATTCGGCGCGAGCCGGGCCCTGGCCATTAATGCCCGGTCACTGGAGGGGCTGGATAACAGGTTCAGGACCGTTTATAACTGTGCGCTCCCTCATTTGGGCACCTCCCTGGAATACGCTCTCACTTTGAGGAAATACCTGGAGAACAAGGAGAACCCCGATGTGATACTGCTGTCCATTCCACCGGAGATGTTCGGTATTACCGATAAGGAAGGTATATTTGCGGGCGATCCCCAGGGGGAAATGGGACGTTTCAGGCGGTTTTTTTCCTGTGTCGACCTCATACGTTTCGTGCCCTTCCGCGAAAAATGGACTCTTGTCGCGGACTATGCGTATACTCTTTTGCCGTCTGCGAATCATGCATTCTTCGTCAGGAGGATATTCCCGCTGGACAAAATTCCCGAGTGGCGAATGCGCCTGGGCTGGGCCCGTGCACACTGCGGGAATAACCGGGCGGCCCTGGAGCACATGATACAGACGAACGGCCAGGTCATCTATCACGCGGACGCCGTCGTTTCGGAAGAGGCCTTCGACACGGGACTGCCCGCGCAAAAAGATGACAGGATATCCCTGGATAATGTATCGCGCGCACATAACGTGACCCGTTTCATAGAGATTGCCTGTGAGGAGAACATACCCGTCCTCTTTTTCTTCATGCCCGTTATCGACGAGCGGTATCAGGTTATGAAGGAGCGTGGCTTCATGGATGCCGTCGAGGCGAAATTGAGGACGTGGGAGAAAGACTATCCGAACGTCCGCTACTGTCGTTTTTATGATATTGCCTATGACAGGCAATACTTCGGTGACTGGTCGCATTTGAACGCCGCGGGCGTCGAGAGATTCAACACCGAGCTGCGCCGCAACTTTTCTCGGTTGATGGATGCGGCTCACAATGTTTCACGGGCATTGCCCCGGCACCCGTGACAATACGGTAATAGCGATTCCCTTTGCGAAGACGGGAAAGGTGTTATATATGCTGTATGCTCCTTTGAATATATCCTGCCGCGCGCGGCGGGGTGACTGACAAACGGTGGGTGTCGTTGGTGGTCCATCACGACAGAGAAAGGATGGTGTCTGAAAAATGCGGTGTGTGATCTTCGGCGGTGCGGGCTTCATCGGTTCCCATTTGGCGGATGCCCTGGTCAGACGGGGTCATGAGGTGCGGATATTTGACCGGCCTCATGTGAGCCTGGAGAATCTCAGGGACTCCTTAGATCGTATCGAAATCATGGAGGGGGATTTCAGTAATGCCGCCGACATCGACCGCAGTCTGGTGGAGATGGATGTCGTTGTCCATCTTGTATCCACGACTCTGCCGGGACCATCGAACGAGAACCCCGCCTATGATGTTGAAAGCAATGTCATCGGGACCATTGCGATGCTCAAGAGGGCAATGAAACAGGGCATTCACAAGGTGGTATTCGCCTCGTCGGGCGGAACGGTCTACGGCGTCCCGCGGACGCTTCCCATCCCGGAAATCCACGAAACCCAACCGATCTGTTCCTACGGCATAACCAAACTCGCTATAGAAAAGTACCTGTCACTGTTTCATCACCTGTATGGACTCGATCATGTCATTCTCCGGCTGGGTAATCCCTACGGTGAGCGTCAGAGGACCGATGCCGTACAGGGTGCATTGGCGGTATTCCTCGGTAAGATCCTGCGGCATGAACCGATTATCATCTGGGGGGATGGTTCTGTGGCGCGGGACTACTTTTACATCAGCGATTTGGTGTCGGCCTTTGTGCACGCCGTTGAAGAGACCACGCCGTCACGCGTATACAATATCGGAAGCGGACAGGCGACATCGCTCATGACAGTGCTGTCGACTATCGAGAAAGTGACGGGTGAAAAACCGGCGATCAATTTTACGCCCGCGCGCAGACTCGACGTGCCCGTCAACTGTCTTGACATTTCCCGGGCGAAAGAGGAAATGTCCTGGACGCCGCAGGTGGGTCTCGAGGACGGTATCGGCAGGACCTGGGAATGGCTGAAGCGGTTACATTCGTGATGGACGGTAGGAGGGCGTCACGACCTTGTCAGATGAGTGACCTTCGAGGTGGAATGACTTTTCTGAATCACGGAGTTTTCAGGGTAAGACGACAACGGAATAATCGGAGGCGGTGAGTGGTTTTCAGCTCGGTGACATTCGTGTTCTATTTTCTGCCCCTTGTCCTCGTGGCGTATCTGCTGTTGCCGGCGAGAAATATTGTGCTTCTCTTCGCCAGTCTCGTTTTTTATGCCTGGGGCGAAACGTATTTTATCGCCGTCTTGATGGTGTCCATCGGTCTCAATTATCTCTTCGGGATTCTCATAGAGAAAAGCTACGACGAAAAACGCCGGACGACAGCGCTCTTTCTCGGACTCGGCGCCGACCTGGGACTGCTCTGTCTTTTTAAGTATTTGAATTTTATCGCTGATAATCTGAATGTGTTTCTCTCCACCGGCGGCTATGCGCCCATCGAGATCCATCACATACACCTTCCGCTGGGTATCTCCTTCTTTACGTTTCAGGCCATGTCCTATCTCGTTGATGTCTACAGACGGACAGTTCCGGCGGAAAGGAACATTTTTAATCTCGGTCTGTACATAGCCATGTTTCCCCAACTGGTGGCCGGTCCCATCGTGCGGTTCAATCAGATCGCCGACCAGCTGCACAAACGGTCCGTGACGACCGATGCCTTTTCTCTCGGTGTCAGGCGCTTCGTCGTCGGCCTCGGGCAGAAGATGTTGATAGCCAACATTCTCGCCGTGCCGGCGGATGCGATTTTCGCCGTGCCGTCGGAGGGACTCACTCCGGCGATCGCCTGGCTGGGCGTGGTTGCCTATACCCTGCAGATCTATTTCGATTTCGCGGGATATTCCAATATGGCAATCGGCCTCGGTCATATGTTCGGCTTCACGTTGCCGGAGAACTTCAATTATCCCTATATCGCTCAATCCATTACGGAATTCTGGCGTCGCTGGCATATTTCACTGTCACGCTGGTTCCGCGATTACCTCTATATCCCCCTCGGCGGTAACCGGAAAGGGTCCTACAGGACCTATGCCAATCTGTTCGTCGTCTTTTTCCTCTGCGGTCTGTGGCACGGGGCGAGCTGGAACTTTGTCGTCTGGGGTTTGTTTCATGGATTCTTCCTTGTCGTCGAGCGTGTCGGACTGGGAGCGGTACTCGAAAGACTGGCGATGCCCTTTAGGCACGTCTATTCACTCATGGTCATACTCTGTGGGTGGGTCATCTTCCGGTCCGAAACCCTGACGTATGCCGGCGATTATCTCGCGGCCATGGCGGGCCGGTCAGCGGGAGACGGTATGCTCTATTCCGCTCATCAGTACCTGACACGGGAAGTCATGGTCATACTTGTCGTCGGCATCATTGGATCGGCGCCTGTTGTCCCCTTTGTCAGAGACTTTCTTCAGAGGGCGTGCGCTTCACGGATGTCCGCAGGCGGCCACATTATCCAAGGCTCGCGTCTGATCGTCTTTACGGGGTTGCTTCTCCTGATTGCCATGAGTCTTGCATCGCAAACGCATAACCCATTCATCTATTTTCGGTTTTGATTCTTATGGGACGTGACGTCATACGTAAATGCTCGTGGTACGAAAAAGCACTCATCGCTGTTTTCCTCTGCATTATTTTCACACCGCTCACCGTTCAGGTGATAGCGCGGCATTCCGCCGTCTCCCCTGCGGAGAAGAGGCAGCTGGCACAACCGCCGTCCTTCCCCGGCACAATGGATGCGGTGAATGCGTTTCCGAAACGTTTCGATCAATTTGTGAATGATCAGTTCGGTCTCCGGCCCCTGTTGCTGCGATGGAACAGCCGGCTCAGATGGCGGATCGGTCTCGATGTCAACAAAAAAGTACTCTGCGGGCGTGAGGGGTGGTTTTTTCTGGGAGAAAGGGACGATATTATATCCCAGTATCGCGGTATCAGCCGTTTTTCCGACAGTGAATTGTCTAAGTGGATCGATGATATCACAGCATGGAATGCATGGTGCCGTGATCGGGGTATTCACTTCGTCGTTGTTGTCCCGCCCAACAAGCACTCTATCTACGGGGAAATGCTTCCGGACAGCGTCGGTGCGCCCATCGGGCAGACCCGCCTCGATCAAATCATGGAAATCGCCGCCGGAGATCCGCGTCTTCCCATCGTTGATCTGCGGGAGGTCCTTCGTGTGAGGAAAAAAGAAATGCCCGTTTATTACAAGACGGACAGCCACTGGAACGACATCGGCGGATTCCTTGCCTACCGTGAACTGGTGAAAAGTCTCGCGGAGCACTTCCCCCGTATCCGCCCTTTGTCTCTGGAGGATTTTGAAATAAGAGAGGCAGCAAAGGCCGACGGCGACCTTCTCGCCATGCTCAACCTCCAGGGGACCGTCAGCGAAACTGTTCCCAAGCTTGTACCTGTCTTCGACAGTGCCGTGATAGAGCATCACGTCACGGGACCGCCCGACGACGGAAGCAAACGCCGCCATTATTTTACGACAAGCAGACGATCCCATCCGGTTGCGATGGTTTTCCACGACTCCTTTTTCTGGGGCATGGCTTCCTATTTAAAGGAGAGTTTCAAGCGCATGACCTGTATCCATCACGGAGGGCGTCTGGGGTGTGATGCCGCCCTGATTGAACAGGAGAAACCCGATGTGGTGATACTGGAGTTTGTCGAGCGGAATGCCGGTACGGAGACATATGGTCCTCCGGTGACTGCCGTATTCGATAGACCTCAATTGGGGAAGAAATTCTCTGAACACCGTATACCCCGTTCCGGTATGCCCGACGGATGTGTTCTCTGCCGCGATGTTGATTTCGGCGCCCGATTCCGTCTTGATCAGTGCACACTGACGGAGACCGAAGACGGCCTTTCCGTGCTGCTGTCGTGGCAGACCCTCCGCGAGCAGCGGTTGCTCTATACCACCGCCGTTCATCTTGTCGATGCAAAGGGGACAATCCTTTCTAAAATGGATTATCCGCAGGATCGTTCCCGGCGGATTGTCGGGACGAATACATGCTGGAACGATACCATCACCATACCCCGCGAGAAACTTGCGGGAGCGACCGCGATGGCACTGGCGCTGTATATCCCCCGTTCGGAGATGCTCACGGTAAACGGCGGGGAAACCGACTGGGGTGGCAAACGGTTGTTGATTCACCTGAAGAACGGTTATTGAATAGTCAGTTTTTCAAATATATGAAGGAACATTTGAATTGAACGGTGGACGGCTGACCCATTTGCCGCCGCGTGCGGTCTGAAGAGCCGGCGAAAAGGGATAATTGAAGAGAACATTTTGACTTTTTCGTCAATAGTGGGATAGTCGTGGGTAGAAGACAACCACATCGTAACAGAATACGAGAACACGTCTTTCAATGATTACAAATATGACGGGATACGGGTTATATGATGTGTGGTGATCGGTCGTCGCTCCTCGATATCGTTATCGTAAATCATAACAGCACGGAGGAACTGCTGGCGTGCCTGTCCTCCATCGAGCGGTCCGGTATGGGGCGGGAGTCCGTCGTTGTCGTCGATAACGGGTCACACGATAATGTGGACAGGGTATACCATTATTTTCCGCAGGTTACACTGGTGAAGAATTATGGTAACGCCGGTTTCGCACGGGCGGCGAACGACGGCATGTCGCGGGGTACGGCGGATTTTGCCATGATCATGAATCCCGACACCATGGTCAGCCCCCGTTTCTTTCAGACCATGTGTGATTTTATGACCGCGAATCCCGATATCGCCGTTGCCGGTCCGAAGGTGTTGAATGAAGACGGTACACTGCAGGGTTCCGCCCGAGCCTTCCCCACGCTGCCTACGCTGCTCTTCGGGCGGCGGTCGCTCCTGACCATGTTCTTCCCCCGATTGTCTCTGTCCCGGAAAAGCGTACCCGCCTTCAGTTCCGACGGCGCGACCCCCATGGACGTTGAATGGGTCTCCGGCGCCTGCATGCTGGTGAGGCGGGAGGCTGTCAACGCCGTCGGGCCCTTCGATGAACGTTTCTTCGTCTACTGGGAAGACGTCGATTGGTGTCGGCGTATGCGCGACGCGGGCTGGCGTGTCGTTTATTTCCCGCAGGCATCAATTGTGCACCGTGTCGGCGCGAGTAGCGATAAACGATTTATGTGGTCACTGCTGACCTTTCATGTCAGTTTTTTTCGTTATTTTGACAAGTATTCGCGTGTTCCCCCGGTCATAACGGCACCCCTTGTTTGCACGGCTCTGGCCATGAGATTGGTTGTGGCCGCCGGCGTTACGGTGATGGAAAAACTTCGTGTCACGAAACGCAGGGGTGTTAAACGATGACCACTGTTCTGATAACCGGCATAACCGGATTCGTCGGGAAGGCTCTCGTCACCGAGCTATTGCGGGCGTATCGCGTCGTCGGAACGTACCATGACAGGGCACCGGCTGACAACGAGCAGGCCCTTTATGAATATCTCCACATGGATATCGAGAATGAACGGGAGGTATCGAGCGTATGCAGTGACATCCGCGCGGATGTGGTCATTCATGCCGCCGCCGTCACAGAACGCTCCGCCATACCCGCGGCGTCGCGCCGGTATCAAGAGATAAACGGCGACGGGACGGCGTGTCTGGCGCGTCTTGCAGGCACAGCCAATCCTCGGGTTCACTTTATCTATCTTTCATCCGTTGACGTGTACGGAGACATGCCGGGAACGATGCCGGTCGGGGAAGATCATACCTGCACGCCGACCACGGAATACGGGAAAAGCAAGTACCGCGGCGAGAGAGAGATCCTGTCACTGTATCACGAGGGTCTGTTACAGTCGGCAACGATTTGTCGCCTGGCACCACTCTATGACCGAGGTGATATAAGAGTTTTCCGTCGCCGTGTGATGGCGCCCGCCGGTAACATATTCCTGCGGTACGGTTCGGGCGGGCAGATGTTCTCCGCCCTGGCGCTGCCGAACCTCGTCGCCTTCATTTCCTACCTCCTGCACAGCGGTAACACTGCGGGCTTTGAAACGTACAATGTCTGTGATGACCGGCCCTATCGTTTCCATGGCGTCTGTGACGTGCTTCGTCGTAGCCAAAATGCCGGAGACGCGTATTGCCTTCCGGTGCCTGCCGGCCTGGTATATGCGGGGGTTGTTCTGGCGGGCCTGATGTGGCCGCGGCGCAAGCGGTGGTTGCGATCGTCGTACAGGAAACTGTATTCCGATCGCGTCTTTGACTGCGGGCGCATGCTGAGCACGGGATTCACACCGCTCCATTCCCTGCAGTCTCTTATTTCCCCGGGGAGCGTGTGATGGACTGGTCACCGGCGGTTACATATGGTTTCATCGCCTTCCTCTCAGGATTTCTCGGAGGATGGGTGATGGCGGCACTCGCGCCGCGGCTCCATCTGATCGATGTGCCCAACGAGAGAAGTTCCCACACACAACCGGTGGCGAAGGGGGGAGGTGTCGGCCTTCTCGCTGCTTTCGTTATGACAGGTATCCTCCTCCGTATCCCCCTGTCTTTCGTGGTGCCCCTCGGCGTCCTCAGCGTGGTCAGTTTCGCCGGTGACCGATGGCACATTCCACCCATTGTGCGTCTGATCGTTCAAACGGTCGCGGCTGTTTGTGTCGTCGGTTCCGTATTCTTACGGGGTGCCGGTATCGGAGGTGGGACGATACTCGTTCTTATCCTGGGGGTCGTCTATCTTGTGGGGACCGCCAATATGTACAATTTCATGGATGGCATCGACGGGATCGCGGGTATAACAGGCTTCGTCGGTTTCGCCCTTTTGGCCGCGTATCTGTTCCTGTCCGGCCGGTTCGTGCCCTTTGGGCTGTTAGCCCTGTGTCTTTCACTTTCATGTGCCGGGTTCCTTCTGTGGAACGTACCCCGCGCCCGTGTTTTTATGGGCGATGTGGGGAGCATTCTCCTCGGTTCCGCTTTTGCCGCGACGGCGCTCTTTGTCTCGAGCACTGTTTATGATGTTGCCGTCATCTCCCTTCTTATTTTTCCATTCTATGCCGACGAGATAACCACGGCGACCCTCCGGTTGCGGGACGGCGAAAATCTTCTGAGACCTCACCGCCGTCATCTCTATCAGGTACTGGCGAACGAGTGCGGCGTCCCGCACTGGAAAGTGACAGCGGGCTATGGTGCGGTGCAGTTCCTGATGGGATGCGGCGCTTTATTTCTGGCCGTCTATGAGCAGGGCATGCTTTTGGCGGCTTTTATCAGCGCCGGTATCGGAGGGTGGATCATTCTCTCGTGCTATGTCAGGCGGGGGGCAGTGCGGCATTCCTGACAGGCGGTGCGGATGGTTTGTGTGACAGGTTCGGCGCTTCTTCATATGCGGGGAAGGAAACTTTTTGCCGCTTTACAAAGAGTGAAAATCGTTTTAAAAGTGGTCATGCAGGCCGGTCTCCGTGACATGTGGCGATCTCAGCCGACCGTCTCGTCCCGATACAGCAGTCTGGCAAGTCGAGGATGAGAATGCGCGGGAAACGGGAGTCGATACAATGTTAACAGTGACAATGTCGAAGGATCAGAAGCGACAATGATTCATATGTTGAAACGCCGCAACTTTTACCTGATGCTGATGGTGGATGTCGTTCTTCTTGTCGGTGTGCACGTTTCCGCCTATCTGTTGCGGTTCGATATGACCATTCCCGCGCCCTTCTTTGAATCGATGCTTGCCTCCTTGCCCTCTGTTATTCTGTGCAAAGTGGTGGCCCTGTTCATATTCGGATTGTACCGGGGCATGTGGCGCTATACCAGCTATATCGATATGTGGAACCTGGTGAAAGCGGCGACGGCATCGACGGCCGTTATCGTCGTTTTCATCCTCTACGCCTATCAGTTCAGAGGGTATCCCCGGTCCGTCTTCGTCATCGACTGGTTCCTCACCATCCTTTCCCTCGGGCTCGTTCGTTTCCTGATCAGGCTGGTGCTTGCTCGGAACTTCCCCTTCTTCTGGCAGCTCGCCCTGAGGAAAAAGCCACAGACGAAACGGCTTTTAATCGTCGGCGCGGGGAACGCCGGAGAGAAAGTGGTGAGAGAGCTGTACGAAACGACGAATCAGAAATACAGCCCCATCGGTCTGCTCGACGATGATCAATCAAAACTGGGAAAAGCAATTCACGGCGTACCCGTTCTGGGAATGATCGCGGAGATGGACAATTTTCGTGACGATTACGACGAGATTCTGATCGCCGCTCCCACATGCAAAGGCAGGCGGATGCGTGAGATCGCGGCAATGTGCGAAAAAACAGGGAAACCTTTTCACACCGTACCGAGCATGTGGGAATTGATCGCGGGGAATGTTTCGGTGAAGACCATACGGGACGTGACCTTGGAGGATTTCCTGGACCGGGAGGAGGTATCCATCAACGAAGATGAAATCCAATCCTTTCTCCGGGGGAAAAGGGTCCTGGTGACCGGCGCGGGCGGTTCCATCGGTGCGGAGCTGGTGCGTCACATCGAGAGATACCATCCGGCATCGCTCGTTCTGGTGGATTTCAGCGAGTACAATCTCTTCAAGATAGAGATGGAGTTCATCCAGAGGAATTCCGGTGTCGCCATGACGACGATTTTGATGGATGTCAAGGATCGCGACGCGTTACGGATGCTGTTTCACCGGGAAAGACCGGAAGTGGTCTTTCACGCCGCGGCCTATAAACATGTCCCTCTCCAGGAACTGCATCCGTGGGAGGCGGTGTTCAACAATGTCGTCGGCACGGCGAATGTGGTCGATGCGGCGAAAGACACCGGTGCGGAAAAGATCGTGTTCGTATCGACGGACAAGGCGGTCAAACCCGTCAGTGTGATGGGGGCCACCAAGCGTCTTGCCGAGATGCTGGTGGAATCGCTGAACGGCAAAACCGGTGTGAAATCCGTGTCGGTGCGTTTCGGTAATGTGCTGGGCAGTTCGGGTTCGGTCATACCGCTGTTTCAGGAGCAGATCAGTCGCGGCGGACCGGTCACGGTGACGCATCCCGATGTGGAACGGTATTTTATGAGCATACCCGAGGCGGCACAGCTCATCCTGCAGGCGGGTGCAATGGGTGAGGGCGGTGAAGTCTTCATCCTTGACATGGGGAGGCGCGTCAAGATTCTCGACATGGTCTATGATATGATTCGGCTCAACGGGTATGAGCCGGAGGTCGATATCACCGTTGATTTTATCGGCTTGCGACCGGGAGAAAAACTCTACGAAGAATTGATTACCGAGGGAGAGAACGTACTGCCGACGAACCACGACAAGATATTGGTGATCAGGGGAAATCGTTTTAATCGACAGGAGATATTCCACAATGTGGAAGACCTCGTTAACGTTTCCCGGAGTCGTGACGCCGAAGCGATCAAGCGTAAACTGCAGGAAATTATTCCGGAGTACCGTCCCTATGCACCGACGGCATAATGATATGGTGTCGGCGTGACACGGAGAAACGAGTTTGTGTTGAAGGGAAAGGAGGTCGAGATAAATTTATCATGAAAAAAGCGTTTATCACGGGAATAACCGGCCAGGACGGTTCGTATCTGACGGAACTGCTTCTCGACGAGGGCTATGAAGTTCACGGACTCATCAGGAGGTCCAGTACATTCAATACTGACCGCATCGAGCATCTGTATCGGGACTTTCATGATCCCGATGCGCGGATGTACCTCCATTACGGCGATCTCTCCACGTCGGGACCGCTGGTGGACCTTCTGTATGACGTGTGCCCGGATGAGATCTATAACCTCGGCGCCCAGAGCCATGTCCGGGTGAGCTTCGACATGCCCGAGTACACGGGCGATGTAAGCGGTCTGGGGACATTGCGTCTTCTGGAGGCTATTCGAAAGACGGGCATCGCCGCGAAGTTCTATCAGGCCTCGTCGAGCGAGATGTTCGGCGCCGCCCCGCCGCCGCAGAATGAAGAAACGCCCTTTGAGCCGCGGAGTCCCTATGCGGCGGCAAAGGTCTATTCCTATCACGTCACGACAAATTATCGTGACGGATACGGTATTTTCGCCAGCAACGGTATTCTCTTCAACCACGAATCGCCCCGCCGGGGGGAAACGTTTGTAACGCGGAAGATTACCCGTGCGGCGGCGCGGATCAAGATGGGTCTTCAGGACAAACTGTACCTGGGCAACCTCAACGCGAAACGGGACTGGGGTTACGCCGGCGATTACGTCAAGGCCATGTGGCTCATGCTGCAGCAGGATGAGGCGGACGATTTCGTGATTGCCACGGGGGAGACACATTCCGTCCGTGAATTCGTCGAGGGGGTCTTCGAGAGGCTTGATCTTGATTATAACCGGCACGTAGAGATCGACCCGCGGTATTTTCGTCCCACGGAAGTGGATGTTCTTCTGGGCGATGCATCAAAGGCGCGGAAGGCGCTTGATTGGGAACCGGCGGTGACGTTTCAGGAACTGATCGATATGATGGTCAAGGCGGATATGGAGAGTGCCGGGAAGGAACGGACGCTCGTCGACGCGGGATATTCCATGGGGAATCGGAGATCGTGAATGGATACGGGAATGAAAGGACCTCTAACGAAAGACTCCCGCATAACCGTTACCGGCGGCGGCGGGTTCCTCGGTTCATGCCTGATCGGAAAACTGAGTGACAGGGGGTATCGAAACGTGTCGCGCGCCGATCACGGGGATTACGACCTCGTCAAGGGGGATGACGTCAGACGCATGTATGCCGACCTGCATCCGGACGTGGTCTTCCATCTTGCCGCCGCGGTAGGCGGTATCGGGTACAATCAGGAAAACCCGGCAACCCTGTTTTACGATAACCTGATGATGGGCACGCAGCTGCTGCACGAGGCATGGGTGCACGGCACGGCGAAATTTATCGCCGTCGGCACGATATGCGCCTATCCGAAATTTACACCGGTGCCGTTTCGGGAAGACGATCTCTGGAACGGCTATCCCGAGGAGACAAACGCGCCCTACGGGCTGGCGAAGAAGATGATGCTTGTGCAGTCACAGGCCTATCGCGCGCAGTACGGATTCAACTCCATCTTTCTCCTGCCCGTCAACCTGTACGGGCCGGGCGATAATTTCGATCCCCGTTCCTCGCACGTCATCCCCGCGCTGATCAAGAAATGTGTCGATGCCATCGCCGTAAACGAAGGGGAGATTACCGTCTGGGGGACGGGTCAGGCAACGCGGGAGTTCTTTTACGTGGACGATGCCGCGGAGGCGATTGTCCTTGCCGCGGAGCGGTACAACAAGAGTGATCCCGTCAATATCGGTGCAGGCTTCGAGATATCCATCCGGGAACTGGTTGAACTCATCGTCGAATTGACGGGTTTCTCCGGGAACGTGGTCTGGGACGAAACGAAACCGGACGGACAGCCGCGGCGCATGCTGGACACGCGGCGCGCCCGCCGTGAATTCGGTTTCGAGGCGACAACATCCTTTCGTGATGGTCTCATGAAGACAATCGAATGGTACCGGCGGAAACGGGGCGTGTGACGGCGGGTATGATCGAAAAAGGTGTTTGATTTCCCCCTGAGTTTATGCTAACAGCGACGATGCCGATGAAAAAGGAAAATCGAAGACTCTTCCGGGAGATTGGCTATGCGAGTTGCCTGGGGATTTCCATGGCGATTGCGATTTTTGCCGGCCTTTTTATCGGTGTGTACTGTGACAAGAAACTGGGTACGGACAATATTTTTGTTATTGTCTTTCTTGTCTTCGGAATCGCCGCCGCCTATCGGAACGTGCAGGTTTTCATCAAACGATACATAAAAGACGCGGGCGGCCGTGCGGGAGATAAAAATGGCGAGTCCGGTTCGAAAAACGATACTTCAGAAGAAGATTGAATCCGCCAACTGGGTTGTTGTCGTGCTCTTCGTCGTCGTCGGGCGGATGTTCTGCACCGACGATGTGGCCCTCGGCCTTCTGGTAGGCGGCCTTGTCAGCGTTGCCAATTATTACCTTTTGGCACGGAACATGCGCGGCTTTGTAAACTCCGTCATGCGTGATGAGGGATCAAGCGCCGGGAGAAGGTCAGCGGGCATCGCGGCGAAGAATCTTCTGCGACTTGCCGGTACCGGTGTGGTATTGTATTGTGCCATTGTTCACTTGGAGGTACACGTTGTCGGTTTGCTGATCGGTCTGACGGTGGTCGTCGTGAGTATCGTTGCCACCGTCGTCCTGTCGAACATGATACAATTCCTGGGGAGGCTGAGGAGGAAAGATGCATCCATTATTACTACTCGATAATCCATATGTTCCACCACATGTGACCTACAGCTGGTTCGTCATCATTGTGCTCGCCGGAGTGGCGTTTTTGGCGACACGCCGATTGAGCGTTCGTAATCCCGGACACCTTCAAAACATCATGGAGACGGTTGTGGAGGCGGTCTATGCGGGTATCGATCAGGTCATCGGGCCGAAAGGGAAACCCTATTTCCCGCTCATCGCGACGATTTCGGTATACATCATTACGTGTAATCTCCTGGGCATCATTCCCGGGTTTGAGTCACCCACGGCGAATCTGAACACCACCGCCTCCGTCGCCATCTGCGTGTTTTTTTCCTATCACTATATCGGCATCAGACTGCACGGGGTCAAATACGTCAAGCATTTTACCGGGGGCATGTGGGCCATGGCTCCCCTGATGGTACCCATCGAGATAATCAGTCATTTCTCGCGGCCCCTTTCACTGTCCGTTCGTCTTTTCGGAAATATCATGGGGGAGGATGTTCTTCTGGCCATTATCCTGATCCTGGTACCATTTTTAATTCCCCTGCCGATTTACGTGTTAATGGTCTTTACATCGATCATACAGATGCTCGTTTTTGTTATCCTGTCGATGATATACATATCACTCGCCGTGGAAGAATCACATTAGTCGTATGCTATTGCAGGACGGAAGAAAAAAAGGATGGAGGAACGCGCTCCATCCTTTTTTCTGATTTCGCCGGAGCGGACGAATAAGTTGACCACACCGGACAATATTTCCGACAAGGTGACGGCGATTCTTGACGGACAGGCAGAAACGCACGATTCTCGAACTCTGGAATGGGCAAACGGTGCACCGCGTCATGGCATCGATCATGCCTCAGTTCGAGCATTAATTCGTTCGCCGCTGCTCTCTTTAGTGCTTGAAGTGTTCATAAAGCTGTGATAATTCGATATGTGTTTCTCGTTTTTATAATACATAAAGACAAGGTGACATGATGATGGATGATGGAAGTCCGACGAGGGGGGCGGACACGGTCCTGATGGGAGATGTGGATACGGAAATCGTGACGGAGGAAATGGGCGAGACTGTTATCGGTTCGCGGACGCTCAGACCGGGTGATACGATTTACGAGCTGACCAAGGTCATTGAAGAACATATCGAGGAAGAACCCGAATCCAGCGAGATTCCTGAAGACATCATTAATGAAAAAGTTGCCGAAGCGGCGGAGCGGATCGCACGCGAGATGTTCCCGTCCATAGCGGAGCGTGTTATACGAGAGGAAATTGAGAAGTTAAAACGGACCGATGCTGCGGACAGCGAACCATCATGATCGTTCCACAAAAGATGCTCCATAACAGTCGGTTGGTAACGGGCTTGCCTCTCTTAAAAATTACAGTGACAGAAAAAGCTCCGGCGGGATTCGGCAGTGCCGAATGCCGCCGGTGATGGGCGGGTGTTTCCTGTTCGAGAGATGTTTCGAGGATACGGATGATAGCCTTTTTCCGGACGATTGACGATGGCGGGGACGTGAAAAAAGAACTACTCAGACGCTTCGCGCGGGGATGGATGATTTTTATTATCGCGCTGGTTTGTGCCATAGGGGGCGGCGTGTGCCGCGCTGATACGGCGATCTGGGAGATCGACGTTGACAGTGACGGTATTCTCATGGACGACGATCGTGCGCTGGTGCGCAGGGAAGCGATCAATAACGCCCTGGAGAAATCGATCATTTCTGTGGTCAGTACTATTGTGCCCGCCGAGAAGATGTCGCAGTACCAGGAGATACTGCATGAGAAGATATATCTGAAGGCGCGGGGATATATTCGTGATTACAGAATTGCCGGTGAAACCACTACTGAAAACGGTGTCTATACTGTTTCCATAAAAGCCGCCGTTTCTGCGGACAGCGTGAGGCGGGACTTGGAGCGGTTGGGCCTCGTCATTCCGGCGGACGAGGTATTTCCCGAAACGATGATCATCGTGGCGGAAAAGGGCCGTGACGATGCGGTCCCGCTGTATCGGACGCAGTATACCGAACCATCGTTCTCGGAAGAGTTGCTGAGGAAGCAGTTCAGCGAACGGGGGTTTCCCGTGATCGATCGGCAGACCGTCGCCGACGCGGGAGGATACTTCGGCGATGAATCTGAGACGAACCGCATCGCCTATCTCGGCAGGCAGTGCGGCGCCGAACTGATTATTGTCGCGCGGTCCATCGTTGCGCCCGTGACCGAAGAGGGACAGATTGTTTCTCATGGTCTGCGTGCCGAGGTCGAAGGATGCGCGATCGTGGCGGATGATGGATCGATTCTCACATCCGCCCGGGCGGAGTCGCTGTCATCCGCCGGGGACGAAACGGAAGAAACGGAGAAATCGCTGATTGAAAGTGCTGTTGCCAAGATGGCCGCGGATCTTATTGACGAAATCCGTGCAAAATGGAAAGAGACGCAGCGTCGGCGTCAGACGATCACTATTGCCATTAACGGCATTGAACGTTATGCTGACTACGCCCGGATCAAAGAGGTTGTTGAGCAGGACCTCGCAGGAGTCAGAGCGGTGCGGCAATACCGCATGGGAAAAGAGCGTGCCGTCCTGCACGTTGACGTTGAACGGCCGCTGCTGTCGATCGCGGACGATCTTGGTGTCCGAATATTTGAGGGATTGACGGTCCAGGTGACCAACATCGGTACCGACCGGATTGATCTCCACATAGTGCGATAACGGAAGGATAGATGGGAAAAAAAGTACTGCACAGAGGATTGTTACTGGTGATGGTTTTTCTGCTTGTCGGGTGCGCATCCGCCCCGATGCCGGTAATTGTCGCCGATTTCGCGGACCGTGAAATTCATGACATCGCATTGATGCCGGTGGATAACAAGACAAAGGATGAAGAAGCGGTGCGCTATGTCCGTACCGAACTTTTTGAGGCCTTATATTTCAAGGGATATCCCAAAACGCCCCTTGAAACGGTCGATGAAGAAATCAAGGCTCTGTATAAAGACTCTATAGTCGCAGGGGGTGGACACGTGTCACCGACAGTGGTCGGCGACTTGCTGGACGTTGACGCGGTCATGTACTGTACCCTCCGGGAATGGGATATGTCGAACTATTACCTGTACGGGTCCGTCAGTGTTGTCATCGCACTGGAATTGAGAAGTGCTCAATCGGGTGAGACGCTGTGGAGCGAATCGGGTGAGACCACCGTCCGTCAATATGATATCACCGGAAAGAGACTGGAAGAAAAGGGGTATCGGTGTTGTGAATCGGCGGCAAAAGATCTCCTCGCGCGCCTTTTGCAAACGCTCCCCGCCGGGCCGCTGTCGCCGGGCACACCGCCGCCGGAGGAACCCTGGTGGCATGTGCTGAAGTTCTGGAAACTATGGAGTGATAACGACGAAGGGCACGGTTCTCCCGAAAAGGATTAAGACGATGAGACATGATCGAGAGGCGCATAAGGGATAGGCATGAACATACCGAACGTCCTCACACTCTGCCGCATCCTTCTCGTGCCCGTCCTGGTCATTTTCGTTATTCAAGGGAGATTTTGTGAAGCGCTGGTCGTCTTCTGCGCAGCCGGCGTTACCGACGCACTGGACGGTTTTCTCGCGCGTGTCCTGAATCAAAAGACCATTATCGGCGCGTATCTCGATCCACTTGCCGACAAAGCCCTCGTGGCGTCGTCGTTTATCGTTCTCTCCATTTTGGGAGCGATCCCCGACTGGCTGACGGTTATCGTCATCAGCCGGGATCTGATTATCCTGGTGGGGATATCGGTGCTGTTTTTTATGTCCGTGTCTTTTGATATCCGACCGCTCTATACGAGCAAGGCGACAACGGTGTTGCAGTTTTGCGCTGTCTTTGGTGCATTGCTTTCACTGTGCTCGCCCGGTCGGCACCCGGACGGCGTTTTTGTGACCGTTTTCTGGCTGACGGCGCTGATGACGGTTGTGTCTGGTTTCGTTTATATCGCCCGTGGTGTTCATCTTCTTCGACGTTCAGGGAAACAGGTGTAGCGGACAGGTCACCACGTCGCGAAAACACCGGTCATGTCTGGAGAAAATTATATTAATGCTTGACAGACGTAGTATTTGTTGTTACTTAAATTTCGCTTTTTTAATGAAGAACCGTAGGCATGTAGCTCAGGGGGAGAGCACCACCTTGACGCGGTGGGGGTCCAGGGTTCAAATCCCTGCGTGCCTACCATTTATTCATGGCCGTGACTGAACGTATGCAAGGGCATCACCGGTACGCAATGATGATGCCCTTTATTTAATCGGCGTATGGTGCTGTTTTTTTCAGAAGCGGCGCTGTTTCCTCTGACGGGGTGTGTGATACCTGATCAATTATGACACGGGCGGTTCCGTCAGAGAGCGGGTCAGGACGATTATGAAAACAATTACAGCGACATTCCCAGATGGATCCGCGGTAACAGAC
>Ga0272444_10001882_pt1 | contig 19786 bp, 23 predicted proteins | sample SSMForm13_FD_201033 | JGI IMG/M metagenome (GOLD analysis project Ga0272444, IMG submission 201033) | Marine sediment archaeal communities from Little Sippewissett salt marsh, Falmouth, MA, United States - SSM-Form-13 | ecosystem: Environmental > Aquatic > Marine > Wetlands > Sediment ... | reverse complement strand
ATGTGAAACCTTCCCTTTACATGCTCTGCTGTGTTCTCTTTCATGTTATCATATTCGGCGTTCTTCACAGGGATCCCGTCCTGATGCTCAAAACCCTCTTCCTCGGCATGCTATTCCCCGTCATCACTTCTGCCATCCTTTTTATTATCATTACTCGGATTTTTAAGGCCACGGGCGCTTATGAGACCGCGTTTCGGGTGAATGCCTATGCCTCGGCCGTGAATCTGGTCACATGGCTTCCATTGGTGGGCCTTCTGCTGGAACTGTACAGGATCTATCTCATTGTGGTAGGTCTGAGCGCCGCATTCTCTATTAAGGCGGGCCAGGCGTTTTTATCCGTGGTGTTGACCATGGCTGTTTATATCCTGGCAGCGGCAGCGATCGGACAAATGACAGGGGCGCCATGAGGGCCCGTATAGATGGGGGTATTGGGGTATGTTAAGGCGAAAGCAGGGTGCTGAGATCCATCTGGTGGAGGCCGATGACGGGGCCTTGATCCATGTAGAGCTCTGGGGGACCGGCCAGCCGGTTGTCCTGGTTCACGGGTGGACCATGAGCGGGGAATTTTGGGTGAGACAGAAAGAGGGGCTGGCCGATGATTTCCAGGTGGTTGTCATGGATCTTCGGTCCCATGGGAATTCCAGCAAGATACTTCAGGGTCATACCATGCCCCAATATGCGAGGGATATCCGTTCGGTTATCGCATATCTGGGCCTGAGGGAGACGGTATTGGCCGGCTGGTCCCTTGGCGGTCCGGTGGTGCTGGAATACTGGAAGACATACGGCGGTCGCGGAATTTCTGCAATGGCATTGGTCGAGATGACCCCCTGTGCCATGTCGCCCGAGGCGTGGAATACCCATTCCCTTCGCGGCCATAATTTCGATGGGCTCAATGAGGCCATGCTCTCCCTTCAGGAAGATCGCCGTGCATATGGGAGTCGGTTCATCGACATCATGTTCAAGCAGGGAGAAGCGCCTACCGAAGATCGGGCGTGGATGCTGAGGGAGCACCTGAAAACCCCCACACCCGCGGCGGTGGCGGCCTATTCAGACTATGTGATGCGGGACTACACAACCGTACTGGAAACGATTTCCGTGCCGGTGCTGGTTGCAAATGGGGATTCGACGCATATGGCTTTCGGTCCCAAAACCGGACGGTATGTGGCAGACGCCATACCTGACGGCCGTCTAAAGTTATTTGAAAACAGCGGGCACCTCCCCTTTTATGAAGAGGCGGATGCGTTCAATAAGGCCCTTGCCGATATTGCACGCGGGTAAACCCCATCTCTGCACACCCGTTACGTTTGGGAGAGGCTGGTTGAAGGATGAACATCGAATGAACGTGTATCTAGGATCGATAACGGATAACCCGTAACCGACAACCCCTCTATCACGGCCCCTTGTTCCGGCGGTCCAGCCCAGCATTTTAAAGGAATCTGTGCATGGAAACGTTCCAGACCAAGATTGACCATGTGAAGAATTCATTTGCGTTTATTCAGAGAGCAGCCGTCGGCGAAGGACCCATAGAGGTGGACGCCGCTGAGCAGATGGCGGCAATCATGGGGAAGAGATGTTTCAGCATAAGATTGGGTTCTCTGATGGCGCAGCTCCATGACCGATGATTATGGAAGAGGAACGTAAAACAGCATATACTGGGAAGCCAAAAAGGGAGTCAACCTGACCGTTGAAACCGAAGTGAGAATGAACGATCATCGAAGTGTGGGGTTGAACGTGACCGGGAAAAGCGATATGGTAAATGATACGGATCTTTGACGCTGTTTGCGCCAGATGTGGGATCCATGATGGATGTCCCCTAATTCTGTGAACCCTTACAGCCTGTAAAACCATCTGACGATCCAGGGAGACAACCCAAGCCGCCATAAGACATAAAATATGATCTATAAATATACTGATATCAATAGATTGTAATCTCTTTGTTTACAATTGAATCGACAGCGTTTCTCGGCTTTCTGTGGCACGTATTTTGCCTGGTTCTTGAGTGAGAAGGAATTCTCTGGAACCGATTGTCAATAAACGCCTGGGTCAAACAGAGGAGGGCCTTATGAAAGCGATCCAAAAAATTATGGCGGCTATCGATCTCTCGGAATACTCGAAGGAAATCCTCAAATATGCAGGAACCTTGTCGAACTGCGTGGGAAGCGAACTCATTGTGGTCAATGTGATCAACAACCGTGACGTTGCAGCATTGCAGAAGGCGGCCAAGGGAACCCATGATTTTACTGTTGAGGCATGGGCTGAAGAGCAGAAAAAAACCCGTCTCAAAGCGATCCGGGAATTGATCAAGGACCTGGGCTATCCCCATCTCTCCATTAGGATCGTATTTCGGGAAGGGGTGCCTTTTCGAGAATTGATCAAGGCCGTTGAAGAGGAAGCGGTTGATCTTGTCCTGATGGGGGCGAAGGGTCGGAGTAACCTGGCAGGCGTCCTCATCGGATCCACCGCAGAAAAACTGTTCCGGCGATGTCATGTGCCTGTGTTAAGCCTGCGCAGTTCGGGGCACAAGGAGATTTTGGCAGAGAGGACCTGAACAACGCTAACTGGCCGATTTCAAACGAAGAGAAGAATCGTCTGCTCTTTGGGTAGCGAAGCTGGAAACTGGAAACGTGTCATAGATCCCGCCTTCTGCGGGCAAACCGGATAGGCGGTGCGATATAGGCTCAACCGACCCAAACGACTCAGAGCTCGCAGCGGGCTACCGCAAAACACCCTAATCGCTATGCACCGACTGGGGGAGATGCGAATCGACATCAACCGAGGAGAAACAATATGCCTAAAATCAAGATGACGCCGAGCGAGGCCCTGGTGGAGACCCTGGTCGCCGAAGGGGTGGAAACCGTGTTCGGCATTGTGGGGTCAGCCTTTATGGATGCCCTGGATCTCTTTCCGGCCGCCGGCATCCGTTTCGTTTCCGTGGCCCACGAACAGGCCGCGGCCCATGCCGCCGACGGGTTGGCCCGGGTGACCGGCCGTCCGCAGGCATGCATCGCTCAGAACGGGCCGGGTGCCGCCAATTTTGTCAGTGCACTGACCGCGGCCTACTGGGCACACAGCCCGGTGGTGGCCCTTACCCCCGAGACCGGTACCATGGGGATCGGGACCGGCGGATTTCAGGAACTGGATCAGATGCCCATGTTCCAACGGTCCACGGTCTATCAGGTGCGGGTCAACCGCCCGGAACGGATGGCTGAATTGACTCGCCGGGCGTTCTATATGGCAAAAACGGAGATGGGCCCAGCCCAGCTCAATATTCCGAGAGATTATTTTTACGGTGTATGTGAAGATGCCGTCTATCCAACCCTGACCGTATCGAGAGGGTGCGGTTCCAGGGAATGCCTCAAGGAAGCGGCCCGGCTCTTGGCTGAGGCCCGTTATCCCGTGATGGTGGCGGGCGGCGGCGTGAGCCAGGGAGATGCCTTGGCGGAGACCATGGCCTTGGCGGAATATTTGACGGCACCTGTGGCCAACAGCTATCTGCACAATGATTCCTTCCCGGCCGGTCATCCGCTGTCTGTGGGTCCCATCGGCTATTGCGGGGCCAAATCGGCCATGCGGATCATTGCCAAGGCCGATGTGGTCCTCGCCCTCGGTTCCCGGCTGGGGCCTTTCGGGACCCTGCCCCAGTATGACATGGCCTATTGGCCCGAGAAGGCCAGGATCATTCAGGTGGACGCAGATGCCAAGGTGCTGGGCCTGAGTAAGCGGGTGGACGTGGCAAGCTGCGCGGATGTGAAGGAGTTCGCCGCCGAGTTACTCTCCGTGATTCAGTCTGTGCAGCCTGAAAGGCGCCCCGATGAAGAACGGCAGGCGGATATTCGTCAAGAGAACGGCATTTGGGCCGACGAACTGGCCTCCTGGTCCATGTCAACGGAAAGACCCATGCATCCAAGGCGATTCATTCGGGAGCTGGCCCTGGCCATTCCAGATGGGAGTCTGGTGGCCACGGATATCGGCAATAATTCATCCATGTGCAATGCATATCTACGATTCTCAGACATTCGGCAGCACATATCGGCGTTGAGCTGGGGCAATTGCGGATTCGCCTACGGGGCGGCCATGGGCGCCAAGATCGGGAAGCCCGATGTCCCGGTGTTCGCTTTCCAGGGAGACGGGGCCTACGGGATCAGCGGTCTTGCCGAGCTGATGACCGCGGTGAGAGAGGATATTCCGGTTATTGCGGTGGTGGCCAACAACCTGGAATGGGGGGCGGAAAAGAAGAACCAGATCGATTACTACAGCAGCCGTTTTGTCGGAACCAATCTGAGGGAAAATCCTGACTATGCTCTGTTGGCGAGAGATATGGGGGCCGAGGGGTTTAAGGTGGAAGACCCTGAGGATGTGGCTGAGGTGATCCGGGAGGCGGTTGCCTCCAACCGGCCGTGCGTCATCAACGCTATGATTCAAGGCGGCGAAGCGGTCCTGGCTGAACCGTTTCGAAGGGATGCGCTTCAGATGCCGATCCGCTATCTGGATAAATACGCTCATTTAAACGCCACCCGTTAGGATCATACCATGAAATCCATCATCTATGCCTCCGCGCATGAATTGGCTCAGCGGATACGCAGCCGAGACCTATCGCCGGTGGAACTGATGGAAAAGACCCTCGAAAGAATCGAGGCTCTCAACCCGGTTATTAATGCCTTTGTCTCCCTTCGGCCTGAACGCGCCCTGAAAGAGGCAAGAAGCCTGGAAGCGCGGATAGCTGACGGGAAACCGTCCGGGCCTTTAGCAGGGGTACCTTTTGCTGTGAAGGATCTGGAAGATGTGGAAGGGATGGTCACCAGCTTCGGGTCGATCGCCTATCAAGACAATATGGCAACCCGGGATTCGGTTCAGGTGGCCCGGCTGCGGCGCGCCGGCGCCATTGTGGTTGGCAAGACCAACACGCCGGAATTCGGTTTCACGGGTTTTACGAAAAACCGGCTGTACGGTGTGACTCGAAACCCGTGGAATCCCGAGAAGACCCCCGGGGGGTCGAGCGGGGGGTCTGCCGCGGCGGTGGCCGCCGGTATGGTTCCCCTGGCCACGGGTTCGGATGCGGGCGGGTCCATACGGATTCCGGCCTGCTATTCGGGCTGCTTCGGGATCAAACCGACATTCGGGCGGATCCCCATGGGGCCTGTTTCGCGCCTTTACACCACGCATACCTGGACCCCCGGCCCGCTCACTCGCTCTGTTCTGGATGCGGCCCTCTACCTCGATTGTGCGGCGGGCGATCATCCAGCGGATCCGGCTTCCCTCTCTTGCCCTTCGACGCCATATTGGAAGACCCTCAATACAGGTCCCCGAACTCTCAAGATGGCTTTCAGTGCGCATCTGGGATATGCCCGGGTTCAGAAGGAGGTGTTGGAGCTGGCTGAAAAGGCGGCCGCCTCGTTTGAGGAAATGGGTCATCATGTTGAGATCTGGAACGGCGTGCTGCCCGAGGTGAGTCAGGCGTGGTCCGATCTCATGAACTGGGAACTATTTGGTCAAATCCAGCACGATTTAGAAAGGATCCGGCCGGAGCTGGGACGCACCCTCGTGCGATCGGTCGAAAGCGCCAGAGACCTCCGTATCGAGGACCATTTGCGGATTCAGGAGACGCGTTCAGGGCTGAACCGCGTCCTATGGGAGATTTTTGAGCAGTTTGATCTGCTTCTGACCCCTACCATGCCGACCGAGGCCTTCGAAGCCAAGGGACCGCCGCCCGCGGAAATCGACGGACACCCGATCCCGCTTCTGGGTGCTGTTGCCTTTACGTATCCATTCAACCTGTCCGGCCATCCAGCGGCTACGGTCCGGGTGGGTCTCACTCCAGCAGGTCTGCCGGCAGGTCTCCAGATCATCGGACCGAGACATGGGGATGACCGCGTCCTCCAGGCCGCCCATCTATATGAGCGGGCGTTTCCCTGGAATGATTGTTGGCCACATCTCGAGGCGGGTTCCTGACCGAAGCTGAAACGCACAGTTTGATCCGAGGGAAGCTCCATAGAAGACGAACATCCAACATCCAACATCCAACGTCCAGCATCGAATGAAGCCGCAACCCGCACTCAATTTCCAGTTTCGAGTTTCATATGAGTGTTCAGGCGTCAGAAAAGGACGAAATGCCTTATCCTGAAACCCGAAACCTGTCCATGCATACGGTTGGCGATCGAGATGCATGCCTGGTCTTTCAAATTTGGAGGCTTGGATGGTAGAACAAAATCACCGTGGATTTTGGGTTGACCCACTATCCGTATTCCTCTAAACTTCTTACATAAAGAGGGGCTGATTTGTTTTCAATCCGGCGCGGGGGTGTCGGCAGACGAATCAGGCATCATGTTTCACTTCAGGTCCGAAAGGAGGAGGAATCACATGAAACAGAAATGGATCATCTTGGTATTGTTGATTGTTTTTTGCATTCCGGGCGGGGTAGGGGCTGTTGAAAAGGACGACTTTGTGTTGGACACTACAGGTGACCTGATTGAAATCTGCACGGTCCCCAAGGGTGATCCCCTCGAAGAGGAGGCCGTCAGCTTCTGTTTCGGTTATCTCGTAGGGGCCTACCACTATCATGTGGTGGCCAATTCAGGGCCCAAGGGGAAGCGGCTGGTATGCCCCCCGGATCCACCGCCGCCCAGGGCCAAAGTGGTCAGCATGTTCGTCGACTGGGTCCAGAAGCATCCCGAATATCTTAACGAGGAGCCGGTGGAAACATGGTTCCGCTTCTTGATTGAAACCTTTCCGTGCAAGTAGTCAATCCCTTGAAAGGAGCCTAAAATGACAAAGATCATCATTGCTTTGACAATCGCATGCTGTCTAATGATTGGTGGCTGCGCAGGGATGAGCCAGACCGAGCAGCGGACCTTGAGCGGGGGTGCCATAGGGGCTGCAGGGGGCGCCATTGTTGGGGCCATCGCGGGCAGTGCAGGTCTGGGTGCCGCCATCGGTGGTGCGGTTGGCGCAGGGGGTGGTTACCTCTATGGTAAGCATAAAGAATCCGAGGAGAACGCTTACAAAAAGGGGTATGAGGCCGGCCAGCAGAGTCGTTAATGGATGCAGCATTCGGAAGCCTGAGACCCCGCTAAGTAGAGGAGCTATGCCATGACAGCGTGCGCCGTTCCCATGCAGCGGTCTTTTCTGGTCAACCCTGTGGACGTCACCGTGGAAGATCCGGCCCTCGGTTTTTCAGACGCGAGAATTATTGCGGATCAGAAAGCCATGGAACTGGCTCAGGCGCCCATGCTGCTGGGTTGGTATGATTCAAAGCGGGGCCGATTTTCACCAGACGTTGCTTGCTGCAGCGAAGAGAAGCCTGGATGGATCGTCTATGCCGAATCGAGAGGCGGCGATCTCACCATCGACATTAACAACGAGCAGTATGTCTTTATTTACGGCGATTTTGACGAGGCCTGAGTCTCCAGAGGGTTCTTGGGAAAAGTCCGGCTATGCTTCGTTTGCAGAATGAAGAATGGCCTGGAGCAGCTCACTGGCACCGGCTTCGCAGGCTTCCCACGCTCTTTTTTCTGCCTCCACGCGACTGCGGCCCCCAATGCTGGGGACGAGGATCATGGCCGTGGGGCAGATCTGATTCATGTAACTGGCGTCGTGGCCGGCACCGCTGACCATATACGGGGTTAGACAACCTAACTGCTCGCCTGTGGTGAGAATTCGCTGCACCAGGTTCGCATCAAAAGTGGAATGACCGACCCGCCAGGTTTCCTCCATCCGGACGGGACAGCGCCGCCTCACACCTCATACATATCTACCGATATCGATTCCCCGTTCTTCTGCGCGGGCCTTGTACCAGGCCATTTCATCAGAGGGGGGGGACACCAGCTCCTGTTCCGGTTTGCGGACAAGACGGATGGCATCGGCAGGGCACGTACTGATGCAGAGCCCGCAGCCGATACATCGTTCCGGGACAACCTCGTAAGTGTCCTCACCTTCCTGGATGGCGTTCACCTGACACCGTTCATCTGCGCAGGTGCCGCAGCCTTCACACGCATCCGGATCGATTTCAGCGAAATAATAGGAATTGACCACTTGGGTCGCTGGGATATTCAGGTCATTGATTCCACGGAGCACGCCGCAACAGCAGCCGCAACAGTTGCAGATGAAGAAATGACCGTTCTGCACATTCCATGTTAAATGAACGAGACCGGCCTCTTCTGCCATGTTGAGCACACCGTAGGCCTCCTCTTTGGAAATGGGCCGTCCCACTTTTGTCTTATCGAAAATGTTGGGCACCGGGGCTATGGCGAGACAGACCTCCATGGGTTTATCGCATCGGTTTTCGAGAAGTCCCTGTTCCTTCTTGCAGATACAGTCGTTGACCATGAAGGACTGCCCGTTTTCCACAATGGCGGAAACCTTCTGGTAGGTGAGGGCCTCGTGTTTGGCGGGGATGTCCCTTTCAACCGGGACCACCTGCATGAACTGCGGGGTCCTCTTGAAGAACTCACGGCCGTAGACCTTCATATACGCTTCACACAACTCGGCCAGTTCCCGATCCATGTGGGGCAGCTGAAACTCATAGATCCCGAATGCCCACGGCACCATCTTGAACATCTTCATGGCCCCGAATTTGACCCCGAAGATCTGTCCCCTTTCCCACATTTTGGTCAGTCTCTCTTCAAGGCCTTCCAGGGGCCGGCCGGTGCGGTTGGCGATCTGTTCCGGTGTTTCGAACGTCAGCTTCAGATCGCAGAAAAGCTCGGCCTGTTCCGGTTGAAATATCTTTTTGAGCAGTTTGATCTCAATACCGCTGTCGGTCGGCGGGAATCCGTTGGGGAGCGTGTTAAGGACCTCAGCCAGTTGGCGGTATATATCGTCACTCATGGTAGTATCCCTCCTGTCTGCATTGAATGGGTGAGACCTTTGAAAAACACCCCCTCTTGCTCTCCGAGGCGTAGGCTCTACGAGCCGGAGGCCCAATCTCTGCGTCCCCGCAGAACGGGATCTTCGACAGGCTCAAATTTCAATCCTCGAAATATTCAGTCCCGCTGCAGCGGGATTCCTGTGGTTGAAATTTTCGCCTGTCTTAACCTTGACCAAAATTGAGCATTTTTCAAAGGTCTCTGGGTGAAGTGCGGTTAGAATCTTTGTTTGTAATTTCGCTTGGGTTAGGGCCGTGAGGCCGCTTTGGGACAACATGTTTGCTCCCAGATAGCGCTTCAGACGTTCGAATCACGGGCTTTTCAGGACGCAAAGACAGGGAGGATCACGCCTCCCGACGGGACGATATGAACCGTCGGGTGAGGGCAGATACTTCCCGCATGTCCAAATGCCTCCGGCAGATCCGATGCAAACATGAATCCCATCCTTTCGCCGGTCTTCCTCGGGATATCCTTAGAAACCAGGATGATTTGAAATCGGCTTTGAATCGCCAGGGTCATGGCCAGTGCCATATTGAAATCAATGGCGCCCCCTTCCATGATCAGGCGATTTTGTCTGAAATGGTCAAGGACACCTCCCAGGAGATCGGCTTTATTTTGTCTGTGAAACTTCTCGAAGCTGTCCACAAAGGCATCCGGAAATTCCCCGTCAAGATCCGCACATAGGATGATACAGCCGCCCTCCCGGGTGATCATGGCAGCCGGGGCCAGCGGCTTGACGATCTGTGGACCTTCGGTATAGGGGAAAGAGGTGATGATCGTGAGATCGGCCTTTCCGGCGAATTCCTGAGAAATGATGGCTTTGCTCATTTCGATACCCTTGAGATGGGCCTTCACTGGGTCACCGCAGACCAGATCAGAGGCCTTGTCGTTCGGGTCCAGGATGGTATTGATGATGAAATGAAGGCCGAAGGATGCGGCGATATTCGAGACCTGCTCATAGAATAGATTGCCCTCGAGTTGTCCGAGGCCGGTCCCTTCATGAAACGTGTACTGAAAATGATGCCTGCGGATGGATTTAAAATCGGCCACCCCCGGGAAGAGGATCTTGCCGCCTCCCCCGAATCCGTTCATGGGATGGGGAAAGATGGAGCCGATACCGATCCTGAATCGGGCCTCGTGGACCGTGCGATTGATTTTGACGGTCTGACCCGAGGGGAGAGACCCCACGGGGACCAGGTCCTGGGCGTGACAGTCATGATTGATGAACCGGTATCGGGCGACGATATCACGCCCGAAGGCGGCGTCCAACTCAGCCCGGGTCAAGCCACGATGGGTTCCCAGAGCCATAACGACTGCAATATTTCCGGAGGCGATGCCGATGGTCTTCAGCTCTTCGAGGAGTGCACCCAGGATGATACCCTTGGGCGAGGCCCGGGTGAGATCCTCAACGAGTATGGCGACGGTATCAGATGGCGAAAGACGTTCCCTCAAGGGGGGCGACCCGATCGGGTTTCTCAGGTTCGATCTTGTCAGGGCAGCGATATCCAAGGGGGACGTTCGGTCCTTGGGAACGGCAAATGTTAGAAGCCTCCACTCGGTGGGTAGATCGAAAGACTGCCTTTTGCCGTTATGAATAACGAAAGGGGTGTCCATATGGGCGCCTTAAACCAACAGATATTTTTTTCGGACCTCTTCGTTTGCCTTAAGGTCGTCGATGGCGCCGTGATACCGGATTCGACCGTTGTCGATGACATATCCCCGATCACTGAGCCTTAGGGCGACCTTTTGATTCTGCTCGGCCAGAAGCACGGTCAGGCCCTTGTCGCGCAACTGGGCGATCTTGTTTTCCAGAACGTCCACGATCAGGGGGGCAAGGCCCTCTGTAGGCTCATCTAACAGGAGAAAATCGGGGTTGGTCATGAGTGCCCGCGCGATGGTCAACATCTGCTGTTCCCCGCCGCTCAGAAAGCCTGCCTTTCGGGAGTCGATGCGGGCGAGGGCGGAAAAGAAGTCATACACGCTTTCCTTGGTCCACGTGGCCGTCCCCCCGGCCTTTCGTTGGGATATCTCGAGATTATCTCCGACGGTCAAATCCGCGAACACCCTTCGGTTGTCGGGGACAAATCCCATGCCCTCCCGGGCCAGCTGATAGGGCTTCTTCCCTCGGGTGGGTTTCCCCTTGAACCGGATGGTGCCTCGTTTGGGGGGGGTCAGGCCCATGATGCTCTTCATGGTGGTGCTTTTCCCGGCCCCGTTTCTGCCCAGTAGCGCGACGATTTCTCCCCCCGAAACTTGGAGCGACACCCCGAACAGGATATGACTGAGGCCGTAGTAGGTATGGATTTCTTCCGCTTCCAGCATGGTCACCCCTCTCCGAGATAGCATTCCTGAACCCTGCGGGAATTCCGGACGGTCTCGGGTTCTGCCTGGAGGATGGTAATCCCCTGATGCATGACCATGATGCTCTGGGCAACATTGAAGACCACCTCCATGTCGTGTTCGCAGAACAGGATGGTCAATCCCTGGGTATCGGCCAGCCGCCGGACGAGGGCGAGGGTCGCTGCAGTCTCCTCGGCTGACATGCCGGCAGTGGGTTCATCCAGGACCAACAATTCCGGGTTGTTTCCCAGGGCGATGGCAATCTCTAAGGTTCTCTGGTCCCCATGGGCCAGGGAGCCCGCCGTAGCGTCGGCCTTGTCCGTGAGGCCGACATTTTCAAGGATGGCCCGGGTCTCTTCCACGGCCAGGGTCTCGGCAGGACGGAAAAGCCGTCGGCTTTTTCTCTGCTGAGAGAGCACCGACACCTGAATATTTCTGAACACCGTGAGGCGCGGAAAGATATTCGCGATCTGGAACGACCGGGCAATCCCTTTCCTGCAGATATCGTACGGTGGAAGCCTGCTGATCTCCTCATTGTTGAAGAACACTTTTCCCCTGTCCGGCTTGAGCTGTCCGGTAATCAGATTGAAAAGGGTGGTCTTGCCTGCGCCGTTGGGTCCGATGACGGCCACCAATTCCCCTTTTCCCACCGTGAGATTGGCGTTGCCCACGGCCTTGAAATCCTCAAACGATTTTTCGACCCCTTCTACCCGCAGCATTTACTTGTGATCCTCCTCGGCCATGCGTTTCTGCGGACTGCCAAACTTTTCCATGAAGAAGCCCCATACCCCCTCAGGGAGGAAGAAAATCAAGAAAATCAGGATGATTCCGAGGATCAGGGTCCAGTACTCTGTGTAGGCGCCCACAAAGGTCCTGAGAGATACCATGATGGCCGCCCCCAAAATGGGCCCGGCAAAGGTGAACCAGCCGCCCAGTAGACACATGATGAATATCTCAAGAGAGAAGACCCAGAAGAGAAGATCCGGGAAGACCGATCCTTCCACCACCACGAAGAGGACCCCGGCAATACCCGCAAAAAAGGTAGCAATGACAATCGCAAGAAGCTGGTGTCGACGGACATTGATGCCGATGGCCTCACATCGTTCCGGGTTGTCACGGATGGCCTGAAGCGTGGCGCCGAAGGGCGACTTGTAGATCAGGTACATGATGATTAGGCAGATGGTCAAGAGGATCAGACTGAAATAGTATGCCCCTTTTGAAGACGCAATAAGAGAGGGTATGGGTATTCCGTGGATACCATCATCCCCTCCGGTGAGACTGTACCAGCGGAAGGCGATGGCCCAGACCAGGGAACCCAAGGAAATTTGGAGCATCCCGAAGTAAAGCCGGGTGAGTCTGACGCAGAAAAGCCCTATGAGCAACCCCACCAGGGCGGCCATCAACGGAGCGGCCACAAAGCCCGTCCACATGGGCAGGGACGTTTTTGTCAGCATCAGGGCCACCGTATAGGCACCCACACCGTAAAATGCCCCGTGATGAAACTGGAACAGGCCGCCGTGCCCGACCACCATATTGAGGCTCATGGCCAACAGGGCGGTCATGAAGATGACGGCGAATATATAGACGTAGAACCTCGGAAGGAACGGGGGGAGGACCAGCAGGATAAGCACGAGGGCTGCTGCCAGGATGGACGATTTGAGATTGATTGAATTCTTTAAGACCATCTGCACCCCGTTACCACACCGATTTGAGGAGTCCTCTGGGCCGCCAGGTCAGCACGATGACCACAGCGGCGTAGGGAAAAACAATGGCGAACTGCGGCCAGAAGAGGAGGCCGATGGACTGGGTCAGTCCAAAGATGAGGGACCCCACCAGGGCGCCCCATATGTTGCCCAGGCCTCCGATGGCGACAATAAGGAAGGCCTCCATGATAATATCATGATCCATTCCGAGGGTGATGCTGATGGTGGGGGAAATCAGCGCACCTCCCAGGCCCGCAAGGAGGCAGCCCAAAACGAATGCGAAGGCAAATACCCAGCTCACATTGATACCGATGGCTCCCACCATCTCCATGTCCACGGCCGCTGCACGTGAGATTTTTCCGATCTTGGTCTTGTTCGTAAAAAGATAGAGGAGAATGGCCACGATGGGGCCCACAATCAAGAGGAACAGGTTGTATTTGGGAAAGGGTGACCCGAACACAGGGACGGACCCCCTTAACATGGGTGGGGCCATGATGGACCGGTAATCCGCACCCCAAAACATTTTCACCAGATCGCCCAGGATCAACATCAGGGCAAACGTGAACAAAAGGAGCATCAGGTGTTCGCGTTCATAGAGATGGCAGAAAAGCGAACGTTCGGCCACCAGACTCACGAGGGCGACGACAAGGGGCGCCAACAGCAGGGCCAGCCAGAAGCCGATGGTTCCGCCTCCGAAGAGGGTGGATATGCTGAAGGCGGAAAAGGCCCCGATCATGTACAGTGAACCGTGGGCCACATTCGGTACCCTCAGCACCCCCAGAACCAGGCTCATTCCGGAGGAGACGATGAACAGAATCATTGCCCGGCTGAGGCCCACCAGGAACTGACTCCCCAATGCCGCGAGGGTAAAGGTCTGAGCGGATTCCATGGGTTTAGATTCCGTGATAGAATTGAGGAAACAAGGGGTTGAGGGATTGAGCCATCTATAGAACGGCGCCTATCATCCCTCAATCCCGAAGTTCATAACGTATCGATGATCGTAAGGCCTATTTTCCTCTTGCCTTTTTGATCTCGTCACATGTGGGCATGACCTCGTCCCCGGTCAGGGTAACAATGTCCGTAGACATCACAAAATTCTTGCCCACCGCCTTTTTGGTGATACCGAGATACATGGGGAGCACGACCTGATGGTCGCAGGCACGCATTTCCAACTGGCCCACCGGGCTTTCGATCGTCAAGCCCTCCAGGGCGTCGATGAATTTCTCTTTGTCGAGGGAGCCTGCTTTACGATAAGCTTCTGCAATAAAATAGGCCGTAATGTAGCCGTGAAATGCCGGAAAACCGGGGGCCTGTCCATAGGCGGCCTCGAACTTCTTGACGAAATCGTTATTCGCCTTGGAATCGGGATAATAGAAATGGTAGTCCATGGTGCCCATCACACCTTCCGGGCCCGCGGCGCCCAGGGGTTTCAAGACGGCGTGGTCTGTGGCCGTATGAATCCAGATAGGCACTTTTTCGGCCATGCCGGTGGCTTTGACCGCCTTCAGGATGTTGGTCATGCTCCGGCCGCCGGTACAGAAGATGACAGCATCCGGTTTTGCGGCCAGGATCTTGGTGATATAGGGCACGAGATCGGGTTCGCCCGGCTTCCACCACAATTCCCCGATCATTTTTACGTCAGGCTTTTTGGCCTTCAGATTGCGCCAGGCGGCATTGGCGATGGCGTGGCCGTATTCGTAATCATCGCCGGCAATGAAGTACGTCACGTAGGGTTTCTTTGAGAGGGCGACGCCACCGGCCTTTCCAGCCATTGCGGTGTTCTCACCGCAGGAAAACACATACCGATGTCCCTTTTCGCCCGTAATCCGTTCGCTCTTGGATATCCACACGATAAAGGGGACCTTTTCCTTTTTGGAGATGGCTTCCGATACAGCCATGGCGGCCCCGCTGTTGATGGTACCTACGATGACATCCACACCCCCCCTCATGACCAGTTCCTTGGCCATGCTGAGGGCCAGATCCACTTTGAATTTGGTGTCCCGTTTCGTCCACTCGATCTTCTTACCCAGAACGCCCTTTTTATTGATTTCATCCACGGCCATTTTAAAGCCGTTGAGGGCGTCGTTGCCGTAGACTGCCGGGGGGCCGCTGTAGCAGTCGATGATCCCGACTTTGATGTTTCGCGCATCCGCATGACCTGGCAGAATAACAAGCGTCATGGCAAAAAGACATGCGAGTACGGTCAGCCCCACCATTGAACGACCCTGTTTCAATCCTCTCCGTTTCGTCATTGTGTTACCTCCCTTTGCTATGAAGTTGCCTTAACGACACCCCGGGCGTGATGATCCAAAATGGCTCAGGGCAGTATATCCTGACATGGTCTTGACGCTGAATGCAGCCCGTCTTGACGATCTCGTTTTTCATATACATCCTGAAGGGAACGAGGTCAACAGGAATGTTCCGGGCGGGTCACCGTCTCGGGTATGCCGTGTATAATGACGGCCATCACAGCCCGAGACGTTCGTTGATCAGAACGATTTTGGTCCTTCCCTTGGGAAAAGATTTCTGGGTAATGGTCCAGGTATTGCATATCCGGTCTGGGCTTTTACATTCCTCACAGGTGGCTGTTTTGACACACGGCGTCTTTTTGTCCAGGCGCATGGCGTTGGTCGGTGCCGCATATTCCTTGATCCGCATCATGGCCGACTCAAGATCCGGTACGATCTTGTTCCTGCCTATTAGAATCACCACATGTTTCGGCCCAAAGGTAATGCCGGCCACACGGTTGCCGTACATGTCCAGGTTGACCAGTTCGCCGGTCTCGGTCACGGCGTTGGTCCCGGTGATGAAAAGGTCCACCAAAAGGGATTGCCTCCGCAACTCGATCGCCTCGGCCGGGTTCAGATTCTTGTTGAAGGTGTCGAGGATCTCCAGGTCGGCCTTGTCCTTCAGGGCCTCGTAGAGCCCTGTGGCAATCAATGTCATGGACCCTCCCCATGAAATCCGGCGGGCCCCTGTCTTTGGAAGGATCTTCTGCATCACCAGGTGCCCTGCGTCCATTGCCGTGTCTGCAATAAAGACTTCGAAATTATTCCCTTCCAGTGTTTCCTTGAGCGCCGTCAGGCGGAGCTGCCAGTAATGCTGGATCGGCTGTTCCATGCGTTCTCCATTCCTTGTTGTTTGAGGTTGGAGGGTCGCTTCGCTTGAGGTTGGAGGAAAAACATCTATTGCCCGCAACCTCCGAGCTCCCAGCTCCAACGTCGTTTCTGACCAGATTGTCTGAGGTTGGAGAAAAAATTTATTGCCTCCAACCTCCAGCCTCTAACCTCCCCACTCCTCAGAGCCCCATGAATTTGGCGGCAATGCCCTTCATGATCTCGCTGGTCCCGGCAAAAATAGACAGGACCCGGGCATCTCTCCAGGCCCGGGCAATGGGGTATTCCTCACAATAGCCATACCCCCCATGGAGCTGCACACACTGATCCGCTACGCGCATGGCCATTTCCGACGTCCAGTATTTGCCCATAGATACATTGACCACCACGTTCTGCCCCTCCATGTGATCGACAACCAGCTTGTCCACAAACGTACGGCCCAGCCGGATTTCGGTCGCCATCTCCACGATTTTGAACTGGGTGTTTTGAAATTTGGAAAGGGGCCGACCGAAGGCGCTTCGTTCCTTGCAGTACTGGATGGTCATCTCCAGCATCCGCTCGGCCGCGGCCACCGCGATAACGCAACACATGAGCCGCTCCTGCTGGAGCTTTTGCATGAGCATCATGAACCCCCCGCCCTTCTGCCCCAGTCGCTGGGTTTTGGGGATGCGGCAGTCGCTGAAGAAGAGCTCGGCTGTATCCTGGCTGTGCCAACCGACCTTTTTGATCTTCTTGCCTTTTTCAAACCCCGGTGTCCCCTCCTGCACGAGATAGAGATCAATGGCCTGGTATGGGTTTTCTACGGCAGGGTCTTTTGTCGCCAGAACGACCAGGCCGCAATTTAAACCGTTGCTGATAAAGGTCTTCTGACCGTTGATCACCACGTCGTCCCCGTCCTCCACGGCCGTGGTCTGAATGGCGGCCAGGTCACTTCCGGTATTGGGTTCGGTCATGGCTACGGCGGTGATCAGCTCTCCTGAAATGCACCCGGGAAGATATGTCTTCTTTAGTTCTTCAGAAGCAAAAGATGTGATGTAGGGGACGACGATGTCGCTGTGAAGGGGGGTGGCCAATCCGGTATTTCCGGTTCTTCCGAGTTCTTCAGTCAGAATCACGGAATAGAGAAAGTCCGCCCCCAGGCCGCCGTATTCCTCGGGCACGTCCATGCAGAGGAATCCCTGTTCACCCATTTTCCGCCATACGCTCTTGGGTACTCTGCCCGCCTCTTCCCATGCGTCGACGTACGGGATGACCTCTTTGGCAAAAAACTTTCTTGCCGATTCCCTAAAGATCCGGTGCGCTTCCGTGTACTGAATAATTTCCATAGAATTGGTTTCCCCCCGATCATGTTACTGGTTACTGGATGCTGGTCGAAGCGAAGCTTAGATCCCGCTGATAAGCGGGACTGGATACTTGTTGTGGCGAAGCGAAAATCCAGTTTTTAGCGGGACGAGATCCCGGATCCAGATTTCTGGTTTAATGGAACGTGTGCCATTTCATGCGGGGCTCCTGTTTCATCTTTCCGTAGGGCCACAACATAGGCATTTGCGTCGATGTCGTAGAAGACGAGTTCTTCTGAATCATTCCAGAGGGACGCATCCATCATGCAGTAAAACGCCTTGATTTCACCGGGCAGGATCTCCTGGGGCCCGCTCGGCATCAGATTGGCGATCCGGCGCGTCCCCCAGGTCCCGTGAAGGTCGCAGTGACTCGGGACCACCACAGGCCGGTGGGCTATATTCTTCACGTGGATTTCCAGGTTCTGATCGAAGGCGCGTGCCCCGCAGCAGGTCTTGAAAGCAAATATCTCTTCCACTTCCGAATTCATATATGTCCTGATCTCAAGCACGTGGTATTTTTGGTCCTTCCCGGCAGGGTTCCATCTTTGTGTAGCGCATTATGCGCCCCATCAGCTGCTTGCCACAAGTCTTGGTAGATACGTTGAAAATGCGGATTGGAAGGCACTATAATATAATTGGGGCGTCTGTGCAACGGATGTTTTCCCTCAACCCTTTTGACAAGAGAATGGTTGATTTCTTCATGTTTTTTACCTAAAAGATATCGTAGACGTTCGTAGGCTCAGTCGTTGGAGGGGTCGGGAAAGAGTGGAACGAAGAAGATTTATAAAGAAAATTCTGGAATGGGCGACATCCATCCTGGGAGGAGCGCTCCTGGCCTATCCGGCATTCTCGTTTATGACGTTCAGGAGGGTTAACGAGAAGAAGATCGTGTTTCCACGGGACGAGCAGGGGGGCCGGGTGAATTTCAAGGAAGGCGTTTACCTCGTCCATGAGTCCAACGATATGTTCGCCCTCTCCGCCCGATGCCCCCACCTGGGGTGCACGCTCAACTACGATACCGTCTCCCAGAGTTTCAAGTGCCCCTGCCATGGGAGTGCGTTTACACTTGCGGGTCGGCGTGTTGAAGGACCTGCCCGGAAGGACATGGCCCGGGTCCCGCTTCAGAAACTGACCAGCGGCGACGTGGAAGCCCTCCTGCGCACAGGATAGGGGGTCGGGCATGTCAGCCCCGGGTAAAATGAGCAACAGGATTTCCATCTATCTTCCCCGCCTCGGGCTGTCGGCCCTGGTCCTCTGCATCGCCTCGGGCATTGTCCTGGTTTTCATTTACCGGCCCATGGGCAATGTCTTTCAGAACGTTGAAGCGATCACGACCCGCATCCCGTACGGGTGGTTTTTCAGGCAGCTTCATTATGGGTCTGGCCAGGTGTTCGTTATCCTCATGCTGCTCCACACCCTGGATCACTTTGTCCGCAAACGTTACCGGATGTACCCCCTCAAAGAGTGGGTTTCCCTCGTTACTTCTCTGGTTCTCTGCTTTTTGACCCTGTTCACCGGATTTGTGTTGAAAGGGGATCAGGAGGGGGTGTTTGCCGGCCGGATCTTCATGAATATCCTAAATGCCATACCGTTTGCCGGAGAAACCGTGGCCCGGCTCTTTATTATCCCGGGTAACGGGTTCTTCTTTCTCCCCTATCTGTATCACTGTTTTTTTCTGCCGCTCTTGATCATGTATCTGATGCGGGCGCATATCCGTGAGTGGTTCCCGGACCGGCGATTCATGATGATCGGGGCACTGGGACTGTTCGTGTATGCACTGTTCGTTAAGCCGGCCGTTGACATCCCCCTGGAGGCGTCGTTGCCCGAGGTGCAAGGCCCCTGGTTCTTCCTGGGGATCCAGACGCTCTTGCGATGGATTCCCCCGGTCCTTGCCGGACTCATCATCCCGGGCCTTTTTGTCGCCTGCCTCCTGGTGCTCCCGGCCCTGGGAGGCCCATCGGCCCCGACAGCCGATTGCGGCATAAGAAACGGATGTCGTGCCGTGGAAACAGGCCTTTATTACCTCCTCATGGCCGCCATAGGCGTCTATGCACTCCTGACGCTTTGGGCCGCCATATCGCAGGCCCGATTAACCCCTTAGGCCTCCCGCTTTGCGGCATCGTCCCATTCCCGTTGCGGCGGGACCATGCGAGTGAGTGAGCAAGCATTTTTCATCCCGCCTGAGGCGACCTGACAGCCTGTTTACGGATGACCTTTTCAGTTTCCGGGGACTCGACCCGGTCATTACAGAGGATGAGGTTTCAGGACTCGTGAAATGGATCAGGACTTGTCAGTTGAATCTGGAATCAATATTCAGACATCCTTTCGGGCATTTCAGGACCCAACGCCTGTTGAAAACCCCAGGCATCTGTGTATTGTCAGAAATATCCAATGATTACCCATGAATTTATGGCTTGACATACCCC
>Ga0272444_10001879_pt1 | contig 19799 bp, 15 predicted proteins | sample SSMForm13_FD_201033 | JGI IMG/M metagenome (GOLD analysis project Ga0272444, IMG submission 201033) | Marine sediment archaeal communities from Little Sippewissett salt marsh, Falmouth, MA, United States - SSM-Form-13 | ecosystem: Environmental > Aquatic > Marine > Wetlands > Sediment ... | reverse complement strand
TAATCCTTCGATTTAATGTGGTCCAGGTAAGGTTGAGCTCCTAACCCCAGAGTCGCTTTAGTGACCCTGCAGAGTTTTTGTGCTCCCAGAGCTTCTCCGTATCTGACGATATTCTCCAGGGCTTTCTGCTGCAGTACCCCGACTTCACCTTGAAGCATTCCTTTTTCTGTATCTGTCAGCTCTATCATGATCGTCCTTTTTTCAAAAGAAACAGGCCCTGAGGTTTATCAAGCTTATTGAACATCAGGGCCTGGTCACTTAATGGTTATAAAGGCGATTCAAGTGTCCCTTGACCAGAACCATGAAATCGTCCTGTTTGCTGCCACGATAAATCATGGATGAAGCGATCTCAACAGCAAGAATCGCATACAGGTATTTCTGCGGAAGTTTCTCGATTCTTTCGTGATAGCATCCGTTTTCACTGAGGAAATCAGGCAGATGGCTGTAGATTGCCTTGTGGAACAGAGGCGAATCCACGGTTTCCGGGTTTTCCTTGAAGTAGTTGAACAGCTGCAGGTACATCTGGTTGATCTCATGGCTGATATTATCGGAAATTTCCGTGTAAAGCTGCCGTCCTTCGCTTTCGCGGTAACGTTGAAAGATCAGGCGCGCTTCATCTTCAGCACGTCGTTCCAGAATACTGAGCACGTCATCGACATAAGCTTTTTTATGCTCGACGAACTCTTCTTTGCTCATGGTCAGATTGGCAATAATTTCGTATGAGGAGGAGATCACTCCGCATTTGTTGGCCGAGGCGTCGCGCATGATGATGACACCGTTCTTCTGAAGTTCAGTGCGGGCTGACGGCGTGATGAATGAGTTGGCTCCTTCAATAATGACTCGTGCTGACGGAGTCCCGTCATCGTTAAAAAACTTCTGCCAGTTTTCAAGCTCTATGGTTTCAGGTCTCCCGCCTCCCGGAATAAAGATATCAGCCTGTACGGTGAAGGGCAGACTGTTGAATTCACGGTAGAACTCGTCAATTGAAATCCATTGTTCTTCCAGACCACCCTTGGTGCAGACAACACGTTTGTAGAGTTCGCGCATCCCTTCCATGCGACGTTGTCCACGGAACAGCATGACCCCGCCGGGGTTCAGTTTTTCGGGATTATAGGCCTCGATATCCTGAGACAGGAGAATCCGTTGTAACTCTTCGCGATCAGCCCCCTGTGGATCGTAGAACGCACCTGTGCCGTCCAGGATGAGCTTGATTTTAACGTTGGGGCTGCGGTCAAGGAGCAGGCGCATAGCGTTTCCGGCAACATCGCCACCGGGTCCCCCGGTGATCTTTACGCTGTATTCATCTTGACGGAAATCGATTCCCAATTCTTCCATGGTGATTTCAGCGAACTTGACAACACCTGCTGAGGTGACACCATACTCCTTGTGATTGATCCCGACTTTTTTTCCCGACATCACGCCGATGCCTAACACATAAGCGCGTTGCTTTGCGAGATTGGCAATGGCTTCGATCATGATGTCGTGCATGTTTTCATCAGGGCCGAGCTCGATCGCTTCCTCTTCGCCATAATAATCAACGATATTCGGATCTTTGATCTTGCCGTTTTCACTGACGTAGATATCGAGAAATGCGTTGATAAAACCGAACTGCAACTTATAAAGACGCTGATTGACCAGAGCAGGATCATCAACACTGACGGCGTTCAGAACAGCAACCATTTTTGATCCGCCTTCATAGATGTCCTTGTTCTTCAGGTGCTGGGTATGAGCCAGGACATAATTCTCCTTAAACATGCTGTCCGCACAGGTGACATAATCGTCGCGGCCGTTGGTGATCAGCGTTCTCCATCCGCCACGGGCAATATCAGAGAAACCGATGTGGTAACCGATGCCGTAGCGACCAAAAAAGAACGTAATCCGAAACGGACGCTCCGCTGGCAGGACCTCGGTAAAAGAGCTGTCCAGTTCTTCAAGGTAGACAGGATCTATGCGGAAGGAGAGCGCGTGTTTTTTCTCAACAAAGAAATTGGTTTTCAGGGTATTGCGGATGAAACTGAGACAGCAGCGGAATATCGTTCGCCGGTAGGCATCCACGCGTTTATGCCCGGTGTTGTACTCTTCCACCGTATGGATTGCCTGCTCTAGCCGTTTCTGATAGAGCTCTTCACGATTCTTAAGTGTGGGGTCAAAGCGGGTTCGGAACAGTTCTAATAATTGCAGGCAGAGGTCGGGGTGAGAGTTGAATGCACGCTCAACCCCCTCAAATGCATACAGGTCACTGCTGTAGGCAAGATTGGAGTGGCAAAAAGCGATGAAGGCGTTAACCAAGGTTGCGTCTTCACCGCTCATGACCTGCCTGGTGACAAATTCCTGGTATGCGTTTGAACGGGTTTGGAGCAGCTGGGTGTTGAACAGTTCGTTTTGAAGATTGTTGAACAGTTCGCTCCCCCTGAAAAGTTGTTCAGAGTCTTTCTCCCGGACATAAAAAGTTCCCAGGAAGACGGGGTGTATCCCGTTGCTTAACGTCAGGCAGTAGGTGCGTCTGGGACAGATGCCAAGGCGTTTGAATACCTCCATGATCTGGAGCAGAAAGTCGCGTTGTGGAGGGTTGTTGACCGCGAACATGATCCGGGTTTCACGATCGGTTTCAGCAAATGCGCTCGATTCCTCGACGTCGAGATGAATGCCGTCAGTATCTCTAATCTGTTGGTAGAGCCAGAGAATCTGGGCAATACGCTCGGCTGGGGAAATGTTGACATAGTCCGGGTTGTTCAACCAGAGGATCTTCAGCAGGTCTTCAAGGTGATTCAAATCAAAATCAGGGTAACGCTTTTCCATGGCCCGGGCAACGTCTTCGGTCGTTTGTTTTGGTACGTCAACTCCGGCTTTTAGACCAGTGGCTATTTCCTGGTGACTTTTGCGGTTGAATTCAAAACGTTGGACCTCAAGACCGACATCCAAACCGGGAATCGGGGCATAAGAGTGGGCAATGTGGGCATAAGAAATATCACGTTCACGCAATGTTCTTAAGGTGTCGTAAAGGTTGCCCGGCAGGCTTGGGCGAGCAAAAATCAGCTTTTTTTCAGTATCGGCCAGGATTCTGCGCCGGTTATGTCCCAACGAATTCAGAATTGCTGCCAGAAATGAGATCGCCTCTTCTTCTTCGTGCATGGTGATAAAAAAGTACGGATGCATCTCTTTTCGCAACCAGGCCAGGTTTTTTTGGGCTGCTGTCTGGTTTTCGTCGATCAATTGACTGATTTTGTTGAATATTCTGTTTTGGGTTGAGGCCTGCATTTCTGTTTCCTTTGCTTCCGGGGAGTGAGTTTGTTGTTTTTATGAATTTTTAGTTCCAGGCTTTACATTTTGTAATGAAGTGAGCTCACGCAGCTCACCCTGGTCATTCCGTTGGCTCGAGCAACGGCTGAACCAGATCATATCCTTGTTTTTGGGGGCGGTATGATAAACGTCGGTCAGCTCTGGAAATCTATATATCATTGGGAAATTATTCATCCTGGTTGTTCATCCAGCGCTTCAATGTTTGTTTGAATCCGCCTATTGGTGACAAGTTCAACCCAGAACTGAATTCCAAGAATCATCGCCCCCACCGGGACATAGAAATCACTGTTATGCAGAGGAGGATGCTTTCCATCTGTTGCGATACCGAGGTTGACGAAGGCTCCGGGGCATTTCTGCAGGTAGCAGGCGAAATCTTCTCCTCCCATCATTGGATCCATGACGGTGCTGACCTCGAATCCCGATCTTTTGAAAATATCAACAAGTTTGGCAACAGCTGCGTTGTTGTTAATAAGTGGATCAACACCATGAGTGAAATTGCATTCTATAGCGACATCGTAAATCAGTTGAATCGCATCGGCTATCGCCTGCATTTTTTCTTTTGCCAGTTCTTCGATGCTTTTGTCGAAGTAGCGCAATGTTCCCTTGATCCGGCAGGTGTCCGGTAGGACATTATAGGTCTGCCCTCCACTTAACTGACAAAAAGACAGGACCGCTTTTTTGATGGGATCTTTGAACCGGGAAATAATCTTCTGACACAGGTTGGTATAGTCCGTGGCCGCCATCAGGACATCGTTTCCTGTATGGGGAAAGGCGGCATGAGTACCGGAACCTCGGAATATGAGATCGAACGTCATCACACCGGCCATCATTTCTCCCGGTTTCAACAGGAGTTCACCGATGTTTTTTCGCGGATCGACGTGTATGCCGTAGACCTCGGAACAGTTGTCCAGGCAGCCTTCGTTGATCATGAATGTGGCTCCCCGAACGATTTCCTCCGCGGGTTGAAAGATGTAGCGGATATTGGTTTTTAATTCTGACTTGTTCTGAACCAGGTGTTTCAAAGCCAGTAACAGCATAGTGGTATGCGCGTGATGGCCACAGAGATGTTTGAACTCACTGCCTTCGGTGTTCACCGGCAGGGCGTCGATATCGGCACGCAGGGCAATGGTCTTTTTGGCTCCGCATTCGATGGTGCCGAAGCATCCCGTCGTGCATATATGGTCGATCGGGATTGCGTTTGCGTTCAGATAATCCACGATGTATCGGGTGGTTTTAACTTCTTTGAAGGCGGGTTCGGCGATTCGCCCCAGATCCGAGAGAAGTTTTTCGGCCTGCGGTTTAAAATCATCGAAGCTTTTCATATCCGTTTATCCTGATAGCGCATCGATTATTGGCCTGTTCCTGTCCCTACTTTGCGCATATATTGCGCCAACTCCCGGGAGGGATAAGCGGAGGAAGAACTCAACCATTGCAGAACCCCTTGTTGGTCAGCTGGCGATCGGTGCTGACCGAGCTTTTGTTTGCCTTCGAGCTGCTGGATTACAATTTTAAAACCCACGACCATGGGTAATAACCTGTCTCTGAATTCCTCGGTAACGATTTTGCGCTCGGCCATCAGCTCGGGTTCGTTGTGGGCAACCGTCTGGTCAACAATACGGCAGGTTGTTGATTCATCAACCAATGAAGCAGTCCCGCGAACGTGAGCAATAGTATAGTTCCATGTTGGTGCTGCCGGTCCTTTCTGATAACAGGTTGGAGAAATGTAGGAATGCGGACCAGTGAAAATAACCAGGACGTTGCTACAGTCCAACTGCTGCCAGTGGGGATTGGCTTTTGAACAATGACTGTAAAGAGTGCCCAGGTTCCCTTCATTCTCGGCAAGCACGAATGGCAGGTGGGTCGCTTCTAATTCCGAGGTCACCAAAATGCCGAAGCTGTATGAGGAAATCAGTTCTTGGATTTCAGCAACGGACTCGATCCTCGATTGCTCTGGCGTATACATGGGCTTCTTTGCTGATAATAATCGTTTGCAGAGTCATTACTCCCGCCGCCAGCATTTGTCTGGCGGGTGGGCAAAGAATTACTTAAGAACCAGATCGAGTGGATAGTCGAACAGGTGCTCGTAGCCGTTATCGGTGACGACTATACTCGCATCTATTTCAAAACCGACGTTGTCGTACCAGATGCCCGGGATCAGATGCAGACACATGCCCGGTTTGATAACGGTTTTATCTCCCGGCCGCAGGCTGATGGTGTGCTCTCCCCAATCCGGTGGGTAGTTGATGCCGATGGAATAGCCGAGGCGTGATTCCTTGACGACACTTGAGTGAGCGATTGCCTCACGCCAACGTCTTTCGACATCTTCTGCCAGGATACCGGGTTTGATGATGTCCAGAGCTGCGGCCAACCCTTCGTTAACGACAGCAGCGGTTTCAGTCATGATCTGTGGTGGGTTCTGACCAAGAAAAAGCGTTCTTGCGATCGGTGTGTGGTAGTGGCGGTAAACACCGCTTAATTCAAGCAGGACCGCTTCATCGGCCTGAAACTGTTTTTCAGTCCAGGTCAGGTGGGGGGTCTTGGTTTTTTCACCGGCCATCATCAGCGGGACAATCGCCGGGTAATCTCCAGCATGTTCCGAAGTTCCGCGATACTGGGCGCGGGCGATTTCCGCGGCCGCATCACATTCACGAGCACCGACATTGATAGAATCGACAGCCGTCTGCATGACATTTTCTGATATCTCTCCGGCAATTTTCATAAACTCGATTTCTCGCTCGGATTTGACGACACGAACCCAGTTAACTAACGCATTGCCATCGATAAATTTGGCATTGGGGAGCTTGGCTTCGAGTTCGAGATAGGCTCTGTGAGTGAAATAGAATTGGTCCATCTCTACGCCGAAAGTCTTATTGTCCCAGCCTTTATCTTTGATGATTTTTGCGACGTGGTGCATCGGGTGTTCAACGGTATTGTGCACCAGGTAATCGGGGTATTCGTAGATATTGCCCTCGTCCAGAAAAGATAGAATTCTGGCACCGTTGGCGTCCATTCCCCGGCCGATCCAGATCGGCTGCTCCTGATCGAGAGAAACAATGACACACTGATGGACATAAAAGCTCCAGCCATCATAACCGGTCAGGTAATTCATATTGGCTTGCTGGGAGATGAGCAGGCACTCCATCCCCCGTTCCTGCATCAGCTGCTTGGTTTTGGCGATGCGCGCCAGGTATTCCTCACGTGGAAACGTCAACATTTGCAACTCCTTTGGTGCCGCCCCGGATCAGCGCCTGAACGAATGCTGTAGATGCCGGAGTGTTCGATCATAATTGATGAAAAACGGGGACCGGGAGCGACCGGTCCCCGCGAAAAGGTTTTATTGCTAACCAGCGCCGTCTAGCCGCCGAGAGCCATGTTCGGCAGGAACAAAGCAATCTGCGGAAACATGACCAGCAGAACCGTTGCCAGTATGAGAATCAACAGAAACGGCAATGCATGGCCGATGACCTCGAGGTAGGGTCGGCGGAAAATCAGTTGAGCCGTGAAGATGTCACAACCGAAGGGTGGTGTCGCCGAGCCGATGGCCGCCTGAAGTGTGACCAGAACGCCGAGCAGAATCGGATCGACACCTGTACTGACGACATAAGGCTGAAACACCGGACTGAGAACAAAAATGGCAACGATCGGGTCGACGAACATACAGGCGACAAAGTAGACCACCACAATGATGGTGATGACCCAGAGCTCTGAGGGGTCGGGACCAAAGAGCGGGGGCAGCAGTTTTGCAGGCAATTGCAGGAAACCAATCAAAAAAGAAAAAGCCTGTCCGGCACCGACAAGAATAAAAACCACCCCGGTGATAACCCCGGTCTGCAGAAAAGAATCAACCAAACGTTGAAAAGTGATGGCTTTGTAGATGAAAGATTCCAGAATGATCGCGTAGAGTACGGCGGCCGCAGCAGCTTCTGTCGGGTTGAAAATACCGGTATAAATGCCGCCGACAATGATCACCGGAAAACCGAGGACCGGAAGTCCGTCTTTGATTGCCTGTTTACGCTCTTGCCAGCTGGCTTTTGGCAGCGTTGGAATCTTTTTAGCTTTGGAATAGAAGTAACAGTAGATTGAAAACATAATCAGGATGAGCAACCCGGGTATGATCCCGGCCAGGAACAGCGTCCCTATCGATGTGCTGGTCGCGACCCCGTAAACGATAAAGCCGATACTCGGTGGAATAAGAAAAGCAATATCGCTGGAATTGATGATCAGGCCCAGGGTAAAAGAACTCTTGTAACCGGCATCCAGCAACATCGGCCGCATGGTGCCACCGATAGCGGCCACGGTTGCCTGGGTCGAACCGGAAACGGCACCGAACAGGGTGCAACTGGCGTTGGTTGTGATCGGCAGTCCTCCGGGCAAATGGCCGACAAACACCTTGAGCATATGAATCAGGCGCCCGGCGGATTCACCGGATGTGATAATGCTGGCCGAAAGAATGAACATCGGCACGCAGACCAGGGCCGGTGGGGTGACGCCGGTAATCACCTGCTGGACCATGATCAGCAGCATGCGCGGTGCCATGTCGGGCATAAAAATGAACAGATAGAGCATGATCGACCCGAGCAGGGTGACCATGAAAGGGAAACCGATGAGCAGCATCGAGGCCAGACTGATTCCAAAAATACCCATGCTACACGCCTCCTATCTCTTCATCTTCGTATTCACTCTGCTGATCAGGCGATTGCCAGGGTTCCGGTTCAGTGAAATTTTTAATGATCGTGCGGAGATATTGAATTGTGGCTAAACCGAAACCTATTGGGATTACGACATAAAAAGTCCACTTTGGGATTCGCAGAGCCTGGGACATATGGCCGCGGTCGAGTGCGTTAAAAAGATACTGCCAGGACGCCCAGGTCATGATCCCCAGGACCACGGCACTGATCAGGGATATAATAATGATAAAGATTTTTTCCATTTTTGTGGGCATCGCGTCAAGGAATGCCCCCATGCGGATATGGCGAGCTTTTCTGACCCCGTAACTGACACCGGTGAAGGTAATCAACAACACCAGAAAAACAGACACTTCCTCGGCGAAATAAATACTTTGGAAAAAGGTGCGAGCAAACACATTAGCAATCAGAAGAACCGCCAGGGCAGCAACACAGAAAACCATCACTGACACTTCTACGGCATTGACGACCAAGCCTATGTAGTGGTTGCCTTTTTCAAATAAGTTCATTGTCGAGGTGTCGACATGAGCCTCCGGGTTCATTTTCTCAATGAGGGATTTTTCGTGTGGTTCGGGCTGCGTATCTGGCATGGTCAGTCTCCAGCTGTTTTCAGAGCTATAAAAACCCGCGACAGAGATACTGCCGCGGGCTATTTCGGGGGTTACATTTTAATTCCGAGCGCTTTCTTGGCGTTTTCGATGTCCTTTAACAGGGTGTCGAGCATTTCCTGGGACCCATCGCCACCGATTTCCACGTACGTGGGATAAACTTTTTCAGCCTGGGCCTTGAATTCAGCAACTGCCGCGTCGTCCAGGGTATGGAACTGGAGCGAAGGCTTCTCTTTTTTCATTTTTTCGGCGTCACTCTTGTTGCGTTCGGTGATCCACTCACCGGCGGGGATAATGGCATCCTGCCAGAATTTGATGATTTCAGCCTGTGCTTCCGGGGTCAGGCCATCAAAGAATTCCTTGTTGAAAGAGGGAATGCCGAGGAACGGTTCGCTCTTGAGCTGGGTGAGGTAATTCTGGACTTCAAAAAACTTCATGCTGTAGATGGCGAAAAGCGGGTTGACCTGGCCGTCGATCAGGCCCATCTGCAGGCCGCTGTAGACTTCGCCATAGCTCATCGGGGTGGGGGAGGCGCCGTAGGACTTGTAGTCTTCCACCAGCAGCTTGGAACCCATGACACGCAGTTTAGTCCCTTTAACGTCGGCCAGGGATTTAACCGGTTCTTTGGTGGTCAGCCATTGCCAGCCTTCGAACATGATGGCTGCCGGGACCAGACCGTTTTTGTTGAAATGCTTCTCCATCAGCGGCATGAAATCGCCGTTTTTCATCATCCAGTCGAGAACCTGGGGGACTTTTTCGGTCGGGAAGATGTAGTTCAGGGCCAGAACCTGAGCCTGGGGGACGAAGGCGCTGATCCAGGCGTAATCGGAGAAGACACACTGAACCACGCCCAGTTGAGCGAGTTCGTTGATGTCACCGGTGGCACCCAGGGTGCCGTAGGGATAAACTTCGAAAACAATTTTACCGTCAGACCACTCTTTCATGTGATCGGCGAATTTGTGCGCCCAAACCGTCATGAAATCGCCTTCGATTTCTTCAGACGCCAGTCGTGCCATCACCGTTGGGCCAGTGTAGGCACCTGCAAACGCCAGGCTGGATGAAAGCATCATCATTGCAATTAACAATACCAGTAACTTTTTCACATCTTCCTCCTCTTCAGGTTGTTGACCCAAAAGTGGGTCGGTTAGTGATCTCTTTTAACTCCGATTAATCACTCGTTTGCTCTTGAGAGATAAACGACAGGTTTGGAGCATACTTGAAAAAGTTTATAGCTCCCAGAACATGCATGGCAACCCCTTGTTTCATGGTTGGTTCGTCAATATTGAAGCAATTATTGTGATGCGCATAATCCGAGCCGACTTCAGGGTTGGCCGTACCGAGAAAAACAAACACGCCGGGGATCCGCTCGGTAAATTCGGAAAAATCTTCACTGGCCAGAGAGCGGTTGACTTCGATCGCTTTGCTTGAGGCAAAGACTTCTGCAGCGGTTTGACAGGCCAGTTCGGCCATCTCCGAATTATTAATCAATGGGATATTCTCATGTTTAATCGAAATTTCACAATCACAACGGTGGGTTTGGCATATGCCTTGAGCGATGCGGATAAAACGCTCTGTCGGTTGTTCCTCGCTGTCCGGACCGCCTCTATAGAGAAAGCGAATTGTCCCTTCCAGCTGGACTTCATCGGGGATGATACTCCCTTTTGTCCCTCCCTCAATTTTGCCAAACATGATCACTGTTGAGTCGAGGTTGCTGATCTCCCGTGTCTGTAACAACTGAACTGATTGTATTACATTCGCTGCACAGAGGACAGGGTCGATTGAATTTTCCGGCGCTCCAGTGTGACCGCCTTTACCGATTATCCGGATTTTGAACACGTCCAGTCCGGCCATGATCGCTCCAGCGGCGATGCCGATTTTTCCTGACTCCATGAAAGTCCATATATGCTGGCCCATCACTGCATCAACTTTGGGATTTTCAAGTACCCCGTCATTGATCATGTGGATTGCCCCGGCAATTTCCTCATTCGGCTGAAATACGAGTTTGATCGTCCCTTTGATCCGGTCCCTGTTTTCGACCAGAATCTTAGCCGCAACCAGGAGCATAGCCGTATGAGCGTCATGACCACAGGCATGCATAACACCGGGAGTGCGGGATTTATAGGGGACGTCGTTTTCTTCCTCCATGGGAAGGGCATCCATATCCGCGCGCAGCATCAGAACGGGTTCTGGCTGGGTTCCTTCAATCAGGGCTACGACACCGGTTTTGGTCATTCGAACAGGATTCAGACCCAGGTTGCGCAAGTACTGCTCAACGATGCCTGCGGTACGTTGCTCCTCGAAACCGAGTTCCGGATACATGTGAAAGTCGCGGCGCAGAACAACAAGTTCGTCGAACAGTTCGTCAATGCGCTGAAGAATATGCTCCATACAATTCTCTCTTAAAAAGAATCGGGAAATGACTTTTTGACTAATGTCGAGCGGACGAAATCGATCATGGTCAGAAAATCAAAAACGGGCAGCCCGGTGGCTTGGTGTACTGCGTGACTGTAAACCGGAAGCAGGCTGCATTCCAGCAGCAGCGCACCGATGTCTGTGTTATTTGTCATCAGCTGACTGCAGGCACTGACAACCTCGTCCCGGATTCGGTCACTGTCCAGGCTGCCGACTTCGTTAATTGCCGCCTTACGGAAATAGTGCGTGTCCTCAAGCCCCTTGATGACCAGGTTCTCGCTTGAATGACAACCGGCAGCTTTCAACAGGTCTGGTGTAAGGGGGGCTGAGTTTGCCGTAATAACACCAATTTTTTGATCGTTGCGCAGGATTGCAGTCATAAAGGGAATCTGAATCAGGCTGCTGAGAAAAACGGGTATGTTGACGGCAGCTTTAACTTCATTCTGAAAAAGAGCCATAAAACCGCAATCTCCGGTAATCGCCTTGACACCCTCCCGTTCCAGTTCTTTTGCCCCTTCAACCATGGCCTTGATAAAACTATAATCGTGGGCAAAAATTGCTTCGGCCGTCAGTCCTTTGACCAGCCGGTAGCGCACCGGATAGGTGAAGCTTTTAGCATTGCCGACATCCCCCCGGATAAAAGGCACCTGAGTGTCGAGTAGCAGAATGCCTATATCCTCACCGTAAGATGTTTGCCGTTTGTTGGCGTGAAAAAGCATAACCCCGTTCTATCCTTGTGTCAGAGAAAAAAAGAGAGAGCCCTCTGTGGAGCCCTCTCTCTTATGGTTTCAAATGATATTACGCTGGAGCAGGGTCTCGGCAATCTGTACCGCATTCAGTGCCGCACCTTTACGGATATTGTTGGAGACGACCCACATATTCAAGGCGTTATTCAGGGTATTGTCCTCACGGATTCGACCCACCATTGTCAGATCTTCGTTATCTGAATCACAAGGTACCGGATATCTGATTTCCGCAGGGTCGTCAACGACCAGCAGGCCTTCCGCATTGTTCATCAGCTCTCTTGCTTTGTCTGCAGAGATCTTTTTTTCGGTTTCAACGTTGATCGATTCCGAATGCCCGTAAATAACCGGAATGCGCACACAGGTCGCAGAAACTGCAACCGAATCATCCTTCATGATCTTTTTGGTCTCATTGACCATCTTGTTTTCTTCCTTGGTGTATCCACCTTCCTGGAAGACGTCAATATGCGGCAGGCAGTTCATGGCAATCTGTTTGCCGTAGGCGTGGGGGGTCTGGACCTTACCGGTTTTGACATATTCTCTGATTTCCGCATCCAGTCCATCGAGAGCCGCTTTGCCTGAACCTGAGACAGCCTGGTAAGTGGATACGATGACGCGTTTGACCTTGGCATAGTCATGCAATGGTTTCAGGGCCACCACCATTTGAATGGTTGAGCAGTTGGGATTGGCGATGATACCCTTATGCCAGTCGACATCCTCCGGATTGACCTCAGGGACCACCAGCGGGCAGTCAGGGTCCATGCGCCATGCGGAACTGTTGTCGATGACGACAGCGCCTTGTTTGACCGCCTTAGGAGTCAGAGCCAGGCTGGCATCACCGCCGGCAGAGAATATGGCGATGTCGATATCCTTAAAATTGGCAAAATTGGCGGTTTTAACCGTACAGTTCTTTCCCTGAAATTGAACACTTTTCCCTTCGTGAGCAGGTATGTCCAGGGGGCGAAATTCAGCAATCGGGAAATTGCGCCTTTCCAAAGTCGCTGTCATTTCGCGACCGACCACGCCCATTGCGCCGACAACCGCGACATTGTACTTATCTTTTTTGGCCATGATTTTTCTCCTCAGTGAACTCAGTTGCTAAAGACGCTTTGTATCTCTATCAGGCGAGTTTGCCATCTTCCAGGTCTTTGATGACCCCCGCTATGATTTCAATACCTTTCATCGCCAGGTCTTCGGTGATGATCAACGGTGGCAACAAGCGGGCAACGTTGCCGTGATGGCCACCGACTTCGATCATGACACCACGCTGGTGGGCGTATTTACGCACCTTCTTGGCCAGGTCAGAACCGGGTTCACGCGTTTGCTTGTCTTTCACCATCTCAATAGCCATCATCAGGCCGATGCCACGAACCTGACCAACGATTGGAGATTTTTCTTCCAGTTTTTTCAGCGGCCCCATGCATTTTCTGCCAAGTTCGGCTGCATGTTCGATAACTTCGTTGTCCTGCATCCACTCAAGGGCGGCACTGCCGGCGGCGAAAGCGATCATGTTGCCGCGGAAGGTGCCGATGGTTTTGCCGGCCGGCCAGGTATTCAGTTTTTCTTTGTAAGCGATGGCTGAGATGGGAAACCCGAGACCGCCGAGGGCTTTACTCATAGTGATGATATCGGGAACGATGCCGGCATGCTCGAAAGCAAACATCTTTCCGGTCCGGCCGATACCCGCCTGGATTTCATCACAAATCATCAAAACATCATGTTGATCGCAGATTTCGCGAACTCGCTGGAGGAAGACCGGAGAAGGGATGATGGTTCCACCTTCACCCTGAACCGACTCCAGGATCACTGCTGCAGGTTTGGAATATCCGGAGTGGCTGTCGGACAGGACCCGCTCAAGATTCTCAGCAGCCTGGATCTGGACCTTTTCATCCGGGCAGCCGAAGGGGTTGCGGTACTCATAGGGATACGGGATGAACTGAATTCCCGGAGTCAAAGGACCAAGATCATCACGATGACTGCTGTCGGCGGTCAGGGCAAGAGCAGCACCGGTCATGCCATGGTAGGCACCCTCGAAAGCAATAATTCCATAACGGCCGGTGTTGAATTTAGCCAGTTTAAGTGCCTGTTCCACGGCATCGGATCCTGTCGGTCCGCCAAAGAAGATTCTTGTGAGTTCTTTCGGAAGAACCTTTCTCAGTGATGTGACCATTTTTTGCCGAGTCGGAGTCGGGATATCCAGAGTATGCGTGACATTATCAATTTCGGCGTGAGCTTCCTTGAGAATGTCAGGATGTCCATGCCCCAAAGCCATAACCCCGGCACCACCAAACATGTCGATATAGATGTTGCCATCGACATCCTCCAGGGTTGCGCCTTTTCCCTTGGCCAGTGCCATTGGCATACCCTTGGAGTAAGAGGTCGCTGAGCTCTCGTTGGCATTCTGGAAATCAAGAATCTCCTGAGATTTTGGGCCCGGAGGTGTTATTTTGATTTGCGGTGCATCGATATGGGATAGTTGTGCGAAAATTTTGTCCTGTTTCATTATTCACCTCTCAAATGTGATTTATTGCTTAAATTGCAATTAGCTTTTTGCTGTCTGTTGTTCGTTGCCAAAATTGCGAGAAACTTCTTGTGCCACAGCCAGTAATTCGGGGAGATAGTGACTCAGCTCATCCTCGGAAAGGCGAGTTGCCGGTACCGAAATGGCGATCGTGGCGATAATGCGTTGCTCATAATTATAAATGGGGGCCGCAATACTCAAGACTTCATCGCTGAATTCAAACGTGTCTTTGGCGTAACCGAGTCGGCCCGCTTCTTCAGCTGCTTTCATGAGTTGAGTTTTGTCAGTGATCGTGTTGCGTGCCAGTTTGATCAGCGTCAGTGATTCAATGAATTTAAGCCGTTCAGATGGAGACATCTGAGACAGAAACAGTTTTCCCGATGCACAGGCATGAACCGGATCTGAATAAGCCATGTCCTTGTTAAGTGTAAGCTGTCGTGTCGATTTGACGTCATCGATTGCAAATACTTTGTCTTCAACCAGAACAGTTAAATAAATATTTTCGTTCACTTTGCGATTCAATTCGATCATGTAGGGCTTGACCGTATTGCGCAAATCTTTACTCAGCGGTATTGAGCGACCGAGCTTCAACAGTTTGAATGTCAGATTGAAGCCTTCATGGGTTTTGACGACATAGCCGATTTCGATCAGCGTTGCCAGAAGGCGATGAACATTCGTCCGGTTGAGACCGAGTTCCTTGACAATTCTTGAGGGTTGGACCGGTTGGTTATATCCAATAAATTCAAGAACCTGGAATGCTTTTATAACCGTTGTTGAAAGCTTGTAACTCATAATCTCTTCACTATGTGAACATATGTTTATATAGTGTGACAACATGAGTGTATCAAAGGATAGCTTTGTGTCAACACAAATTTCTGCAGATTTTTTCAGCATTCAATATGTGATAGGAACGCCGATAACGGGTGTTGACATCTTCCCCGAAAAGAAGCATGTCCTTCGGTGTCACAGATAGATAAAGATTCAACGAAAAAGCCCCACATTCGTGTGAATGTGGGGCTCAGAAAATCAAGGTGTCTCTGACTTTTAATGGGTTGGGTTATTTACTTGGTTTTATGTCTTGAAATTTAAAAGCAACTGGCCGTTTTTAGTAGTTCCTGGGCTTTTTCTGCATCGTCGATCAGGAGTTCGGCAATCTGAATAGCATTCAGGGCTGCTCCTTTGCGAATCTGGTCTCCGGATATCCAGAAGCTCAGGGTGTTGTCCCCGGCAATATTCTTGCGGATACGGCCGACATAGCAGTCATCCTGAAATTGGGACTTCAGCGGCATCGGATATTCGAAGGTGTCTGGATTGTCCGAAATCTGCAGACCAGGGGCCTGGGCGAACAGCTCGCGAGCGGTTTCCGGTGAGATCTCATCGTCGGTGACAATGGTCACGGACTCCGAATGCGAATAGAGGACAGGAATCCTGACGCAGGTCGCTGACACGCAGATTTCATCATCATGCATGATTTTGCGTGTTTCATTGAACATTTTCATCTCTTCCCCGGTGTATCCATTATCCTGGAACTTATCGATGTGGGGAATGACGTTGTACAGCAGTTGGTGCTGGAATTTCTCGATCGACAGATCGTCGCCGGCAGTCCAGTCTCTGACCTGTTGCTTCAGTTCTTCCATGGCCTGAGCACCTGCTCCGGAAGCTGATTGGTAGGTCGAAACGAAAACCTGACGGATACGGCTGTAATCGTAAAGCGGCTTGAGGGCCACCAGCATGATGATGGTCGTGCAGTTCGGATTGGAAATAATCCCGTTATGCCAGGCGGCATCTTCAGGATTGACTTCCGGAACAACCAGGGGAACATCACTGTCCAATCTGAATGCAGAGCTGTTATCAACAACGATTGCTCCAGCTTTAACTGCCAGGGGCGCATATTTTCGGCTTTGCTCTCCACCTGCGGAAAAAAGAGCGATATCAATATCGGTGAATGAATCTTCGGTTAATTCTTCGATGGTGTACGTGGTGCCCTTGAACGTGACCTGTTTACCCTTAGAACGTTTTGATGCATAGAGTTTGAGGGTGTTGATAGGAAACTCTCTCTGTTCGAGAATGTTCAGAAATGTCTCGCCGACAGCGCCGGATGCGCCGACAATGGCGAGATTGTATGCTTCCTTTGGTCTCAATTGGTTCACGTTCATGATGTACACCTCTTCTGTTGTGTTTTGGGTCTGAGCCCACCTTGATTTTACACCGTTCTAGGGTTTGAGAAAGCTACACCTCAGTATTTGTAACTGTCAATTCAAATTTCACTATTGTAACAGAAAGTGAACGTGATTTTCACTATTGTAACAAAAGTTAAGCCTTTCACTCTTTTCGGCTGGTTTCGCTCTCAAGTTTAAAAAATGTTTTGAGGCGATCATTGAAATTGATGAGATGAAGCGGGCTGAATTTTCTGGCTGAATCGGGCTATTGATTGCATGTGCGCTTCGGCATTGAAGAAAGCCATGTGTTGGTGAGCAATGCACTGAGAATCAGAATTCCTCCGTAAATGGTTTTGGCCGGTATCTGTTCACCGAGAAAGATCAATACCCAGAATGGGCCGAGCACGGTTTCGACAATCATGAACATGCTCGCCTCTGCAGCAGAAATATAACGGGTCGAGGTGGTAAATAGAACCAGGGCCAGGGGCATCTGGACCAGCCCCATAAGGGCCAGGACGACCAAGCTATGGGCCCCGGGTTGAAGATCGGTGAAAAGAATTGAGAAAATAGCCATATAGTAGCCATTCAGCATGATGATCGCGATCCGCTGCAATGTCTGGTGGCGACGCAGGTAAGCTTGCCCCATCCCGACCGTAGCTGCGGTGAGAACAGCCAGCAGGTCGCCCGGCAGTCGGCCTGTGCCGATCGATGAGGAAACGATGATGCAGGTTCCGAGCAGCATTACGGCCATAGCGATCAAGGTATGTAATTTAACTTGTTCCCTGTTCAGCAGGTAGCTGAACAGGGCGGAGAAAAAAGGTGCCGTTGCCAGGATGACGACAGTATTGGCAACGTTGGTATTCATAACCGACAGGACAAAACCACATCCGCTCAAAGCGAAAAACAGGCCGGCGATCAAGTATTGGCGCGTGTGGGTCTGGATGATACTGACGGGTGACTTGCGTTCTTTGACCCATGTAAAGAGAGTCAGAGATAGACCGATAAACAGTCCTCGCCAAAAAAGAATAGTCAGGCTGGGGGCGTGGGCGAGACGGACGAGAAGTGCGTCAAAGCTGAGAAAAAAAATTCCCCAGAATGCGTACAGAGAACCCCGCAGGTGTAAATTACTCCACATGAAAAAGCTTCTCCATCAAGGAGGCGTAATATTTTGCTGGATTCCGCCCCGTATTGTCGGTCAATCTTCAAATAGGGTTGTCAACATGTCAGAGCACGATGTTAGGATGACAACCTACACCTATCTTCCGTGCTTGACAATGACTGACACGTCATCCTTTGTATCGTGGCCATGTGGTCTGCCTGAGGGATGTGTATGGAGATCATCTGATATGAAAAATCATGAGAGCAAGCTTCCTCTAGGAAAGAGTACAGTCTATAAATCGGAGTATGATCCGCGTTTGTTGTGTCCTTTCCCGCGCCAGATCAAGCGCGATGTGATCGGGGTGACCGATGAACTGCCCTTTGTTGGTTACGACATCTGGAACGCCTATGAGCTGTCCTGGCTGAACCTGAAAGGAAAACCGGTTGTTGCCATGGGTGAATTTCATATCCCCTGTGAATCGCCTCAGCTGATTGAATCAAAATCATTCAAGCTCTATCTCAATTCTTTTAATCAGACCCGGTTTGATAATTTTGATCAGGTAGAACAGCGGATGATTGATGACCTGTCAGCGGCAGCCGGGGCCCAGGTCCGGGTGCGTCTGCTTGACAGCGACCAGTTCGTCACGGAACAGATTCAGGAACTTCCGGGGATATGTATTGATGACCTAGACATTCCAATTGATGATTATTCTCTTGATCCCGCGTTGCTTGAAAATGCAACCGATCCGGGTGAAGAGGTGAGTGAAGAGCTGTACAGTCACCTTCTTAAGAGCAACTGCCTGGTCACCAGTCAACCTGACTGGGGGAGCGTTCTGATCCGTTATTACGGGCATCAAATCAGCCGTGAAGCCCTGTTGCGCTATCTGATCTCATTCCGTCAGCATAATGAATTTCATGAACAGTGCGTTGAGCGGATCTTTGTCGATCTGATGCGCTATTGTAAACCACAAAAATTAACGGTCTATGCTCGGTATACGCGCCGTGGGGGGCTGGATATCAATCCTTTTCGTTCGAATTTTGAAACCCGCATTGCCAATTTTCGGCTGGCGCGTCAGTAACAATAGTGTATTCACTTCAAAATCGGACAGCAAATGATTGACCGTTCGAGAATCTTCAGCCTGGTGTGATTGAAATGAGCACTGAGAGCGGAACAATTTTATCTGTTTCTCTCCTTCGCTCCACTAAAACAGGGCTCAGTCTCACCATTTTCAGGAACGCATGAACCCTTCCCTGGGGCCTACTGCCGCCATCCGGGCGACAGATACCCTGCCAATAATGAGGCTGATCCCCATTGCTTGCAACTGGGCTTAAACGGGATAACCTGACAATTTAATTTTTAATCCCAGGCTGATTGATGCTTGAAAGTTTTCACTCATGTCGTAACGCGACGATCGGATCGAGACCGGCGGCGCGAACGGCCGGGTAAAGTCCGAATATCATACCGATGACCAGGCTGATGCCGAGTGACAGAATCAGGCTGAGAGTTGTCACCACTGTCGGCATTCCGACTATAAGGGTAATAAGCCAGGGGATTAAAAGACCGATAAGAATGCCGAAGATGCCGCCGGTGGTCGACAGGACCATGGTTTCGATGAGGAATTGCAGCACGATCTGGCGGCGTTTGGCGCCGATGGCACGACGAATGCCGATTTCCCTGGTTCTTTCGGTGACCGAAGCGAGCATGATATTCATGATGCCGATTCCACCGACCAGAAGGCTGATCCCGGCGATCGAGCCGAGCACGATATTGAATGTCCGTTTGGTCGCTTCGGCCTGGCGCAGCAGGGCCAGTGGTACGGAGATCCGGTAATCATTTTTTTTATGGAAATGCCCGAGCATGGCCTCAATAGCGGCCGCTGTGGATTCGACATGAGCCGTTGTTTCCACCTCGACGATAATCTGGTGCAACTCGACCCGTTCGCGAGTGCGTGACCCGGAGCTGATTCGGGTCGTGACGTCACCGAAACGTTCCTTTGCCACTCTGAGCGGGACATAGGCGTCGATCTGTTGATCCGGAGCCTGTAGACCGGTTCCCCGTCCGCTTTCGCTCTGAACGATTCCGACAACCTCGAAATACTCACCACCAATTTTGACATGCTGGCCGATGGAATTTTCTGTGGCCAGAAGTCGTCGGGCACCGTATTCAGTCAGGACTACGGCATTCGTCGCCTTCTGGATATCCAGGTCGGACAGGGTGCGCCCGGCAACCAGAGGACGACGAACCAGTCTGAACCAGTCGGGAACGGTGCCGA
>Ga0272444_10001878_pt1 | contig 19807 bp, 18 predicted proteins | sample SSMForm13_FD_201033 | JGI IMG/M metagenome (GOLD analysis project Ga0272444, IMG submission 201033) | Marine sediment archaeal communities from Little Sippewissett salt marsh, Falmouth, MA, United States - SSM-Form-13 | ecosystem: Environmental > Aquatic > Marine > Wetlands > Sediment ... | reverse complement strand
GTTTTATATACGATTTTTCCTTGATATGGTTGCTTTTGAGAAAAAGGCCGAAAAATCAACAATTTAGCGCCAAGAACAGTGTTTTATGCTGTAATATCAGCTAGTTGAACAGGTTGGAAAAGGCAGGGAAAATATATTTTTCACTTGACCGCCCTTTTACCGGTATGCTATTGGCTAATATGATTTGGCTCAAAACTTGAGCCTGCAAGGTTGTTCGTTCACATTGTTGCGTTAATTAAAAACCTAGAACCTTTTAAGGAGGAGTGCACAAATGACGAATAAACTTATGCTTCTGGCCATCATTTTCAGCCTGGTCCTGAGCCTGGGCGTGGTCATTGCTTGTGGCGATGATGACGATGATGACGATGATGACACCATGGACGACGACACGTTGGACGACGATGACGACGACACCATGGCCGGCGATCTGACTTGTGAAGAAGCCTACACCTTCTGGTATGACACCTGTGGTTACGCTTTCTACGATGAAGATGATGTTGAAATTCCGTTGGCCGACCTGATCGGTTGGTGCGAGCTGGATGAAGCCAATGATTACAACGGCGCCATCTATGACTGCATCAATGACAACTATGAAAACGGTGCCGAAGAAGAATGCGATGACATCTATGACTGCCTCGAAGGCGTCATCGGCTAACATTCTTTCGTAAGTGAAGCCAAGCCCCCGGGCCTGCGGGCTCGGGGGTTTTTTTCTGGCCAAAACGACCCCTGCTTGGTATCTTGTCGCCAACGAGAGGAGAAAGTCGCTATGTGTCCTGATGATCGCGATGAACGCAGCTGGCGCGACGATGACCGCCCTTCCTGGAAGGAAATCGATAAAAGGCGCGACCGCTCGAGTCACAGCCGCGACGAGAAACCAGCATTTTCCGGTTCGAAAAAGCAACAGGCTTACATGAAGCAGATGGCCTTGCGCCAGGCCGATAAGCTGTTTACGCCCAAAAAGAGCGATAAGCAAAGAAAAGACGAGCAGGAATTGGAGCAGGCCAAGGGTTCCGATGCGTTTGCCGAAACGGCGCAGAAATTCATGGATACCTACGGCGTAACCGACGACTGGCACGTGCAGTTGGTGTTGGCGGAAGTGCCGCTATCGAAGATCGCCGTTCCGGCCATCGAGTCGCTGGTCGAAAGCGCCGCCGCTCTGGAGAAATCTGAAAAGCAGTCGATTCTCAGTCAGTTGCGTATATTAGCGCTGACCGGAAAAAGCAAAATAAAAATGGCCGCCAAAGCCGCCCTCGACCAGATCAAGTAGACCAAGGAGCAGATCATGAGTGACCCGTTGGTGTTGACACGCGATGAAGGTACCGCCCGTATTATCACACTCAACCGCGTCGAAAAGCGTAACGCCATCGATTTCGAACTGGGCGAGGCCTTCGCCCGGGCGATCGACGAAGTCGCCGAGAACAAGGATATCCGCACGGTGATCGTCAACGGCGCCGGTAAAGGCTTTTGCGCCGGCGTGGATTTCTTCGCCCTGGGATCGGTCGATTTGAGCGGCAACGCACAGTTCCGCCACGTAGTCAAAACATTGCAGGCGATTCCCAATAAAATCGCGCGGTTGGAAAAACCGGTAATTGCTGTCATGCACGGTTTCTGCATCGGGCTGGGGCTGGAGATGGTGCTGGCCTGCGACGTACGCATCGCCGAAGCCGGTTGCCGGATCAACATCGAGGAAGTGCGCCTCGGAATGATTCCTGATGTCGGTGGCAGCACGCGCCTGGTACGCACTGTCGGCGTGCCGCGGGCTAAGGAATTGATCATGACCGGCCGCACGATCGACGCTTCCGTCGCAGAAACCTGGGGACTGGTCAATCAAGTCGTCGAGGAAGGCGAAGGCCTGAAGGCGGCGCTGGGCTGGCATGAAGATTTCGCGAAAGGTTCGCCCTCGGCGGTCGGCCTGGCCAAGATTGTGCTCGACCGCGCCTACGACCTGGATGACAACTCGTCGATGATTCTGGAAGGGATGGCACAGTCTACCCTGATCGCTTCGGAAGATTTCAAAGAAGGTCTGGCCGCGCGCATCGAAAAGCGCAAGCCCAACTGGAAGGGCAAGTAAGCGCCGATCCCAATCATCGACGAAAATTCGCTATAAACCGACCACGGGAAATATCCGGCGTTAATCGTAGAAAACCCCTTTGTTTTCCTGCGCTGCTCTTGTATGATCTTGCCGTCCGCCGCAACGGACAAACAGGTATGGTATACGCTGTCATCAGGGCGTTTTTTTGAACTGATGGCAGTTGTGAGGGGTCTGGTTAACCGGAGAACACGAAGGGAGAAACGTGCCGGTTTTCAGCTACAAGGCAATGAACGCCAAGGGCAAGACGGTCAACGGGATCGTCGACGCCGACACCGCCAAGGCGGCGCGGGCTAAACTGCGGAAAGACGGGCTGTTTCCCACCGACATCAACGAGGTTTCCGAGGAAAAAGCGTTGCGCGGCAAAGGGCTGTCGATGGAAATCGACCTGCGTGCGCTGCGCGGCAAGGTCGGTCTGACCGACCTGGCCATGACCACGCGTCAGCTTGCCACGCTGGCTGCGGCGGGAATTCCCTTGGTCGAGGCGATCGGCGCCCTGTCCAACCAGGTGGAAGACGTCGTGCTGAAAAAGACCCTCTCGCAGGTTCGCGAGAAGGTCAACGAAGGTTCCAGCATGGCCAACGCGCTCAAAGAATTCCCCAAGGTCTTTTCGCCGCTGTTCGTCAACATGGTCAACGCCGGCGAAAACTCCGGCACGCTCGACATCGTCTTGTCGCGGCTGGCCGACTTCACCGAGGCGCAGATGCATCTGCGGCAAAAGGTGCGCTCGGCGATGATCTACCCGATCATGCTGATGTGCGTCGGCGTCGGCATCATCGGTTACCTGGTTGCTTTTCTGATTCCGAAGATCCAGACCATTTTCGAAGGCATGGACAAAGCGCTGCCGGCGATTACCGAGGTGCTGCTGGGCATCAGCGGCTTTATCGGCGACTACTGGTGGCTGGTGATTCTGCTGATCGGGGGCGGCGTTTACGGCTTCCGTCGCTGGCGGGCCACCCCGAAGGGACGCGAGCGACTGGACGCGTTTCTGCTGAGGATACCGGTCGTCGGTAAACTAATTCGCAAGATCGCCATCAGCCGCTTTGCCCGCACGTTGGGCACGCTGCTGAGCTCGGGCGTGCCGATCATGACCTCGTTGGACATCGTCAAGAACGTGGTCAACAACAAGGTGTTGGAAAAAGCGATCGAGACGGCGCGCGAGAACGTAAAAGAGGGCGAAAGCATCGGCCGGCCGTTGGAACGCAGCGGCGTGTTTCCGCCGGTCGTGATTCACATGATCAACGTCGGCGAGCAGACCGGCGCGCTGGAAGACATGCTCAACCGAGTGGCGCAGGCTTACGAGATCGAAGTAGAAACGACGATCAACGGTCTGACCGCCGTTTTCGAGCCGGTGATGCTGCTGGTGATGGCCGGTTTCGTCGGCTTCGCGGTCGTCGCCATTTTGCTGCCGATTATGGATATGTCATCGTTTTAAAACGGTTTTTGCAAGGAGATACAGGCATGAAAACCGATCCGAAAACCAAGGCCCGCCGCGATCTGGTGCGTGCGGCTGCTCAAAGTCAACGCGGTTTTACGCTGCTGGAAATCATGGTCGTGCTTATCATCATCGGCACGATCGCCGGCCTGGTCAGCGTCAAAGTCATCGACCGGTTGGAAGAGGCCAAATTCCGCGCCGCCCGCATTCAGTTGTCGACGCTGCGCGACGCGCTGGACCTGTTCAAGCTGGACAACGGCTTTTACCCGATGACCGATCAAGGGCTGGAAGCGTTGGTCAATCCGCCGCAGATCGGCCGCAACGCCGGCAACTTCCGCGTCGGCGGCTACCTGCGCGACGACCGGGTGCCGTTGGATCCCTGGGGCACGCCTTACGCCTATCAATGCGACGACGGCTACTTTTTCGTCATCTGGTCGGTCGGTCCGGACGGGCGTCCGGGCACCGAGGATGACGTCACCTTGTAACCGAAAGATGCATGTTCATGCGGCGCCGCGGATTTACCTTACTGGAATTGATGGTCGTGCTGGTCATTATCGGCACGGTGATGACCATTGCCATTCCGCGTATGAGCGACATGTTCGAAGTGACTTTGAAAAGCGCAATGCGCAAACTGGCCGGCGCAGTGCAGTTCTGCTTCAACGAATCGGTGATCAAACAAACGCCGCTGCGGCTTAATTTCGACCCTCTCACCGGCGAATACTGGCTGACCTACCTGGCCACTCAAGGCAATACCGGCGAATTCGTGGTTGCGGAAAACGACGTGTTCGAACACGACCAGCTTCCCAACGGCGTCTTTTTCATCGACATCGTTACGCCGCACGACATCGAAAAGCGCGTCGAAGGCGACGACATCTACATCGGCTTTTACCCGACCGGCTTCGCCGAACGCGGCGTCATTCACCTGGGCAGCCAGGACGGCCGGCAATACACGCTGTTGATCAAGCCGCTTAACGGCAAGGTGATTGTCTTCGAGGGCTATGTCGACTTCGCCGATCTGTCGCCGCAATTCGACAGCGAGCAATCGTCGACCTTCGGCTCGAACGGGTTTTAGCGATGCGCCGGATCGCCCGCCATCGAGGATTTACGCTGCTTGAGGTGATGGTCGCCCTAGCTATTCTGGCGACCTCGATGGTTGTGCTGCTTTCCAACCACGGTTCTTCGATTCGCCTGACCGAGCGCAGCCGGCAGGTATCGGTGGCGATCAACCTGGCCAAAGACCTGATGACCGACCTGGAAATTCAGGGCTGGCCCGAGTTCGGCAACTGGGGCGGCGACTTCGAAGAACTTTACCCCGGTCTTTATCCCGGCTACCGCTGGGAGATGGAAGTCACCGAGAGTTTGTATTGGTCGTACGTGCGCGAATGTTACGTGCGCGTGTTCTGGATGGACGGCACCCAGGAACAGGTGATCGAGCTGGTGCAGTTCGTCGCTGCGATGGATACCGAACAGCAGCAATTGGCCGAGGAGGAATATTCCTCCGACGACGACACCAGCGGCGCGGCGGAAGATCTGCTGGGCGGCGACAGCAAAACCGGAGGCACATCGGAATGAGGCGGCACGCTCCCGGATTTACGCTGTTGGAAGTGATGGTGGCGTTGGCGATCATCGGCATCATCGTCGGGTTGGTCTATGGCACTTTCGCCGGTACGGCCGAGTCGAAGGAAGAAATTGAAACCGGCAACGACATCTACCACGAAGCACGTTGGGCGTTAGATAAGCTGGAAGCCGATTTGTCATCGGCTTATCTGAGCAGAAACGCCAACTCGGAAACGCTGTTTTACGGACTCAACCGCGACGGCGCGGGCGGCCTGCCGGTCGATGAGTTGCACTTCAACTCGTTCAACCACTTCAAATTCAACCCGACTGCACAGGAAAGCGACCAGTGTGAGATCAGCTACTTTTTGATGGAAAACCCCGACACCGGTGTGTTGACGCTTTACCGGCGGGAGGATGCAACGCCGGATGAAGACCCGATGGAAGGCGGCGAGTTCTACGAATTGGCCGAAGGCGTGCTCGCCTTCAACCTGCGCTATTTCGACGGCTACGACTGGCTCGACGATTGGGACAGCCGCAACTTCGAGGACGATGAAGAAGTCGTCGAGACCGATATCGAGCAAACCGACGAGATGATCGAGGCCATACCGGTGGCGGTCGAAGTAACGTTGATCATGCAGGGGCCGCGGGAAGCGCAAATCGCATTCCATACCAAAATCCGCATTCTGCTGTCTTCGATTTCGCTGTCCTTCGCCGACGAAGAAGACGAGGGCGAGGACACTGGCGGCGGCGACGACGATGACGATGACAAAACCTCCGGCGGCTCGACGAGCGGGAGCATCAGCCGATGAAGTCGAACAAACCGACATCCGCCAAAGAGCGCGGCATCGCCCTGATCATCACGATGATGGTCGTTACGGTGATGACGGTGCTGATCATGGATCTGCATCAGTCGGTGCGTATTCATTTTTACATCGCCACCAACCTCGTCGACGGCGTGAAAGCGGCCTACCTGGTGCGCAGCGGCGTGCAGGTGGCGGCGGGGGCGCTGCTTTCGGACCGGCAGGACAACAGCGATGACCACATGCACGAAAGCTGGTATGACTTCATGGGCCTGCTCAACATGTACGGCCTGGCCGGCTTGCCGGTCGGCGAGGGCACCGTGTTAATCGACATCAAGGACGAAGCCGGGCGCTTCAACCTCAATTCGATGATCAACAAGCGCGGTAAATCGCGCCAGCAGCCGATCGAGATCTTTAAAAAATTGCTGTTGCAACTGGAATTGGAAGAAGCATTGGCCAACTCCATCGTCGACTGGATCGACGCCGACGAAGAAGCCATCGAAGGCGGCGGGCTGGAAGACCAGGTTTACGGTTACGAAGCCATGGGCATCGTTTCGAAGAACGCACCCTTCGATTCGTTGGAGGAAGTGCGCCTGGTTTTCGGCATGAACGACGAGGTGTGGGCCAAACTCAGCAAACTGATCTCCATTTACGGCGACGTGCGCATGAATCTGAACACCGCGCCCAAGGAAGTGATCAAAGCGGTCATCAGGTATCTGGACGAAAGCGCCGACACCGGCGTGGTCGATAAAATCATCGAGTGGCGCGAAATGACCGTCGGTGAGGGCGAAGACGAAGAAGCTGATCCGTTCGCCTCGTTGTCGTTTACCCAGGAAGGCAACTACTTCAAAAAGAAAGACATGATCAAAACGCTCACCGCCGAAGAAATCGGCATGGATCGCACGCTCGCCCGTCGCTTCACGCGCTATTTTAAAAGTTCCAGCCGTTACTTCCGCATCAACTGCACGGCGATCGTCGGCGGTGTACAGAAAAGCGCGGTTGGGGTTACCCAACGCAGCAAGAAAAAAGCGAAGATCATTTATTACCGTGTTTCGCCGGGCGCCGCGCCCGACTTCATGCAAGAAGAAGAAGGCAGCGTGTTGGGCGAAGAAGCGCCCACCCCGGATGTGCAGGGGATGTTGCAGTCGTTGGGGATGTAGACGCTGCCTCAGCGCTTGAGCTGCGCCGCCAAACCAGCCAATGTCAGCAGAGTATTGATACGCTTGCGGTTGCGTTTGACTTCCGCCCGGGCATCGCCCTGTGTGAGCCCGGGAATCAGCTTTTGCAGATAGGTCGCGTAGTCGGCGCTGCTCATACCGCCGTGGGCGGCGACGATGACGGCGCCTTCGATTACCGTCTGCGAAATGAAAGGTCGCGGCGTCGAACCGGTCAGATCCCAGATGACGATATCCAAATAGACCTTGTCCATCGGTTGTGGGTTGGAAAGCTCGTAGTATTCGCCGCTGAAGGTCAGCCGGGGCATCATTGCTTCCATACCCGTTTCAACAGATTCCACCGCGGTGATGACCTTGACGATGTCCGGGTTGGGGATTTCGTTGGTCAGTTCGTAATGAGGCGCGCCCTCATATTCGATGATCAACGGCCGCGCGGGAGGCAGTGCGGGATTGATGCAGACGGCCTGCACGTTGAGGTAGCGCGGTTCGCCGGGGCGAATCATAAATTCCTGATCGAAGATGACCAGCAACGATTGCGTTTGCCCGGTGGTGTCGCGCATCATCATCCAGCGGTTAATCTTCCAGGATTCCGGCTCGGGTCCGGTCCATTCCAGCTTAACTTGAAAACGGTTCTTTGCGTTCAAGCCGCTGATCTTGATGATTTTCATTTCAGGCGCGGGGGGCGGCGGTGGAGTCGGCGCCGGTTCGGCGATTGCCTGGTCGGTGCCGCCCGGGCCGGGTGCGCGCTTGATGCAACCGAAGATCGTCAGCGAGAGGGCCAGTATCAGAATCAGTATCGAGCCGCGGAACGACAGTCTATTCATTCTCCTCCATCTCCATATTCTTTACCCTGTCGGCGGGCACGAAACCCTCCTCGCCGTTATCAAGCCGAACGAGGATAAACTGGCCGCTTTCGGCTACTGCTGTCAACCGGGTTCCTTCGACCGCTTGTCCGACAACTGCCGCGTTGAGATCCGGTCCAGCATAGATGTCGGTCGTTTGCGTGACGACAACCTGTCGGCCGCTCGCTGAAGACGGTTCTTCCGCCGGTGCAGCGGCAGCGGATTCGCCGGTCGAGTAGACGCAGCGGAAACCGATGACGCGCGATTGCGTTTCCGGCGAGACAGCGAAGCGGTAGGGTCCGGCGCGGACGATGCGGGCCTGGCTGCCTTGTTGTTCCAGATCGGCGGTCCACTCGGCCATCGCAGTTGCCTGAAAGGCCGCATTGTAGGGGCTGAGGCTCCAGCCTTCACCTTCAAGCGCGGGCAGGGAGGCATCTCCGATCGACGCGCCCGGTCGCGGCGCCCCGGCGTAGAGATGGCGATCCCAGCGCGGCCCGCGAGCGGCCAACTCGTATTCGGCTTCAGTGGGCAGGCGTCCGCCCTGGGCGCGGCAATAAGCATCGGCTTGCGCCCAGGTGACCGCCACCGCCGGCCGGTCGCCTTCGGCGTCCATAGCCGTTGCCGCGGTCGGGTAAAGATCAATCCAGTACGCGTTGACCTCGGTTTCACGCGGGGGAATTTGCGTCAGGTCGACGCCGCCGGGACCCTGCACCATGACGCCGGGCCAGACGTCGCCTTTGAGGAATCGCGTTTTGGCGATGTAGGCGCGTTTGTTTTCCACCCGGGCCGTCGGTGCGGCCGTTTGGCTGTGGGTTTCGATCAGGCGATAGAATTCGTCGTTGGGAAAGGCGCTGACCGGCTTGGTCGTCGGTCCGAAGCGTTGGGTAAACCAGTTGCGGTCGCGAACGAAATCGTCGGTCAGGCGCACTTGACCGTCGAAGGGTGACACGATGACCTGACCGATGTAGGTCGCTTGCGCAGCGACGATGCCAAACTCGAAGGGATCGTCAAGGATGATGGTGTATTCGCCGGTTTCGCCTTCGTAACCGAATTTGAGCAGGCGCATCGGGCCGGGCTTACCCTGGAAGAAGAAAAAGCCGTGTTGGTCGACAGGCACCTTGCGCGTTGGTCCGCCCGGTCGCGCCAGTTGCGCCCAGCCGTCGTTGATGTCGCTCAGCGGGGCGAGGCGTCCGAAAACGAATCCTTGCTTGGCATTGAGCTTCAGCAGTTCATCAGCTTGCAGCGGATTGTCGCCGGCGCCGACCGTCAGCAGCGCTGCCATCGCGAGCAAAATCAGCAAACGTTTCACGGCAAAGCCTCCAAAAATAAAACGGACCTGCCCTTGGTTAAGGACAGGTCCGGTGTGAGCAGTCGAAACGACTTTCTAGAATATGTATTCCGGGTAAATGGCCGGTTCCAGGCTCGGCAGATAAAAGGTGGTCACCTCGTAAATGCCGTCCAGTTCACGATAGAACGTCCAGGCCACACCGGCGAAGGTGCCGTAGACCAAGCCGGTAATGAACTCACCGATCGATTCACCCTTTTCCGCTTCGATAATCGGTTGCTTGATTAATTCAATCGGCGCCGTGCCCATGTTAACCAGACCGCGGCCCAATTTTTTCGTCGCATCGAAGAAGGGACTGGGGTAGGGACCGACGATTTTCTGGTAACTGGTCAAAATATGCCCGCCGATGAACTCGCCGGCCATGACCGTCTGGGACATCAGCAAGCCGAGCAATACCGCCAGAACTAAAATCAGGCTAATGCGCTTCATGATGTCTCTCCTACCACTGGAAGGTAAGGTTGAGGCCCGCCTGGTACATCATCGAGCCTTGTACATCCGCTACCGCATCTTCGTGCAGCTCGTAGCCGTTGAGGCTTTCGGCCATGACGAAGAAACGGTAGATCCGTGCGTTCAAACCGAGGCTGATCCACCGGGCCAGCATGAAATCAACGCCGAACCCGAGGTTGGCGTAGAGCATATTGAAGCCTTCATAATCGTCTTCAATTACTGCCGTGCTGATCAGGAAGGGATCGGATTTGGCCGTATCCGTGTAATCGTACACGAACGGCAGCCAACCCAGCCCCATGGTATAGAACGGTTGCACGCGTAGGAAGTCGGCGTCACGAAAACGCTTACGCGGATATAATTTTCCGGAGATGCCGAACCCACCGAACTGTCCACTCTCATGGCCAACGCCGCCGAAGGTCGCCGTATCCAGGTAATCTTCGACGTCATCTCCCGAAGGACTGGTCATCAGCATGGGGATGTAATCAAGCTGAACGGAGAAATTCTCTGTGATGCCGTAACCAAAGAATAGACTGAAGCCGGGGCCTGCGTCAAAGTTTTCACCTAACCAGCCCATGTAGCCAAAATAGCCAACATCAGCGCCGGTGATGAAAACATTGTCCACCTTTTCCGCAGCCAAGGCGTGCCCTGCCGCGAGCACAAAGACTAGCGCGACGACGCCCGCTAAAATCTTGCGGTTCATGTACTCCTCCGAAGCGGTTCGCTTCTGCGTATACGATGAACGAATTAACCAATTACAAATTGGATATCTGTTTAACAGCCAAAAGTCAAGAAACTTCTTTCATTTTTTTCGGCAAGGGGTAGACAATAAAGAACAATCCGTTTTTCCATTTTCCCCTGATCATTCACCGTTTGATCAACCGATAACTTAACATACCGAAAACGCGTCAATTTTCTTCGCCTTCGACATTGTCGTCCCGCAGAAAATTACGCACGTAATCGTATCCGCTGTATAATGTGTAAAATACTGCAATATAAAGGAAAATCAGTCCGAGGGCGTGGAAGTTGATATTCCAGTACTTCCAATCGGAACCCCACAATTGCCCGATGTTGATTTTATGGTGGACCAACAATCCGACCAGAGCGATGCTTTGCATCACCGTCTTCATCTTGCCCAATCCGCTGGCTGCGATGACCTGACCTCGGGTTTGTGCCATTCCCCGAAGGCCGGTGATGATGATTTCGCGCAAAATGATGATCAGGGCGATCCAGGCCGGGCAACGGCCCATGCCGACCAACATGATCAGCGCCGTGGTGACCATAACCTTGTCGGCCAATGGATCCAGGAATTTGCCCATGTCGGTGATTTGACCGGTTTTTCTGGCCAGGTAGCCGTCGAGGATGTCGGAAAGGGCGGCGAATAAAAAGACGCCGGCCGCCAGCAAACCGAAGACGATGGTATTGTCGTCCTGGTTGACGTACTTTTCCAGGTACATGAAGACAAACAGGAAGGGCGCCATCAACAGGCGGATCAGCGAAACGATATTGGGTGCCGTCAACAATTCATTCTTTTTCATGGCCGTCGATTCCGAAAGTGGTCGCGCATGGTTAATACCGAATCCACAAAGTTTTGTGTTTGTGAGAACGGAGGAATCTTTCCTCCCTTTTTCACCGCGCCCGGTCCGGCGTTGTAGGCGGCGAGACTCAGCACCAGGTTGTTGTCGTAGTAGTCAAACAGAAACCGCAGGTAGCGGGCGCCGCCTTCGGCACTTTCCACCGGGCTTTTTAAATTACGTACACCGAATTTCCGTGCTGTCGCCGGCATTAATTGCAGCAGACCTTCCGCGCCCATGTTGCTGACAACGTAAGGATGAAATCGCGATTCGGTCCAGGCTACGGCGCAAAGCAGTTCGGGCTCGATACCATAGCGCAGGGCGACGTCGCCGACGATGTTTTGCAATTCCTCGTATTCGAAGGATTGACGCATGGATGCACGACGCGCGGCATTTTCGCGGGCCTCATCCACCAGCAGGGCTTCGCGACCATCAGGGGGCAGGTTCGAATAGCGCCACAAGGTTTCCGGGTGGTTGATGGTGAAAGGCTCGTCCGCCGTGCTGGTTGCGGAGAAAATCAGCAGCGAAAGAAGAATTGCCCACCCGAAGAAACGCACCGACGATCACCCCTTTTGCCGATCCATAATCAGTCGTACAAAGCCTGCACACCTTACGTCCGCCCCGGCGGTAGTGTCAAGAGAAAGAGGCAATTCCCCGTTGGCATGTCGGGATGGAAAATAGAGGCTGAAAACGCGTGCGGGAAAGGGCATTCAAGTTGTAATCGGTTCGTCAAAAAATGAATCGATCTTGACGAAATGACAGCTTTTCTTACGATTTTACGGATAAATCAATTGCGGCGACTTGTCGGTATAAGTATGATGTCCCGTATGGTTTCATCACGCCGGATGCGCTTTGTTTTCTTCACCGTGATTGCGGTTGTCGCCGGCTTGTTGTTGCTTGAGTTGGCCGCCCGCGGTTTTGAAAAAATACACCCGCCGGAACCGGTTGAAGCCCGCAGTCCGTTGGCTTATCAGCAATTGCCGCCGGAAAAGGTTGCGCAGACCAACATTGATGGCCGAGATTACTTCATGGCGCACAGTGAGTGGGACTGGCAGCTAATACCCGTTCATAAGAAGCCAAAGGAAATCCGTGTTGTGCTGTTGGGAGGCAGCGCCTTAGCGGGCTTGGGATTTCCGCGTACCGGTACCTTCACTTGCCGGGCTGAGCGGTTGTTGGATGGTTCGCCATCGGGGCCGACGGTGCGGCTGATCAACCTGGGCAGAACCGGTTGCGCCAGCGCGCAGATGGCGGAAATTTTTGTAAGGAGCGGGGAAGAACTGGCGCCTGATTTAGTCGTAACAATCATGGGCAACAATGAGTACCTGGATGCCGCTGCCCATTTTTCCCGTGGTCCGGAAGTGCCCAAGCGGGTAATCAAAGCGCGATGGATGGAACGACACCTGGCCCTGGCTCGACTGTTTCGACCGATGATGCGGGCCAAGCAGCCGCCGGCGTCGAATCCGGTGTTGATGGGTTTGCCGCGAACGCCGGAAGTGCGGAAGTTTGTCAACAATCGGTTGCGTCAATCGCTGCACAAGATTCACGCGGAAACAAAGCGGATCGGTGCAAAAATGCTGATATGCACGGTTCCGCTCAATTACCGCTATCAATGGGGGGATGTGTGGTCTTTCGCCGGTAATTTTAACAACTACCCGGAAGCCTTGCGCATAGCTCGGTGGGCCTTGGCTTATGACTGTCCCGAAAAGGCTGTGGAGCCACTAAGGCAACTGTTGGCCGAATCGCCGGACGACACGGCAGCCCGCCTGATTCTGGGTGTTTGTCTGCACGCTGCGGGCCGGATCGAGGCGGCGACCGTCGAGTTGGAACGGGTACGCGATAAACTGATGAAGGACAACCGCATTCCGACCCGCTGGAATGAACGATCCATGTTGGCCTGGGCGATCCAATTGTTGAAAGGGGAAGAGACAGAAAAAATCGCCGACGAACTGCTCGTAGCAGCGGAAAAAGAACCTTCATCGGTAATACGCGACAGAGGGTTGGCCGATCTGTATTACTATTTGGGCCGATACGATAGTGCCCGCGAATGGGATACGAAGAACCTGATCGCCGACACCAGGCCATATCGCGCCTATCCGGAAACCAATGAAACGTTGATGACAACCGCGGCGGAATTGGGCGCAGCGTCTTACGACCTGGCCGGCCGCCTCGCCGGGCTTTCATCCTATGGCGCCCCGGGATTCGATTTCTTTTACGACTATTGCCACTACAACACTCCGGGGCACGTCGTCATGGCGCAACTGCTGGCGATACGGTTAGCCCGGGAACTAAAACTGCCGGTTCGTCTTGACTCGCCCCAGGTTGCCTTACAGCGCCACATTGATATGCGGCGGGGGCGACTGACCGATCTGCCGGAGATGACCGAATGGATGGGAGCCGACTTCGATGTGCCGCAACTGGTGGACAAGTGCACACTGGATTATACGAAAGCCTTGGAACGATTGAAGCAAGCGCTGGAGGCCGGCGCGGACCCGACGCTGGCCGAGGTGTTCTCGGGGAATTGGCATTCCCAGGCCGGGATTATCTTCAGCGAAAAAGCAATTTCCCACTATCGCCGAGCACTGGCGATCGACCCCAACGCTGCGGGCGCAAATGAAAACATCGCGTTCGTCGAGCAATACTTGCATCGCTGAGAATTTTTAAAGCGAACTTCAGATCCATACAGTGAAAAAGGGGAAATCGCAGTGATTTCCCCCCGTTGTCGTTTTTTTCGTATGGATCAGCAGCCGCCGCAGGAGCCGCTGGATTCGTCTTCCTTGGTGTCGACCAGACCGTCGCCGGTGTCATCGTCATCATCGGTGATCGGCGGTCCGACATCGTCATCATCATCGTCGTCAAGGGTGTCGTTGTCGTCGTCGTCACCGGTGTCGTTGTCATCGTCAAGGTCATCGTCGCCGGTATCGTCGTCGCCGGTATCGTCATCGCCGGTATCGTCATCGCCGGTGTCGTCATCGCCGGTGTCATCGTCGCCGGTATCGTCGTCGCCGGTATCGTCGTCGGGCGTGGTGTCGTCGTCGGTCGGAGCGTTCGGGTAGGTCATATCGCCGAAGGTGGACGGATCGAGTTGGATGCCGCCGGCCGGCCAAACGCCCCACTCGTCTTCGGTGGAGTCATAGATGAGGAAAGCGATACCGATGGTCTCGCCGTAAGCGCCATACAGTTCGCCTTCGCTGTAATCAATCTGGAACTCGTACATCAAGTTGGCTTTGTCGAAAACACCGACCGCCGCGGTCAGAGCGAGAGGCGACAAGTACTCGCAGTTGTCCCCGGACGGTCCATACAAGGTGTTCAGATGCGTGTTCAACGTGGTGGGTCCGGTGGGCTGCAAGGTGTACTGGCCTTCGGTGGTGCCGGGGCAATTGTCCGGCCAGGCGCCGTCGTTGTTGTTGTCGAACATAATCATGGCCACATCACCGGAGGTGTAGCCGGCAATGCCCGTGACATTGAAAGCGCCATACAGGTAATCGGCGTTCGCTTTCAGATAGATCGTGAATTCCACATCGCCGGTGCCGGCCACTTCGACGGCATCACTCCATTCGGCGCCGACGATGTAACCATCGATGGAAGGCGCACTTTCAGCCATCGGTACGTCGATTTCCGTGACGACCGTCGTGTCGTCGTCGGGCGTGGTGTCGTCGTCGGGGGTGGTGTCGTCGTCGGGGGTGGTGTCGTCATCGGGCGTGGTGTCGTCGTCGGGGGTGGTGTCGTCGTCGGGCGTGGTGTCGTCATCGGGGGTGGTGTCGTCGTCGGGCGTGGTGTCGTCATCGGGGGTGGTGTCATCGTCGGGTGTGGTGTCGTCGTCGGGCGTGGTGTCGTCGTCGGGCGTGGTGTCATCGTCGGGCGTGGTGTCGTCGTCGGGCGTGGTGTCGTCATCGGGCGTGGTGTCGTCATCGGGGGTGGTGTCGTCGTCGGGCGTGGTGTCGTCGTCAGCCAGGGGGAGACAATAAAGCGAATACTGGTAAGTGCCGGTCGGGTCATCCGAGATGCCGTCGATCACCACGTAATAAACACCGGGTTCGGCGTATTCGGAATAGAAGGAAGCATCGGCGTGATCGATGCACGACGACGCATCCTCGCAATCGGTTAAAATGAAGATGTCGGGATTGAAATCAGTGCTGTCCAGGTCGATCAACACCTGCACCGGTTCGGCGATGGTGATCTTGTAAATGACATCGTTGCCGGTGGCTTCGACGCCGGGAGCGCACGGATACGAGTCGAAATCGGAATCGTTGCTGCTGTTGCCCCCGATGATGAGGGAATTGCAATCCGCGACAAAGTCCCAACATGGCGGCCCGGTATCGTCGTCGCCGGTGTCGTCGTCGGGAGTCGTATCGTCATCGACGAAGGTGTCATCGTCGACGAACGTATCGTCGTCGGGTGTGGTGTCGTCGTCGACGGAAGTATCGTCGTCGACACAGGGACTGCCGTTGATGCTGTAGATAAAATTGCCGCTTTCGCCGTTATGACCGTCGACCACGATGAAGTAGGTGCCGGCATCCAGGCAGTCGGTGGTCATGTCGGTGTCGCTGTAATCGAGGCACGACGTCTGGTCGGCGCAATTGGTCAGCAACAGCAGATCGGCGTCGAAATCGGCGCTGGTCTGGTTGATGGTCAGGATCGTCGGTTCGGTCAGCTGAATGCGGAACACCTTCTCCGGCCCCGATTCATCCTCGGCGGTGCAATTGTAACCGAACAGATCATTGCCGAACGCTGACGTGTCGCCGGTCATGTTGTCTTCGGTGGTAACCGTCGCATCCCAGCATTGGCTTGGGTATTCCATATCGCCGTAGCCGACGGGGTCGTTGAGTGAAACGCCGGTCGGCCAGTCAACCTGGTTCCCGCTGGTCGAATCGTAGGCGGAAAGCATGATGCCGATAACGGCTTCCGGCACCCCGTAGAGTTCACCGCCGGCCAGGTCGATCTTTAATTCGTATTGCGGATTGCCATCGGTCGTGCTGCCGATGGCGGCGTCCAACGCGGTCGGCGCCGATTGCGCGCAAATGGCCGGACCTTCGATCAAGTCCGTATCGTCGTACCAGGTTTCGTAGGTCAGGGTATTGCCGCCGCTACCGTAAGCGACCGTGTAGCCGCCTTCGGTGGTGCCGGGGCAAGAGGACGGCCAGAAATCGTTGTTGTCGTTATCGAAGTAGAATTGAATCTGGTCGAAATCAAACAGCGAAGTGTCGCCGGTGACGTCGTAACCCACGTAAAGGTATTGGTCGTTCAGCATGAAGTAGACGTCGTAATCAAAGGTGTCGCTGACATTGACTACCGTCGCGTCGGCCCACTCGCTGATCGGATCGAGACTGCCGTCGATCGTCGGCGGATCGCTGAAGGAATAAGGAACACTGACGGTCGGAATAATTTCGCCGGCGCCCATCAGCATCACCGTCGACAGCATCAACAAGACGAGTAATAAAAATCGCTTTTTCATTGCAGCCTCCCGCGACCGAATATTTTCTTTGGCAGCTTACCCCGATAACTTCGTTTTGCGTTCGCTTACGCTAACGACATTCAAGCCCTGCCTTTGTACAACATTGAGGAGAAATCGGCAAACTGCGCCGGCAAAAAGTACAGACTTTATCCGTGAATATTTGGATAATAAATTACGATGACCTGCCGGCGATCGACTCAGCCGCCGCAACCGCCGCTGCCACCGCCGCCACCGCTTCCGCCATTGTCGTCATCATCATCGTCATCGTCATCGTCATCCGGGGTGATGTCGTCATCGTCATCCGGGGTGATGTCGTCATCGTCGTCATCCGGGGTTGCGTCGTCGTTGTCGTCATCGGTCGGCGTGGTGTCGTCATCGGTCGGCGTGGTGTCGTCATCAGTCGGCGTGGTGTCGTCATCGGTCGGCGTGGTGTCGTCGTCGGGGGTGGTGTCGTCGTCGGGGGTAGTGTCGTCGTCGGGGGTAGTGTCGTCGTCAATGTTGAGTTCGCAAATGTCGGTTTCTTCATTGCAGGTTTCGTCGTCTTCGCAGGGGTCGCCCGAGTGCCAGGAACACGTGCCCGAACTGCACATGTCGTAACCGTTGCAGAACAGCGAGTCGTCGCAGTTGCCGCCGACGTCCTCGCAGATGTCTTCTTCTTCATCGCACGACTGGCATTGCTCGTCGCAGGGATCTCCGGCGTGGACGGTGCATGCGCCGTCGAGGCAGGTGTCGCCGCCGTTGCAGAAGACGCCGTCGTCGCAGGCGCCGGTCAGGTTATCGCAGATGTTGGTGTCTTCATTGCACGATTGGCACTGGTCGTCGCAAGGGTTTCCCGCATGAATCGCACAAGCTCCGGCGTCGCAGGTGTCTTCACCGTTGCAATACAGGCCGTCGTCGCAATCGCCGGTGAGGTCAACGCAGACATTGGAGCTCTCATTGCAGTTTTGGCACTGGTCGTCGCAGGGGTTGCCGGCGTGGACGGTGCATGCGCCGGCATCGCAGGTGTCTTCACCATTGCAGAAGTAGCCGTCGTCGCATTCGCCGGTCAGGTTGTCGCAGACGTCGGTGTCTTCGTTGCACGATTGGCATTGGTCGTCGCAGGGATTGCCGGCGTGGATCGAGCAAGTTCCCTCGTTGCAGGTATCCGCACCGTTGCAGAAGATGCCGTCGTCGCAAGCGCCGGTGAGGTTGTCGCAAGTGTTGGTGTCTTCGTTGCACGACTGGCACAGATCGTCGCAAGGATTGCCGGCATGCACCGTGCAGGCGCCGGCGTCGCAAGTGTCCGCGCCGTTGCAATACAGGCCATCGTCGCAGGAAACGTTGTTGTCCGTCCAGGATGTGGTGGATTGCGCGACGTCGCAGATGCGGCAGACGTTGCCCGGTTCGGTTTCTTGGTCGGCGTAACAGACATCGTCGATGACGCAGCCGTCGCATTCGCTGAAGATAATCGTGCCGTAATATTCAGTGTCATACAAATGTGAAGAATCATGTAAATCCAGCCAATTGGGGAAAATTAGGGATGTTTGAGATGAATAGTGGTTCTTCGTATTAAACCATGCTTTGATGGTCATGGCCGTGGCGTCTGTCGTCGGGGTGAACCAGGAACGATTGATGGCGATTTCAAATACCGGGTAACCCGACGTAAAGTCGAAACCGAATTCCACATTGTCGGCATCAACTTGGGTTCCGAACGTTGGACCGGGTGTAATTGGGAGAAAACCTTTCCACAAGCCCTCTTCGTGATATCTGAAGCCAAGTGCGCCGTCGCTGCCGTCTTCGTCCCAACTGTCTTGTTCCGGATCAAAATAGAAATAGGTACTGTCGTAGTTATCCAGAGTCGGGTCTTCAAAGTGGTAGAGCACCAGATACAACTTTTCGGCGTCATGGAAGAAATAAGCCAGGGCTTCATGATCCGGATCAAAGAAAACGCAGTTGCCGACCAGATCGTATTCGCCGGGGCTGATGATGCCGTCGATGGTCGGCGGCGTAGTTTGCACGGCAGGTATAATGGTGTCGCCGGCAATGCTGCAATAAATGTCACTGTAATCAACGGACAGGCTGTCGTCGCCGGTAATATTGATCGTGTAACTATCCGAATCGCCGTCAAGGCAACCGGTGGGCGTGACGGTAATGTCGAATCCGCCCCATGTTCTGGCGGGCAGGTTGATCGTCGAATCCGTAAAGGAAATATCCCAGGTATTGCCCGATGCTGCTGCAGACAATGAAATTGTCGAATCGGTGTTGTTCAAAATAGTCAAGGCGTGTTCGTAGGGACAATCCGAAAATATAAATTTTTCCGTCGGATAGTAAAAAATGCCGTCGGGATGTTTGAAGCGGAATGCCGCCCCGGCAAAGCCGGGAGAGTCATCGCACTCGGCATTCAAATACCCTTCGTCGCCGCCGTGGATGCCTATAGCACCCGGATCGCCCATCACTTCGAAGGGATCGTTGATATAAAGAACGAAATCGCCGGAGGCTTCTTCCAGAACAATTTGAAAAGTCCCTAAATTGGTTTCATCGCCGCTTTCCGCAACGTCCGTGTATTGAACAACGAATTTTTGATTGGGAGAAACCCCCGTCAATTTGTAGTAAATATTGCCGACGGATGAGCAGTTCAGATCGGCCCATTGACCGGCCCACATGGTCAGAGAGTTTGTACTGAAATCGCAATCGACGTCCCAGTCGGTGTCGTTGTTGAAGGTGACAAAGCCGTAACCGGTGATGCCGAGGCTATCGTGAAGTCTACCGTAAAATGGAAAGCTGAAACCGAGGTCGTAGTTTTCAACGTAATACACCGTAGTAAAAATCACTTCGGTGCCGTCGGAGATGTCGTCCCAGACGTAGGGCTCGGAGTCGTCCCAGGTGTAGCCGTAATCATCCGGGCCGCCGGTCGCCGCTTGGGCGGTGGTCAAACCGAGAACCATAAGAAAAACAAGACTAATCGTAACTGAACAGGAAAACCGCATTGCCGCACTCCTCGGTCGAATCAGAATTACCAGTAATTCTATAGATTTTTTTGTGTTTACGAACTGAAGCTGTCAGTCGAGAATAGCTTCATGTCAGAGTCTGTATATCATAAAAGAATATTATGGAC
>Ga0272444_10001876_pt1 | contig 19817 bp, 25 predicted proteins | sample SSMForm13_FD_201033 | JGI IMG/M metagenome (GOLD analysis project Ga0272444, IMG submission 201033) | Marine sediment archaeal communities from Little Sippewissett salt marsh, Falmouth, MA, United States - SSM-Form-13 | ecosystem: Environmental > Aquatic > Marine > Wetlands > Sediment ... | reverse complement strand
AGGTCGATCAGACCGACGGGCTGCGCATGCACTTTGCCAACGGCGAGGTGGTGCACCTGCGCCCCTCGGGTAATGCCCCTGAACTGCGTTGCTACAACGAGGCGGATTCGGCGCAAAGGGTCGCCGAACTGAACCGGGAATGCCTGCAGATATTATCCGGGTGGCGCGACTGAAGCGTTTTTTGGCCAGTCTTAAGGAGACAACATGAAAAGGATCTTTTTCTTACTGCTCGGTGCGGCGCTGGCCGGGTGTGCGTCCAGCCCGATCCCCGAGGGGTACAAGGGGCCCCTGGCGACCATCGACGACAGCTATGAGTATCAGACGTCGACCATGTCCCACTTCTTCGTGCTGACCGAAGTGGACGGGCGGCGCATCGAAGACAGCATCGGCAAGACCGCCGAAGTGAACTACGGGCGGGGCTTCTACATGGATCCATGGGTGACCGGGCGCCAGGTACCGGCGCAACCGCTGACATTGAAGCTGCTCGGTTCGACCCATCATGCCGCCCCGATACTGGCATTGACCGGGACCAGCTACAGCGTGTCCGGCGAGGTGCAATTCCATCCGCAGGCGGGCCAGCGTTATATCGTCAAGGGCACGCTGGGTGAAGACTACCGGGCGGTATGGCTGGAAGATCTCGATGGCCAGGTGGTATCGCAGAAGATCGAGGTAACCTCAGGCGATTGACCCGACACAACGCGCTTGCGTTGCATTGGCCGCGGCGACGGCAAGGCCTCAAGAACAGAAGGCCCGCAGCTGGTTGCCGCGGGCCTTTTTTACGTGCTCAGTCTTCGCTTTCGTCGAAGCCGACCGGCCAGATGGCCGGTGCATCGGCCAGGCAGGTTTGCATGAAGCTGTTACGTGCTTCGCCCCGGTGCTGCTGTGCATCGGCCATGTTGGAACACGACATCCGGTAGAAGGCCTGCACCTGGGGCTCGTTTTCGTCGAGGCCCTGCAGGGAAGGGCTGGGTGTCGCTTGCGCCAAGCTTGCCTGGCCGAGCACCAACGAACCGAGCAGCAGCGCCCTGAACAATGTCATGTATTCTCTCCGCTTTTATTCACTGCGGGATTGCAGTGTCGTGCGTGCTTATATAGACGCCGTTCGGCAAGGCGAAAAACGAAACGTTTTGCGCCTGCCGAACAAAGTTTTTCCACACCCGCAGGCATGCATCTTGTTCCTAAAGGCTTGCCGTCAGCGGCCGATAGCGGTGCAGGAGAAGGAGAATCGTATGCTTGATACCAACGAAAAACGCAATTTCCCGCGCATGAACCTGGACTGCCCGGCGAGCTTCAGCGTCACCGGCGACAGCGGTCGCAGCGGCGCGATCGTCAAGAACCTCAGCGGCGGCGGCGTGCTGATGTGGGTCGACGGGCAGGTCGAGCCGGGCACGGTGCTGTCGATCGAGGTCGCCCCGCCGAACAGCATCACTCCGCCGATGAAGGCCGAGATGCGTGTGCTCAGGTGCACCCCGGTGGACGGTGCCGACGGCCAGTTCGCGGTGGCCTGCGCCATGGAACGCATCCTCGATTGAGTGTACAGTCGCGGCCTTTGCACGACCGCGACAAGCCCATGAGTGAATCACCCCTGGACGCCGTGCTCGCCCTGATCGAGTCGGCACCGCATTCCGCCCCGGCGCTGACCCTGTACGCCCTGGTCAGCACCCTGGAATTCGACAAGGCCGGTTACCTGTTCAAGCTCGACAAGCTCAAGGACCTGGATGCCCCGCAGCGCCAGATCGCCTACCAGCTGATGGAGATGATGGTGGCCGGGCAGATCGGCGATGCCGCCTGGCAGACCGCCAAGGCTCGCATGGACGAACTGGTCAGAGGGGGCTGAGCGGCGGCATACTGGGCGGGTTTCCCGACACGACCGAGACCATGTTCAGCCTGCTGATCGTATTTTTCCTGATTGCCATCGTCACCTCCTTCCTGTGTTCGCTGTGGGAGGCGGTGCTGCTCAGCATCACGCCTTCCTACGCGCAGATCCAGGTGCGCGAGGGCAGTGCGCTCGGGCGGCGCTTGCAGCGCTTCAAGGAAAACATCGACCGCCCGCTCGCGGCCATTCTCACCCTCAACACCATCGCCCACACCGCCGGTGCCATCGGCGTCGGCGACCAGGCGGCCAAGATCTGGGCGGAGGCCAACCCACTGATCACCGGCCTGCTGATCCCGGTGCTGATGACCCTCGCCATCCTGGTGCTGTCGGAACTGATCCCCAAGACCATCGGTGCCAACTACTGGAAGGAGCTGGCGCCGTTCACCGCGCGCTCGCTGGCGCTGATCATCCGCCTGCTCGCGCCGCTGGTGTGGTTCGCCCAGCTGGTGACCAGGGCCTTGAAGAAAGAGGACGTGGGCAGCGCCTTCAGCCGCAGCGACTTCCTGGCGATGGCCGATATCGGCGCCGAGCACGGCGTGTTCGAACAGCACGAGTCCGACATCATCGGCAGCCTGCTGCGCTTCAACTCGGTGCAGGCGAAAGACGTGATGACGCCGCGTACCGTGGTCAAGGCGGCACCTGCCTGCCAGACCCTGGCCGCCTTCTTCGAAGAGAACCGTGAGCTGCGCTTCTCGCGCATCCCCATCTACGAGAATGGCTCGCACGACCAGGTGATCGGCTATGTGCTCAAAGACGCGGTGCTGGCCGCCATGGTCGAGGGCAAACAGCAGGAGCTGCTCAGCTCGCTCAAGCGCGAGATCATCGCGGTGCCGCGCGAGTTCCCAATGCTGGAACTGTTCAAACGCTTCCTCGCCACGCGCGAACACATCGCCCTGGTGGTCGATGAATTCGGCGGCATGGCCGGCATCGTCAGCATGGAAGACGTGATCGAGACCCTGCTGGGGGTGGAGATCGTCGACGAGGTCGACTCGACCGCCGACATGCAGGTGCTGGCGCGGCGCAGCTGGGAGCGACGGGCACGACGTACCGGCCTGATTGTCGAGCAGGCCGAAGGGGAGGCTAAAGCTGAGGCGGAAGCGGAAAAGTCCAAGGACTGAGCGTTATTTGCGCGCATCCTTGATATACATCGCGGTGCCGTCTTTGCGCATCTCGATGTCGAACAGTTCGCTCGCCCTGATCAGGTCGCCGAACTTTTTGTACCCGTAGTTGATGGGAGAAAACGAACTGTTGTTGGAGATGTAGTGGTTGACCTTGCTCATGTGCGCCCAGCCATCGTCGTCCGAGGTCTGTTCAACGGCGGTTCGCAATAGCTTCACCAGCGCGGCATCTCCGCGCAGTTCATTCTTGCTTTTCTTCGCCTGTTGTTTTGACGAGGGCGATTGTTCGTCTTTGTCGGAATCGAGGTTTTCCGTGTAGATGAAGGTGGAGCAGGCATCGACGAAGGGCTGTGGCGTTTTCTTTTCGCCGAACCCGTAAACGGGCAGGCCGCTCTCCAGCATTCTCAGCACCAGCGGGGTGAAATCGCTGTCGCTGGTCATCAGTGCGAACGCTTCGACGTTGCCGCTGTAAAGCAGGTCCATCGCATCGATGATCATCGCCGAGTCGGTCGCGTTCTTGCCCTTGGTGTAGGCGAACTGTTGCATCGGCCTGATCGCGTGGGGATGAAGCTTGTCGCGCCATCCGGAGAGGCTCGCACTGTTCCAGTCGCCGTGGGCGTGGCGAACATTCACAGTTCCGTATTTCGCCAGCTCTTCGAGTACCCCTTCGATCGAGTTGTGACTGACGTTGTCGCAATCAATCAGTAGGGCTATGCGATTTTTTTCTGCCACTTGCTTTTCCTTCAGTCATAACATTCAAAGTCAGCCGCGTCGTTTACGGCGCTGGCTTGGGCTTTTTGTTAGGTGACATCACTTCTGCCACCCATTTGTTGTAGCGGGCTGACACCTGCTTCTGCAGCCTCGGGAAGCTCCCAAACGGCCCTTGCTAGGGCGCTTGCCTGTTTTTTGCCCAGCTGCCCAATGCAAGATGGCCTCAGCCTCGGCATGCTCTTGTCTGCTGTGTCCGTTTGTAGGTAAGGATACGCATAGGGTCGCAAGTTTTCGTCACCTGACAGTTGATTATCTAGCCAGCACTAAATATCCGGATATGCCGCTGGCAATCTGGCCAGGCCGCCGTTGAGTGTTGCACTTGCAACCTGAGCCTAAGCCTACCCCAATCCCTAGACGCCAAGTCACCGGCTGGCCGGGCTGTGCTCCGGGCCGGCGCTGCTGAGCAGGATGACCTCGATCTCTTCGATGATCTCTTCCTGGCGCAAGGCATTGCAGCGCCGGGTCAGCTCGGCGGCATTCTCGTCCAGGTGTTTGACCGCCATCTCGAGATGCGCCACGCGTCGGTGGTTTTCCGCCATCAGCGAGGCATACAGGATCTGGTGCAGGGCGGCGAACAGGTAGTGGTCGGTCAGGTCCAGCAGAAAGGTTTCGGCGGGCACGTTGAGCAGCGGCGGCAAGCGTTGCGGCAGCGTGGGTGGGGCGAGATCCAGGAACGGCGGCAGCAGCCCGGTCTGTCTGACATCCTCGTCATCGTGATGGATGCCGGACAGGCTCAGGTTGCCGAGTTGCGCCTGCAAGGTGGTCAGCTCGTTCACCAACCGCTGCAGCACGGTCGGCACCTCTTCCACCACGCTGGCACCGTCGATGACGGTGACCAAGCGTGCATCCTGCTCCAGCAGCGGCTGCAGCTTGCGGCCGACGCCCAGAATCCTGGCGGTGGCCGGGGCCGCTGCCGCTTCAAGTTGGGTCAGCAGCTGCCGGTTGAAGTCGCCGCAGAAGCCGCGTTCGGTACCGATCAGCAGATACACCTGGGTGGTCGCCGCCGCTGCATGCAGGATGTCCGGGTGGAAACTCAGGAAGTCGGCGGCGATGGCCTCGGTGGATGCGACCACGGCCTGCTGGGTCGGCAGGAAGCGTGACAGCTTGTGGGTCTCCAGATAGGCCAGGGTCTTCATGGAGTTCATGATCTCGCGGATCTCGCCCAGGCTGTGGCGGTGACGCTCCAACTCCCTGCGCCGGCTCATTGCGGGGCATCCTCCGGCGCTCCGAGCCAGCCCGCCATTGCGGCACTCCACTGCTCGCGCGGGCTGTCCGGGTTGAGGTTGCTGTGTGCCACCCGCTGTTGCAGGGTGTCCAGCCGCGCCGCGACCTGGTCCAGTTCGGTAGCGCGGAACAGGTCGTCGTTGAAGGCCACCAGCCAAGCGACCTGGAAGGCCGCGGACACCGGGTTGAGGCGATCCTGTTTGAGAATCTCCCGCAATACCCGGCCGCGCGCGATGGCCTGCTCCATGGATGCCTCCAGGCGCGCGCCGAAGCGGGTGAAGACCTCCAGTTCCAGGAACTGCAGATAGTCGAGTTTCATGCGCCCGGCCTCTTCCTTGATACGCGGGTGCTGGGCCGCGCCGCCGATGCGCGATACCGAGCGGGCGATGTCGATGGCCGGGCGGAAGCCGGCGGTGAACAGCTCCCGATCCAGGTAGACCTGGCCGTCGGTGATGGAGATCAGGTTGGTGGGGATGTAGGCGGCGATCTCGCCCTGCTGGGTCTCCACAATGGGCAGGGCGGTCATGCTGCCGCCGCCGTGGGTGGCATTGAGGCAGGTGGCCCGCTCCAACAGCTGCGCGTGTACCGAGAAGATGTCGCCGGGATAGGCCTCCCGTCCCGGCGGGCGGCGCAGCAGCAGCGATAGCTCGCGGTAGGTCCTGGCATGCGTGGCCAGGTCGTCGTACACCACCAGGGTATCGCGACCCTGCTGCATCCAGTACTCGGCCACGGCGCAGCCGGCGAAGGGGGCCAGGTGCTGCAGGCCGGGCAGCTGGCTGGCCTCGGCCACCACCAGGGTGGTGTAGTCCAGCGCGCCGTAGTGGCCCAGGGTCTCGATGGTGTTGACCACGGTGGAGCGTTTCTGGCCGATCAGCACATAGACGCAGTACACGTCCTGGTCGCGCTGGTTGATGACCGTGTCCAACGCCAGGGCGCTGCGGCCGAGCCCATCATCGCCCAGCAGCAACTGGCGCTGACCCTTGCCGATGGGGATTACGCTGTCGATGATCTTGATGCCGGTGTACAGCGGCTCGTGCACGAAGTCGCGCGCGATGATAGGCGGCGAGCGTGCGTCGAGGCACTGCCAGGCCGTGGCCGTCGGTGCCGGCCGGTCATCCAGCGGTGTGCCCAGGGGATCGATGATGCGTCCCAACAGGCCGTCGCCCACCGGCAGGCTGAGGCGGTGATGGCTGAGATGCGCCGGGGTGCCCGCAGTGAGGGCGTCGGTCTCGTGCAGCAGCACCGCCCCGACCAGCTCCTGGGTGAGGTCGTAGACCATGGCACGGCTGCCGTCCTCGAAGTCCAGGGTGTCGTCGATGGCGGCCGACGGCAGGCCGGCGACCCAGACGATGCCGTCGCCCACCGATACCACGCTGCCGCGCTCGCTGACGCGCAGGCCGGGCCGGTAGTCATGCAGCCAGGCGCTCTGCTGAGCCAGTGGGCCGTCCGCGATGGTCTCATCGCGGGACACGGGCGAACTCCGTAAAACCCTGCAGTTCGTCACGCACGTTGGCCGCCAGCACCCAGGCGCCGATGACGATGCGCAGGCCGGCCAGCAGTTCCGCGTCGCGGACATAGTCAATCGGCACGTCGAGGCCGCTGGCCCGGTGCAGCGCGGACTCCAGGCGTTGGCGCTGCGCGTCGCTCAGGGGGTAAGCGCTGCCGACCTGGATGCAATCGGGGGCCTCGCCCCATTGCTGCCGGAGGGCACTGGTCTGTTCCTCTGACAGCTGGCCGAGCTGGTCGAGCAGTATGTCGAGCAGCCGGGTCTCCAGCTCCGCCCCGCAGGCTTGGCCGAGCAGGCGGCTGGCAAACACCGCGCCCTGCTGCAGGGCATCGTGTTCAATGGCGCGCAGCTGCTCGGCATGCTGGCGGTCGCGGGCGACGCGGGACTTCTCCCGTTCCTGTTCGAGGCTGGCCTGCAGGGCTTCCAACTGGCGCGTACGCTCCTTGTCCAGTTCCTGCGCCAGGGTCTCGCGGGCCTGGTTGCGCTCCTTTTCCCAGTCCGCCAGCCGTCCCTCGTACTGGCCCTTCAGCGCCTGCGCCTCGTCGTGCAGCCGCTGGGACTCGGTGAGGCTCTGCTCGATACTGCTGCGGCGCTTGTTGATCACCTCCAGCACCGGCCGGTACAGGAAGCGCTTCAGGATCCACACCAGGACCAGGAAGTTGATGATCTCCAGCAGAAAGGTGGACCAGTTCAGTTCCACGTCAGGCGTCCTTCATGAGAGGGGATGGGGCGTTACTTGATCAGGTATTCCAGCAGCGGGTTGCGGAACAGCACGATCAGTACGATGACCAGCACGTAGATGGCCAGCGACTCGATCATCGCCAGACCGATGAACAGCGTCCGCATGATGGAGCGCTCGGCCTCGGGTTGCCGGGCCAGGGCATCCAGGGCCTTGCTGATGGCCCAGCCCATGGCGATGGCGGGTAGCATCACGCCCAGGGAGATGCCGAGGATCGCGGCCACCGTGGAGGCCAGGGTGAAGCTGGACAGGTCAGGCATTGGAAGCTCCTTGTGCTTGTTGCCGTAGTTGCAGTGACTGGATGCCGCCGGCGACGTAGATCAGTGCCAGCATGCCGAAGATGTAGGCCTGCACCAGGGCTTCGACGATGTGCAGCATCAGGATCGGCACGGGTGCCAGGAAGCCGGCCACCAGCAGGATCAGCAGGGCGGCCATCTCCAGGCTCATCATGTTGCCGAACAGGCGCACCGCCAGGGCGACGGTGCGGGTCACCTCGCTGATGAGGTGAAACGGCAGCAGGATGGGGCTGGGGGTCAGGTAATGATGCAGGTAGCGCCGCACCCCCTGGATGCGGATGCCGTACCAATGGGTGGAGAGGAACACCAGCAGTGCCAGCGCAGCGGTGGCGGAAAGGTCGCGGGTGGGTGCGTGCGCCCCGGGGATCAGGCCACTGAGGTTGGCGACCACCAGGAAGATCCACAGACTGCCGATTAAGGGCAGCAGGCGGCCGGCATGCTGATAGGCCACCGCCGCGATGGCGCTCTCGATGGCCGAGACGATGCCCTCCAGCGCCGTCTGCGCGGGGCCGGGATCGATGCGCAGGCGCCGGGTGAGCAGCCAGCAGCCGCACCCCAGCACGGCCATGATCACCCAGGTGGTGATCACGGTGTTGGTGATCATCACCGGTCCCAGTTGGAGGACCGCTTCGATTTGCATGCTGTCCTGGGTCATCACGCTATTCCTTCAGGAAAAGATAGACGTTTACCGCCCCGACCATGATACCCAGCAGGATAAGGCTCATGGTCCAGCGCACGGAATAGCCGCTGGCCAGTCCATCCAGCCAGTTGCCCAGGTAGGCGCCGGCAACCACCGGCAGCACGAACAGCAGCCCGAGGGTGCCCAGGTAGATGGTCTGGCCGATGAGGGTGGGGCGGTCCCGCTCGGCTTTCCTCATCCGCCGGGCCTGGCGTTCGATCCGCTTTTTCAGTTCGTCACGCTCGTCCATATCGATCAGTCCGCGCTCACGCCCAACCGCCACAGGCGCCGCAGCACCTCTTCCTCCATGCTGTGCAGGCTCGACTTCATGGCATGGAGCTCTTCCTCCTCGGCGAGCAACTGCTGCTGCAGTGCGTCGCTGATGCGGCTGTAGTCATCGTCCAACAGAAAGTGGCGCGTGTTCAGTGTCAGCAGATCGTCCTTGAAGTAAAGCAGTGCGCCGGGCAGGGCGAGGTACTGCCAGGGAGCGTCGCCGACGTGGAAGCGTGCCAGCCCCAGCACCAGGCTGGTCATCAGCCGGGCATGCCCGGCAAGGATGCCGAAGCTGCCGGAGGCATCCTCGCCGACGAACGAGCTGACGCCTTCGATGCGCCGGGTGCGGGTGGCGTCCTGGAGTTGCAGGGTGAAGGCCTTCATGCGCCTCCTTGCGACATGGCGCCACGCATATAGCAGCTGTCCTCGGGCGTGTCGTCGTACTCCCCGCGCAGGAAGGCCTCGCAGTCCGTCAGCGTCTGCTCCAGGGGTACCGAGGTGCCCCGGATGCCGGAGTGCGAGGCGGTGGTATAGAAAGGCTGGCTGAGGTAGCGCTGCAGCTTGCGGGCACGCATCACCACCTGGCGGTCCTTGGGGGACAGCTCCTCCACGCCGAGCATGGTGATGATGTCCTCCAGCTCGTGGTAACGGGCCAGGTGTTCGCGCACGCCCTCGGCGACGCTGTAGTGCCGCTCGCCGAGAATATGGCGGTCGACCAGCTTGCTGCTCGACTGCAGCGGGTCCACCGCCGGGTAGATGCCCTTGCCGGCCTGCGCGCGCGACAGGATGACGTTGGTGTCCAGGTGGCTGAGGATGGCGTTGACCGCCGGGTCGGTCATGTCGTCGGCCGGCACATACACCGCCTGCACCGAGGTGATGGCACCTTCGTGGGTCGACAGGATGCGGTCCTGCATCTCCGCCACCTCGCTGGTCAGGGTGGGCTGGTAACCGACGGTGGCGGGCATGCGTCCCAGCAGGCTGGATATCTCGCTGCCGGCCTGTACGAAGCGGAAGATGTTGTCCATCACGAACAGCACCTCCTTCTGCAGGTTGTCGCGCAGGTACTCGGCATAGGTGAGCGCCGTCAGGCCGACGCGAAAGCGGATGCCGGGCGACTCGTCCATCTGCCCGAATACCATCAGCGTCTGCTCCAGCACCTCGGCCTTGCGGATCTCGTGCCACAGCTCGTGGCCCTCGCGGATGCGCTCGCCGACGCCGGCGAACACCGATACCCCGGCGTGCAGGGTGGCCACCGCGTGCATGAATTCCATGATCAGCACCGTCTTGCCCACCCCGGCACCGCCGAACAGGCCGGTCTTGCCTCCGCGGACGAAGGGGCACAGCAGGTCGATCACCTTGATGCCCGTCTGCAGCACCTCGCCGGTACCGACCGACTCGTGAATCGGGGCCGGTGGCGAGTGGATGTTGCGGAATGCCTCGGGCTTGAGGTCAGCCAGGCCGTCCAGCGGTTCGCCGAAGGCGTTCAGCAGCCGACCCAGGCAGTGGGGGGTCACAGGAATATGCAGCGGCGCACCGGTGTCGAATACGCCCATGCCGCGGTGCAGACCGGCGGTGCGGTGCAGCGTGATCGCGCGTACGTGCCGCTCGTCGATGTGCTGGTGGACCTCGAACAGGTAGGTCTCGCCATCGAAGGCGGCATACAGGGCCTGGCGCAGCGGCGGCAGCCTGTCGCAGGCGATCACCACCACCGGCCCATGCACTTCGGCAATCACGCCGAGCCGGACCGGCCGTTGTTGAACCTTTGCGTGGGTGTCGGGCATGGCTGGCATTCGCTTGGCCTGGCTCCCTGGTTTGCCGTACCTCATGAGAGCACGACGGGTCTGTGCTCATCAAGGATATTGGCTTCGAGGGAGCCTGTTGCCGGTGCAGCCTGCATGGCGTGCAGGCGATGTGCCCGGCTTGCGCTGCGAGAGAGTTCTGCAGGCACCAGCCGTGACAATCATGGACCATGCGCCATGTCGGGAGCATTGATGTAGGTATGTCTGCCCGTGATCGGATGCGCAGGCGGGTGGCTGTTGCGAGGGCGCTTTGTCCATAATGCGGAGAAAAAGACCGGCAACCCACTCGCCCCGACCGACATTTTCCAAAGCGGGATGATGGGATGAACAACCGAACAGCCGGTGGCACACGCAAAACCGAAATGATCTGCCGTATGGCGACAAGGGCTCGATAATGAAGAAAAGCGATAGCGCAAGCGGATCACAAATTCCCGTTCCACCACACCCCCGTGATCGACGCGAACCCCTGCCCTGGCACCAACCCAAGCCTGCAGAGCAGGACCCCGATGCACCCTGTCGCCTGCAGCAGATCCTGGAGAGCAGCAGTTACCGCCAGGCCGATCACGACGTCGACTTTCTCGGCCTCGACGAAACCCGGGGTGTCAGGTTGCAGATCGACTATCAAAAAACCGAATTGTTGCTGGAGCAACACGGTATCCGGCACACCATCGTGGTATTCGGCAGCACGCGAATCCAGGAGCCCGCCGCGATGCAGGCCAAGGTCGCTATGCTGCGCGACCAACTGGCGGCCGACCCCGACAACCGCGCGCTGCAGCGACGCCTGGCGGTGGCTGAACGGGTGCTCGCCAAGAGTCATTACTACGAGGTGGCCCGGGAATTTGGCCGTCTGGTCGGCGAGGCCGGCAAGGCCAGCGGGAATGGCGAGCTGCTGGTCATGACCGGCGGCGGACCGGGCATGATGGAAGCCGCCAATCGTGGTGCCTTCGACGCCGACAGCAAGTCTATCGGGCTGAACATCGACCTGCCCCACGAGCAGTATCCCAATCCCTATATCACCCCGGAACTGTGCTTTCGCTTTCACTACTTCGCGCTGCGCAAGATGCACTTTTTGATGCGCACCCGGGCGCTGGTGGTGTTTCCGGGCGGGTTTGGCACCTTGGACGAGTTGTTCGAGACACTGACCCTGGTGCAGACACGCAAGATCGACCCCATACCCGTGGTGCTGGTCGGTGAGCAGTACTGGCGTCAGGTATTCAATTTGGACTTCCTGGCCGACGAAGGGGTGATCGACGAAGAGGACCTGGAATTGTTCTGGTATGCCGAATCGGCGCAGCAGATCTGGGACGGCATCCGCCATTGGCACGACAACAACGGCACGCCGTTGGAGACGCGCAGTTGACAACCCCTGTCCATTTCATCGAGATCAACCAGATGTCCGGTCTGAAAAATCCGCGCGTCTTGTTGGCAGCGGAACGCGCCTTGCTGGTATGAAGCCGCTCGAGATTCCAGCCGGCTACAATATCGCCATGGGCATGGTCATCAATCTCAGCGTCGGCATCCAGGGCGTGCTTCTGTTCATTTACCGCGTGCGGGGGATTGCCACAGCAAGGGCAGGCCAGCGGTGTGCCCGGGCGGCGCGCGCCAAAGCATGCGCCAGGACGCCGGCGCATGAGGTCACCGATCAACCAGAGGAACACAGTGCATGAAGATTTCCTTCCACGGCGCCGACCGCGGCGTCACCGGCTCCTGCCACCTGGTCGAGTGTGCCGGCAAGCGTATTCTCATCGACTGCGGCCTGTACCAGGGCGGTCGTGAACTCGCCGAGGAAAATGCCGAGGGTTTTGGCTTTGATCCCGCCAGCATCGATTTCCTGCTGCTGACCCACGCCCACCTGGACCACTGCGGGCGCATTCCACTGCTGAGCAAGCGCGGCTTCAAGGGTGAGATCATCACCACCTCGGCCAGCCGCGAACTGGCGCGGCTGGTGATGCTGGACTCGGCCCACCTGCAGGAAGAGGAGGCGCGCTACCAGTCGCGCAGAAAGGCCCGTCACGGCCATGCCGACCACAGCACCACACCGCTCTATTCGGTGCTCGACGCGCTCAACAGCACCGAGCACTTCGGGCGCAGCGCCAGGTATGGTCAGCCGCTGGATATCGCCCCCGGGATACGCGCCACCTTCATCGATGCCGGCCACATCCTGGGATCGGCCTGCATCCATCTCGAACTGGAGGAGCAGGGACAGCGCCGCAGCGTGCTGTTTTCGGGTGACCTGGGCAACGACGAACGCCCCTTCCTGCGCAGCCCCGCCACGCCCCCGAGGGCGGACGTAGTGGTCATGGAAACCACCTACGGCGATCGCCTGCACAAGGCACTCAAGCCATCCGTCGAAGAGTTGTACGAGGCCATTGCGGACACCTTCAAACGCGGCGGTAACGTGATCATCCCGACCTTCGCGCTGGAACGGGCGCAGGAGGTCCTGTTCTATCTGCGCGAGGGCGTCGAACAGGGCCGTTTGCCCGGCTCGATCCAGATATTCCTGGATTCCCCGATGGCAATCTCGGCGACGGAGATATTCGAACGTCACCCGGAATGCTATCAGCCCGAAGTCGCCGAGTTGTTCCGCGAGGGACGCGATCCCTTTCACTTGCCCAGTGTCTACTTCACCCGGGAGACGGCCGAATCCATGGCGCTGAACCGCATCGGTGGTGGTGCGGTGATCCTGGCCGGCTCCGGCATGTGCACCGGCGGCCGGGTGCGTCATCATCTGCGGCACCATCTGTGGCGCCGCGATTCCAGCGTCGTATTCGTCGGCTTCGCCGCGCGGGGCACCCTGGCGCGCCGGATCATCGACGGAGCCGAGCGCGTACACATCTACGGCGAGGAGATCCGGGTAGCGGCGAAGATCCACACCATCAACGGCTTTTCCGCGCATGCGGATCAGGCGGAACTGCTCAGCTGGCATGGCCAGACAGGATCGCCCGGGCGGACCTTTCTGGTGCACGGCGACGAAGACGTGATGCAGCATTTCGCCACGCGCCTGCATGACACCCAGGTGGAGATGCCGACCCTCGGCGAAAGCTTCGATCTGTAGAACCCAGCCATGGAACTGAGCTGGCTGCTGCTGGCCTGCATTGCGCTGCTGGTGTTGTTCGATTTCACCAACGGCTTCAATGACACCGCCAACATGGTGGCCTCGGTGATCGCCTGCCGGGCGATGACGCCGAACCAGGCGATCCTGCTGGTTTCCGTGTTCACCTTTCTCGGCCCGGTGCTTGCCGGCACCGCGGTGGCCGAAACCGTCGGTGGCTTCGTCACCCTGGACACCCTGCCGGCTGGTGGTGCCATTGTGGTGCTGCTGTCAGGTGCGATCGGCGCCATCTCGGTCAACCTGCTGGCCTGGTGGCGCGGTCTGCCTTCCTCGTCTTCCCACGCGCTGATCGGCGGGATGTGCGGCGCTGTGCTGGTTGCCGCTGGCGCCGGTCAGGTCGTATGGGGCTGGCGCGAACTGGTCGAGCACGGTCACCTGACCGGCCTGGCCAAGATCCTGGCAACCCTGTTCATCGCGCCCCTGCTGGGGTTCGGCGTCGGCTTCCTCCTGCATCGGCTGATGCGCGTGCTGCTGCGCTGGGCGCACCCCGGCGTCAACCGGCCACTGCGCCGCCTGCAATGGTTCGGCGCAGCCTGGCTGGCCTTTTCCCACGGTGCCAACGATGCGCAGAAGACCATGGCCGTAATCACCCTGCTGTTGGTGGTCAGCGGCGAGTTGCCGGACTTTGCCGTCCCCTTCTGGGTGATCCTGCTGTGCGCCTCGGCGATCACCCTGGGCACCGCATCCGGTGGCTGGCGCATCATCCGCACGGTGGGCTTCGGTATCTACCGCCTGCGACCGCTGCACGCTTTCGACAGCCAACTGGCCTCGGCCACCGTGATCTCTGCGGCCGCGGCCTTCGGCGGGCCGGTGTCGACCAGTCATGTGGTGAGTTCGTCCATCATGGGCATCGGCGCAGCCGAGCGCCCGCAGGCGGTACGCTGGGGCAAGGCGATGGAGATCCTGTTTACCTGGTTTGTCACGCTGCCCGCCGCCATGGCGCTGGCCGCGTTGACCTACATGATACTGACGAGGTTAGTTGCATGAGCCATCCTTCGCAGCCGCCCTGGTGGCGCCGTGTTTGGCAGTCGCTGGTCCCTCCCATGCCGGATTTCAACGGCATGCTCGCAGCACAGGCCGACAATCTTTGTTCAACCATGAATGCACTGGCCGACTACCTTGGTGCCAGCAACCCGGATCAGGCTGCGCGGGTCAACGCTCTGGTCGACCAGGGCCACGCATTGCGTGACCGGACACTGGGCATCCTATACAGCAGCTTCATCACACCCATCGACCGCGAGGATATCTACAAGCTTGCGATGGCCATCGATCACATCCTGGATTACCTGAAAAACACCGTACGCGAGGTGGAGGTGCTGCAGGTAGAAGCCGACGACTGGATGCAACGCATGGCGAAGGAGCTTGCCCTGGGCGGGGACTCTCTGGCCAAGGGCCTGGTATGTTTTGCTGCTGGTCAGGCAGAGGCGGTAAGGCACACGGTGCAGACCCGGGAAGCGGAACGTCAGGTCGAGGACCTTTACCGCGACGCGCTGGAAAACATGTTTAAGGGCGATGCCTATGACCGGCTGATGGACGATGGCGCCTCACCAAAGGTGGCCGACTGCCTGGACTTCATTGTTACGCGCATCAAGCGGCGCGAGGTTTACCGCCACCTCTCCAATGCCGCCGATCGCCTCGCCCACGCCGGCGAGGCCCTGCGTGATATCAGTATCAAGTACGATGAGGGGCGGTCAATGTCAGCGCATTGATCGATGTTTGAGCGGAGGCCTTGCGCGCCGCATGGAGCGGCTTAAGGGACGCCTTCGGCGCCCCCACAAGCCAGCTCATTGGTAAGGGGTGACGTCTCCGGGCATGACGAAATCGCGCGGCGCCACGTACTCCAGTACCTCGCGGCCCCTGTTGTCGATCAGCACCGACAAGCCCTTCTCCGGATAGAACCAGCTGACCGCCTCTTCGTTCTCGGTGAGGGTGGCGGCGGGTTTGCCGAAGCGCTCGAGGAAGAATGCGCGGTCCAGGCCGCGGGTGCCGGGGACATAGCTGATGGCGGTCACCTGGCGTTCGCCGAAGCCGACGGTCTGGTCCTGGGAAAGTTTGAACTTCCAGTCGCCGGTGGGTGAGGCCTCGCGCTCGGTGTCGGCGATCAGTTGCTGCTTCTCCGCTTCGTCGGCTTGCAGTTTGACCACCACCTTGGCCTTGAGCGGGCCGAACATCACGTCGCCGAAGTAGGCCTCGAGGTCGCTGGCCGTTTCACTGCGTGCGAACACCGCGTAGTCGACCACCGGGCCGAACTTGGCCTGCGCGTCATTCAGCGTGGCGCGGCCCAGGTCCAGGTCGAATACGCGGCTGCTGCCGTCGGGATTGACGGTGATCTGCCAGGGCAGGTCGGTGCGCGGCTTGATCAGTTCGGGGTCGGGCTCGGGCGCAAAGTAATAGGAGGCGCCGAGCACCAGGGCGACGATGGCGAGGATGGTCAATGGAATCTTCATGCTTTGATCTCGCGGTCGCGGACGCCGAGCAGGTACAGGATGCCGTCGAGGCCCAGGGTGGAAATGCTGTGGCGCGCGGACTCGCGCACCAGCGGCTTGGCGTGGAAGGCGACGCCGAGGCCGGCGATCGACAGCATCGGCAGGTCGTTGGCGCCGTCGCCGACCGCCACCGTCTGGCGCATGTCGATGCCGTAGCTGGCGGCCATCTTCTGCAGCAGCTCGGCCTTCTTCTCGCCATTGACGATCTCGCCCTTGACCTGCCCGGTGAGCTTGCCGCCCTCGATATCCAGTTCGTTGGCCGAGACGCAGTCCAGCCCCCAGCGTTCCTTCAGCGTGTTGGCGAAATAGGAAAAGCCGCCGGAGAGGATGCCGACCTTGTAACCGAGCTGCTTGAGGGTGGTGATCAGGCGATCCGCACCCTCGGTGATCGGCAGATTGTCTGCGATTTGCTTCAGCACCGATTCGTCCAGGCCCTTGAGGGTGCCGAGGCGGCGCTCGAAGCTTTCGTTGAACGGGATCTCGCCGCGCATCGCCGCCTCGGTGATCGCGGCCACCTCCTCGCCGGTGCCGGCGGCCTTGGCCAGCTCGTCGATCACCTCGCACTGGATCAGGGTGGAGTCCATGTCGAACACCACCAGGCGGCGGTGCCGGCGGTACAGGTCGTCGGCCTGGATGGCCACGTCGACCTCGTCGTCGCGGGTGATCGCCAGCAGGTCGTGGCGCAGCTGCTCGATGTCGCCCGCCTCGCCGCGCAGCGAGAATTCCACGCAGGCGCGCTTGTGGCGGTCGGTGTCGTTGACCGAGAAGCGGCCGGACAGGCGGGTGATACCGTCGATGTTCAGGCCGTGCGCGGCGGCCACCGCGGCCAGGTGGCTGATGTTGGCGGCGCTGAGTTTGCGTCCGAGCAGGGTGGCGATGTAGCGCGGTTTGCCCTCGGCCTGCACCCAGTGCTCGTACGCGGCCTCCTCGATCGGCGTGAAGTTGATCTTGAGGTCATGCTGGTGGGCGAGGAACAGCAGTTCCTTCATCACCGGGCCCGACTCGTCGCCCTCGGGCACCTCCAGCAGCATGCCGAGGTTGAGGCGGTCGTGGATCACCGACTGGCCGATATCGAGGATGTTCACCGCGTGGCGGCTCAGCGCCTCGGTGAAGGCGGCGGTCACGCCGGGATGGTCGTGGCCGTTGATGGTCAGGAGCAGGATTTCGCGCATGGTTTGACTCGTTCAGTCTTCGTTGCCGTGGTACAGCTCGGGCTTGAGCTCTGGCGGCATCTGCAGGAAGAAGCCGTGCTCGCGCAGGCTCGCCATGACGTTTGCGACATCGACGCGCGCCAGCTTGCGCTCGGGCGACAGGGCCAGCTGCATCACCAACTGCGGGGTGCCGAAGCGTTGCAGCAGTGGCTCGGGCACCTTGTCGAAATCGTCTTCCACGGCGAGGTACAGGTACATCTCGTCCTTGCGCGGGCTCTTGTATATCCAGCAGTCGAGGGTAGGGACCGGCATGGTGTCTTCAGGGGCGGAAAACCGGCATTTTACCAAGAGCCGTGACCGAAGGTGACCCGGCTTGCATTTATGCAACCCGGGGATGGATGGCGGATCGAATTCAGAGGGTTCCTGACCTAAACTGAAGCTATGAGAAACACGATCGCTGCAATGCTTGCGCTGGTGCTGCTCGGAGGCTGCGCCAGCACCGAGGTGCCGGAGATGGTGCGCCTGGATGGTGCAGAGGGTATGTCGGTCGCCCAGGCCCAGACACAGCCCGAGCAGGCGCGGGGCAAGGCGGTGCGCTGGGGCGGCGAGATCCTGTCGGTGCACAACCAGCCGCAGTTCACCGAGGTGGTGGTGCTGCGCCGCGGCCTGTTCTCCGGTGGCGAGCCCAGGCCGGACGGTGGCGAGGGCAAGCGCTTCGTGGCACGCATCCCGGGTTTTCTCGACCCGGCCGAGTACCGCGCCAAGCAACGTCTCACCGTGGTCGGCCGCCTGGCCGGCAACAGCCTGCGCAAGGTCGGCGAGTATGCCTATCCGCACCCGGTGGTGGAGGTGCAGAGCCATTACCGCTGGGACGAGTACAAGCCCGCGCCGGTGCCACGCTGGCACCGTGATCCGTTCTACTGTGACCCGCTGTGGCCCTGGGGCTACCGTCACCCTTACTGCTGGTGAAGCCGATGCGCATCATCGCCATTTTTCTGCTGTTACTGCTGGCCGGATGCAGCGGGCTGAACACACAGCCCGACCCGGTGTACGCATCTCAGCCTACGCCGGCGACCGTGGCTGTACGCGGCCTGCCCGCCACTGCGGAGCAACGCCTGATCTGGGGCGGGCGGGTGCAGGCGCTGACCAACCTGAGCGATCGCACGCGCATCGAGGTGCTGTCCTACCCGCTGAACAGGCAGCGCCGGCCCTTGGCCTCCCAGCCTGCGACCGGGCGCTTCCTGGTGGAGATGCCGGGCTTTGTTGAACCGCACAGCTACCCGCAGGGCACGCCGGTGACCGTCACCGGTCGCTTCGCCGGGGTGATCGAAGGGCGAGTGGGCCAGGCGGCCTACCGTTTTCCGCTACTCGCCGGTGAGCGTATCGAGACCTGGGCGCAACAGCCCGAGGATCGCCGCGATTCACCGGACGTGCGCTGGAGCCTGGGGGTCGGCACCCACGGCAGTGGCGTAGGGGTCGGTATCGGCTTCTGATCTCGCCCGCTTACAGGTTATACCAGGGCACGCGCAGCCACGAGCGCGCCGCCCCCGCCAGCAGACAGCTGAACGCCGACAGCGCGACGCTCTCGCCGAGCACCTCGTAGACCCTGCCGAGGAAAAGCGGCTCCTCGCTGCTGCCGGCGATCTGCGGCTCGAGTGTGCCGATCAGCACCACGAACAGCAGCCCGGTCACCGCGCCGACCCCGAAGCCGACCAGCGCACCGTCACCGAACGGCGGCAACAGGTTCTGGCAGCGCTCGACGAACCAGCGCGCACTCCCGACATAGAGCAGCCCGGAGAGCGGCGCCAACAGCGCCACCAGCCATGGCAGGAGCGCCCGGTCCGGGGCGTCGAAGATCCACAGGGCGAGCAGTGTCAGCGGCAGACCGGCAGCGCCGGTCACCAGTCCGGCAACGATCTTGGCATCGGCGCAACAGATCTTGGTCTGCTTGTCGTGCCAGCCGTACGCGCCACCGACCAGCATGCCCAGCAGCGCGGCGATCAGGATCAGCGAGGTGATGCTGCAGCAGCCGGCATCCCTGCCGAAGGCCAGGTACAGCAGCGTGGTAACGAACAGAAGGTTGGCGATGATCACGCTCAGGCGCATGCTGGCGTAGAACAGGGCGGTGAGACTGGCAGTGGCGGTGGTGGCCAGCAGCAGGTGCCAGGGCGTGCCCACCAGGGGGCGCAGCAGTTCCGCCGCGACCACGAAGATGAAGCCGTAGACCAGGCCGATGAAGCCCCACACCAGGGCGCGCAGCAGCAGGTTGTCGATTCTTGGGAAATTGGCTTTACAGCGCATGTCCTGGCCTCGGCGGATACACAACAACCGCCCACTACAACTCTAGGCGCTTATCCGGCGATGCGTGTGGCGGGCGTTTGATCTCCGGCAACTCGATCGTCGCCTGTGGCGGATGCGGCCTGCGCCCCGCCGGTTTCACCGTGCTGCAGCAGCCATTCGCGCAGTGCCTGTTCCGGCATCGGCCTGGCGTAGTGATAGCCCTGACCATACTCGCATCCCATGTCGATCAGGTGACGATGCTGGCGTGCATCCTCGACACCTTCGGCGACCACCTTGATGCCCATGTTTTGTGCCAGTTGCACCATGCTGCGTACCACCGCCTCGGTGGCCTCGTTGTCCAGCATCGAGCCGACGAAACTGCGGTCGATCTTCAGCCGCTGCAGCGGGAAGCGGGTGAGGTGGGTCAGCGAGGAGTAGCCGGTACCGAAGTCGTCCAGGGCGAAGGACACGCCGCGCCGGCTGACCTGCTCGACGATCTCGCGCGC